>ERZ1740062.654-NODE-654-length-16835-cov-4.941418_pt1 | contig 16835 bp, 14 predicted proteins | sample MGYA00581741_ERZ1740062 | MGnify/ENA primary metagenome ERZ1740062 (study PRJEB43018, sample SAMN04849747) | marine metagenome | isolation source: floating plastic debris | place: Pacific Ocean | collected 2008-09-01 | study: EMG produced TPA metagenomics assembly...
TGGATGTTGACGGTACGGTCTTGATTCGTTTGGATAATCATGTTAAGGGCGTTATTCGAAGCAGTCAAGTAGCGACTGGCGAAGAGAATGGTTTGTCCATAGCCATTTATGGTGAAAAAGGTGCCTTCAAATGGGAACAAGAAAATCCCAACTACCTGTATTGGTTGAGCGATACTGAACCGTTGCAAGTATTGAAGCCAGGACATGCCTATAATTCTAAACTTTCGTTGGATGGCACCAAGCTCCCTCCGGGGCATCCTGAAGGTATTTTCGATGCCATGGCCAATATCTATTTAGGAGTAGCAAGAGCCATCCGTGGAGAAGATTACAATGATGGAGAATTCCCAACCATGTTGGATGGCGTTCGCGGGCTCAACTTTATTGAAGGCACGGTAGCTTCCCACAAAGAAGGAAACATTTGGGTCAATTTAGACTAATCGAGATAAAACTTGGGACTTAACGTGCGAACAGTTTCTCAAACTGTTCGAATACCACTATCATACTGTCTATCGGTGCTTTGCCGAACTCCTGCAATTCCCTCGTATAATAATCCCAGTGGGTTTTTTGCCAGTGGTTTAGGGTTTTATCCCCTTCCCCTTCCAGTTTGGCGTGCTCTTCACGAATGGCGAAATACGGTATCAATTTCACCTGTACCGTTCGAATAACGCTTTGTGCATCACCCTTCCAATCCGTAACAATGGCAAAATCCCCTATTTTAGGCAACTTTTCGTTTCGCATTTGAAGCCCAAGCAAGGAATGGGAGGTAGCGCGTTTGATATTTTTTTTCACTAAATCGGCACACACGTCGGCGTCCTTTTGGTTGTCACAAAAATGAATGACCTTGGGCGCGGGTTCAGATGCATATTCCAAATGCGCGTCTAAAAAATCACCCCAAAGATTTCGTGCTGAAGCGTTGTCCATAATATATCAGGAAAAGTTTTGATTTTTAAATGCCTGAGCTGCAAAGTTAGCCGCTCGAGCGGTAAAAGCCATATACGTCAATGACGGGTTTACACAACTGGCGGAAGTCATAAAGGCGCCATCGGTTACAAAAACGTTTTTGACATCGTGCAAACTATTATTTCGGTCTACTACAGAAGTTTTTGTGTTACTACCCATGCGGGCTCCCCCCATTTCATGAATGCCCAATCCGGGTCCCGTAGAATTCTCATAGGGCGTTACGTTTTTGAATCCCGCCTTTTTGAACATGCTCACGGCTTCTTCAATAATAGCTTTCCGCATGTTGCGTTCATTCGTCTTGAATTCTACATCAAAGTCCAGTTGAGGGAGTCACCATTTGTCTTTTTCGGTTGCACTTAGCGTAACCTTGTTTTCCGGGTGGGGCAACATTTCGCCGAATCCGCTCATACCAATTTCCCAATTACCAGGTTTTAGAATGGATTCTTTAAAGGATTTGCCGTAACCCATCTCTGAAATGGATTCTTGCCATCTACCTCGACTAGCTCCCCCTTGATAACCAAAACCACGAATAAAGTCTTCTCGTTGTGATGAAGCATCCAAATTCACAAATCGTGGAATATAAAATCCGTTAGGTCTTCGTCCTTTATAATATTTATCCAGATGACCTTCAACCAAAGCTGAAGCACCAAGCTGATAATGATGATCCATAATATTTCGACCCAATTGGTCATGGTTGTTGCCCATCCCGTTGGGAAAACTAGCAGACTTGGACTGTAGCAAAATACCCACTGAGGCCATGGCCGAGGCGCAGAGAAATACAATTTTGCCTTTGAATGTAATCTTCTCCTGAGTTTCGGCATCAATTACCTTAACCCCTGAAGCCAATTTTGTATGTTCATCATAAACGACTTCATGTACGATACTATTGGGTCTCAAGGTGAGTTTTCCGGTTCGCTCTGCGGCGGGTAGCGTAACAGCATTACTGCTAAAATAACCACCGAAGGGGCAACCTCTCCAGCATCGATTTCGATATTGGCAGGTTCCTCTGCCTTCGAATTTGGTTGTTTTTTCGGTAATATGAGCAACCCTTCCGGGTGTGAGCACACGGCCATCTTCAAATTCCGTTTCCATGGAACGGCGTAAATCATTTTCCACGCAGTTCAATTCCATCGGCGGCTGAAAAATACCATCTGGAAGTTGTGACAACCCTAGTTTTTCGCCACTGACTCCGATATAAGACTCTACTCTATCATACCAAGGTGCGATATCCTTGTAGCGAACGGGCCAATCCACAGCGATATCTTCTTTTTTGTTAGCTTCAAAATCAAGGTCGCTCCAACGATAGCTATGGCGTCCCCAAGTCAAACTTCTACCTCCTACGTGATAGCCTCGAATCCAATCAAAACGTTTAGTTTCTTGGTAGGGATGTTCCAAGTCGTTGACAAAAAAGTGTTTGACATCATCTTTTGGGGCCCAACCCAGCCGCGACTGCTTCGGATATTTTTTCTTTTCCTCTCGGGTAAGCTCTCCTAAAAAAGGATAGTCCCAAGGGTCGTCATTCATGGTTTTGTAATCTTGAATGTGCTTTACCATTGGGCCTCGTTCAAGTACCAGGGTTTTTAAACCCTGTTCGCAGAGCTCTTTTGCGGCCCACCCTCCAGTGATTCCCGTTCCTACAACGATTGCGTCGTAAATGATGTCTTTGTTTGCCATTGGTGGGCGCTTTTATTGTAAGCGAATTGCTATATTTATGGTGCTTGCTGAAACAGCTTCAGCTAAACTCTAACTAATAAATATAATAGATAAATCCTATACTTTGGGATTTGTGTATTTCAAAAAACATGTGAATGAAAACAATTAAGGGACCTGCGGTTTTCTTGGCGCAGTTCGTTGACAGTAAACCTCCATTCAACTCTCTCGAAGGCTTATGCCAATGGGCTTCTGATTTAGGCTATAAAGGCATCCAAATTCCAACTTGGGAATCGTTTTTAATTGATTTGGACAAGGCTGCTGAGAGCCAAGATTATTGTGATGAGTTAAAGGGAACCATCAATTCCTATGGTTTGGAAATCACGGAATTGTCTACCCACTTACAAGGTCAGCTAGTTGCGGTTCATCCGGCTTACAACATCATGTTCGATAATTTTGCCCCTGATGAATATAAAGGGAATCCCAAAGCGCGCACCGAATGGGCCATTGAAACCGTGAAAAAGGCCGCCACTGCCAGTCGGCGTTTGGGTATTTCTGCTCATGCTACCTTTTCAGGTGCTTTGTTGTGGCATACCGCACACCCTTGGCCACAGCGTCCGTCAGGGTTGGTAGAAATGGGTTTTGCGGAGCTTGCCAAACGTTGGATGCCCATATTGGACCATTTTGACGAAGAAGGGGTAGATGTTTGTTATGAAATACATCCCGGTGAGGATTTGCACGATGGAGATACGTTCGAACGTTTTTTGGAAGCGACCGGCAACCACAAACGCGTCAATATTTTGTATGACCCGAGTCACTTTGTCCTCCAACAACTGGATTATATCACCTATATTGACCACTACCATGAGTTTATCAAAGCGTTTCATGTAAAGGATTCTGAATTCAATCCGACCGGGAAAAAAGGTGCCTTTGGTGGATACAACGATTGGGGCGATCGTGCTGGGCGGTACCGTTCACTAGGTGATGGTCAAATTGATTTCAAGACCATCTTCTCGAAATTGACTCAGTACGGTTGTGATGTTTGGGCCGTAATGGAATGGGAATGCTGTATTAAAAGTCCGGAGCAAGGTGCTAAGGAAGGTGCTAAATTCATTCAAGATCATATTATTGAGGCTACAGAAAAAACCTTTGACGACTTTGCCGGTTCTGAAACAGATGAAGCTAAACTCAAAAGAATTTTAGGATTATGAAAAAATATATCGCATGCTTGGGCCTACTCTTGATTTTTGGGTGCAAGGAAAACAAGAAAACAGAAACGGAAGAAGAAACTTCTGTTGAGGAGGAAGTAGAAATGACCAAAACAGAGGAGGAATGGGAAATATTATTCGATGGTTCCTCATTTGATGGATGGCACGTGTATCCTGGAAAAGAGGTGCCCGATGCTTGGGTCTTGGAAGATGGCGCCATGGTACTAAAGACAACGGAGCATCGCACCGACGGAAACCGATTCAATATGGTTACGGACAATGCCTATACCAGTTTTGTACTTTCTTTGGAATGGCGTGTTTCAGATGGTGCCAATAGCGGTATTATGTGGGGTGTGGTCGAAGATGAAAAGTATCCAGAACCGTATTACACCGGTCCAGAGATTCAAGTTTTGGATAATGTTAGCCATCCTGATGCCAAAAATGGCACTTCACATCAAGCAGGGGCGCTATATGACATGGTTTCTCCTTCAAAAGATGTGGTAAAGCCGGTTGGCGAATGGAATCACTATGTGATAACCATCGACCATAAGTCCAATAAAGGGAGTGTGGTTTTGAATGATTCTGAAATCGTAACTTTTCCCGTAAATGGTGAAGCGTGGGATGCTATGGTAGCCAACTCAAAGTTTGCAGATTGGGAGGCCTTTGGAAAATCGCAAACGGGTAAAATCGCATTGCAAGACAATGGCGAAACCATCGAAATCGCATACAAGAACATTAAGATAACAGCACTATAAGATGATTCATAAAAACCATATCCTGATAGCGTTAGCGGTATTTTCATGGGTCGGGGTTCAAGGCCAAGAGAAAGAGCCTACCAATCCTGAAGCTACGGAATTTTATGAGCCGGTTCCACCTAAAGTGGTTCCAGGGATGCAAGGAAAACCACCTAGTGATGCTATTGTGCTTTTTGATGGCTCTGGATTTGAGGAGTGGGTTCAAGTTGCGGATAGTTCAGCTGTGAAATGGACCTTAAATGCGGACGGAAGCATGACGGTTAAAGATCGAACGGGGAACATTCAAACCAAACGCAATTTTGGAAGTATGCAATTGCATATCGAATGGAAATCGCCAGCCGAAATTCAACGCGAAGGACAAAATCGCGCCAACAGTGGTGTGTTTCTTCAAAAACGCTACGAAGTACAGATTTTGGATAACAATGACAATCCCACCTATGTCAACGGACAGGTAGGGGCGCTGTATAAACAATCCGTTCCTCTAGCGATGGCTTCTGTGCCCAGTGGCGAATGGAATAGCTACGATATCATTTTTCATGCGCCGGAATTCACTAAGGGAGGGAACATTAAAACGCCGGCTACGGTTACGGTTCTACACAACGGTGTCTTGATTCAGGACCATTTCGAAATTGAAGGAACCATCAAATACATTGGTTGGCCCAAATACGAAGCCCACGGTAAAGCGCCATTAATGTTGCAAGACCATAACGACAATAGTCGTGTGAGTTTCCGGAATATTTGGGTGAGAGAGCTGGGCGAATAGACCTGCACGCCCATTTTGTTACCTTTGTCAAAATTTTGAATACTGCATGATTCAATCCATGACTGGTTTTGGAAAGCACGTAGTGCAACTGCCTTCCAAAAAAATAACCGTAGAAATTAAATCCCTTAACAGCAAAAACCTGGACATCAACGCGCGCATGCCGCAAGGCTATCGCGAGATGGAGCTTGACATCAGAAAACTGATTGCGGATGAATTGGTGCGTGGTAAGGTTGATTTTGGATTATTAATAGAAATCACCGGAGAAGAAACTACGTCTGAAGTCAATAAGGGTGTGGTTTTGAACTATATGGAGCAGTTGAGGGAATTGGCCGATGGGGAATCCTTAAAGCTTTTGGAATTGGCTTTGCGAATGCCTGACGCCATGAAAAGTGACAAAACCGATATAGAAGATGCGGAGCGAAAAGCGGTTTTGGAAGCGACTCATGCTGCCTTGTCTAAAATGATGGATTTCCGTTCGGAAGAAGGCAGTGTTCTCGAAAAAGATTTTGTGCAACGTTTGGAAACGTTGAGAGCTAGATTAGAGGATATCAAAAAATTGGACCCTTCTCGTTTGGATACCATTCGCGAGCGTCTGGAACGCGCTGTGTCAGAACTCCGCGTAGAAATAGACGCCAACCGCTTTGAGCAAGAGCTCATTTATTATTTGGAGAAATACGACATCACCGAAGAAAAAGTCCGGTTGGCCAATCACCTCGATTATTTTGAAACCACTTTAAATACCAAAGATTCCAACGGAAAGAAACTTGGTTTTATCACACAAGAGGTCGGACGGGAAATCAATACGATTGGCTCCAAAGCTAACTTCGCACCCATGCAACAATTGGTGGTGCAAATGAAGGATGAGTTGGAGAAAATCAAGGAACAAATGCTCAACGTGTTATGAGCCAAGGGGGGAAACTCATTATTTTTTCAGCGCCTTCCGGAAGTGGAAAAACAACTATTGTCCGACATCTTTTAAAGCAACCTGAACTAAATCTCGCTTTTTCGGTTTCAGCCACTTCCAGACTTCCCAGAGGAGAGGAAAAAGATGGAATAAACTATTACTTTATCTCGACCAAAGAATTTATTCAGCACATTAAAAATGATGATTTTTTGGAGTGGGAAGAGGTGTATCGCGATAACTTTTATGGCACCCTAAAAAGCGAAGTAGAGCGTCTTTGGGCGGAAGGGAAAAACGTGATTTTCGATATCGATGTTGTGGGCGGTCTTCGTATTAAGAAGAAGTCTCCAAAGGAGACCTTGGCTGTATTTGTGAAACCGCCTAGTGTGGACGAGCTCAAAATCCGATTAAAAAAGAGAAGTACTGAGAGTGACGATAAAATCAACATGCGGGTGGCTAAAGCTTCGGTAGAGCTGGCAACCGCACCACAGTTTGATGAAATCATAAAGAATTATGATTTGGAAGTCGCCTTGAAAGAAGCGCATCAACTCGTCGCTGAATTCGTAGGAGTGAATCCGAAAATCGAATCGTGAGGTAGCATCATGAAGAAAGTTGGTTTGTTTTTCGGCACCTTCAATCCCATTCATATTGGGCATTTAGCCATTGCGAACCATATGGCAGAGTTTTCGCCATTGGATGAGGTATGGTTTGTTATTACGCCCCAGAGCCCCTTCAAAACCCAAAAATCTTTGTTGGCAAATCATCATCGCTATCAAATGGTGTATGAGGTGGTTCAAGATTATCCTAAAATCAAGCCTAGTAAAATTGAGTTTGACCTGCCTCAACCGAATTATACGGTAAACACCTTGGTTCACCTGCATGAGCGCTACGCGACGAAAGAGTATCACTTTTCCTTGATTATGGGAGAAGACAATCTCAAAGGGTTTCATAAATGGAAAAACTATGAAACCATTTTAGAGAACCATGAGCTTTATGTGTACCCTAGAGTCTCGGAAGGTTCGGTATCCCATCAATTTGAAGGACACGCCAAAATCCATTGGGTAGATGCTCCAATTATGGAAATCTCCAGCACCTTTATCCGAAAACAACATGCTTTGGGGAAGAACATTCGTCCTTTGTTACCAGAAAAGGTTTGGGAATATATAGATCAAATGAACTTTTATAGAAACTAAAAACGGCCTTGTATAAGGCCGTTTTTTTGGAGTATTATCTACTTATTTTTCCTCTCTTTCATCTAAGAACTTAACGTCCCTTGTATTTTTTTGTACCGCTACGGCAGCAAACAAGCTAAGGGCAAAAGACATCCCGTAGAAGCCTTTTTCACTAAGTTCAATGTCCGCATTCCACAATCCAATTGTAAGCAATAGGATGGAGGCAATGGTGGTAAACCAACTAATCCCATAGTAGGCATCAGTTACGGGTAAGCCCTCTTGCCTGTCTCGAACACTTTTTTGTACGGATACTACCGAAAAGAGTCCAAAAAGCAATAGGGTAAAATAGTACCCTTTTTCGTTCAACCACATATTGGCATTCCACAGTCCAATACAATAAGAGACCATGCCAATAAACAATGCAGACCATGAAGCTGAAATAAAAGCAGGTGTTGGCCGCAAATCAAATTTTTCTTTCTTCTCTTTTTTCGCAAAGTTCAATGCATTCTTTTCATTCAAAGATTGATTGTCCATAATTGAAATGTTTAGAATTAATGATGGGACAAAGATGCTAGAAGTAACCACTACAAATCAAAACATAAATTTTTAATAACTTACGAATAATAAACTACACTATTTAGTTTAAAATATTGATAATAATATAATTATAATATTATTTACTGATGATTGAATGAATACTATTTTCGAAATACTTGCTGTATTGTCATCAAAGGAAAAGAACGATTTTAAAGCTTATTTAAGGAAAAGGAATCAGCGGAGCGATACAAAGAACTTGGAATTACTGCGATATATTGAGGCTGGAATTACCGAGGATTTAGACTTGAAATTATATGGAAAACCGTCAAAAGCTGCATTTCATGCGCTTTGTAAACGGTTGCAAGATGTTTTGATTGATTTTGTGGCCAGTAAAGGTTTTGAACAAGAGTCTTCTCAAGAGCTTGAAATCTTGAAACTGGTCTTGGCCAGTAGAATCTTTTTGGAGCAAAAGCTCTATAAAATTGGATTTAAGACCTTGAATAGGGCAGAAATCAAGGCAGAACAGATTGATGGATACTCCATTTTGAATGAAATCTATCATACGAAAATTCAATACTCTCATTTAAATGAGGACTGGGTTTTGGTTGATTTGGTAGGTAAGTATGAACGGAACAAAAGTCTGTCCCATCAAGACTTTCAGCTTAATATGGTATATACCAGTATCAAATCTGCCATAAAACAACATCCAGTTAAACCTATCCACGAGCTGGTCACCCAAACGTTTTCTGAATTCCAGTTGAAGCTCAATGAAGATTTGACGTATAAGTCTTTGTATCAATTGATGGTCATTACAGCCACCTCGGCCAAGTTGCAAAATGATTTTTACACGGTTACCCCTTTTATGATGGAAGTTTTTGAAGTATTGCAACAGAAGGGCGAAGTTCCTGAAAAATATAGATATTATCATTTAAGCATGTTGTACCTAATGGCTAGTACCGAATTTCGAAACAAGCGTTTTAAGGCGTCATCCCAGCTTATTGACGAGATGGAGAAGGCGCTAGAGGATAGCCGAAAGGAGTATTCCCCTGTGTTCTCGAACAAAATGGCTGTCTTAAGGGCATTGAATGAGGTGTATACCGGAAATCCCTTTGAGGCTATTACAATTTTGGAAAACACCCCTGAAACAGATTTGAACAAAATGTTGGTTTTGATTATGTGTCTTTTTCAGCAGAATATGTTCTCTGAGGCGTATGGCTATTTCAAAAAGATGACTCGTTCAGATGATTGGTACGAAAAGAAAATGGGATGGACCTGGGTACTGAAGCGGAATATTATCGAGATTCTATTGCTGATTGAACTGGACAAATTGGATATGGTGTTGAACCGGCTACAGCGGTTTCGGAGAAAGTTCACTCGTAAATTAAAATCAATAGAAGAGAATAGGGTGTTGACTTTTATGGATTTGGTAAAGACATACTACGAAAATCCGCAGTTGGTGCGCACGAAAGCTTTTGAAGATAGGGTTGAGGCATCTTTCAAGCGTATTGGAAGAGTACAAGAAGATATTTTTGTAATGAGCTTTTATGCCTGGTTAAGGTCTAAAATGGAGGACCGTAACCTATATGATGTCACTTTGGATATGGTGGTTGTTTAGCGACTAGCGATTTAAATAAAGCGTATCCGTTCCGAGATAAGTGTCATCAGAATTGTAATACCACGCTCGTACTTTCGGCATTTTGATACCATCGATGTCAACAACATCTTTCAGTAGAATATATTCGCCATCTCCCTTTTGTTCATCATGGTAGAATTGATACACCTCCATGGCAAAAGTGGTTGGGTCAAAATAGAAGTACCATACATCATCACCAACGTTTTTATCATAGTCAACCTTGAGAACAAGGTATTCTTTGCCTTTAAAAACCTTTTTTTGGACGGTTTCGGACAAACTTGCCCCAGGGTCTTTGAGTTTCATGGGTAAACCATAGAGATAGGTATAATAGTCCCGCATTAAACTACCGCGCTCGCAAGTCAATCGATATTTCTTTCTGTCTTCTTCAGAAATCTTGTTACTTCCGTTCAACGAAGTGGTGCACGTTTCTTTTTCAAAATGATAGGCATATTTCGAATCGTCCTTTTCCACTTCCAATTCAAAAATCTGTTTAGGAATATTCAAATGAATGGAACTTTTTCTGTTACTTGATTTTGGGGTTTCCATCACAATGTTGAATTTGGCATCAAAACGCTTCCAATTGTTCTGTGGGTCATGATATTGAATGGCCTTATCCAAAAGCTGGGTTGCGGTAATGTTCTGGGAAAATGTTTGGCTTACCCCCGAGAGGAGAAAAACAAGTAGTAGATAGCGCATAACCTTTGATTTACTTTTGAACACGTGCCGGCTCAATACTACTATCGTGTTCCGTATAGTACAGTTCCAGAAGTTTGAGTGTCGCTTTCACAATATCCTTGCTTTCGGTCAGAAGTGAAAAATATAGGGTCGTATTCTTGGGACTGGACTCTTCTGTCCGCGTGCGGGCCACCTGACGCTCAATTTTATCGGAGACCATGTTGAACAGTTGCTCTCGCTGTAGCAACAAGGACTCAATATTTTGGAACTGTCGGGTTTGGAAAATTTCCTGTGTACTGTTAAACAGATCTTCTAAGGTATTATCCAGTTCTTTTAGTTCTTTGATTTGGGTATACTTCAGTTTTTTGTGGTTGTTCTGGACGTGTTTGTGCCCTAATGTTGAAATGTATTCCAAGGATTGAGATAAATCTTGAAGCAAGCCCAACAAGTTGATATAAAAATTACTAGCCCCACCCACACTGGACTCATCCAAATTCTTGATGAAATAAAAGACACTGTTTTTTAAATCCTCAATTTCAGCAGACATCTTATTGACGCCCTTTCTATTCTTCTTGAGCATTTCCAAATCGTGCTTCGCCAAGCCATTGATAGAGTAGGTATAAATACGATTGCTTCGTTTTATCATGTTGCTGATGTTGTCAGCACTCTCTTCAATTACCCCTTGAATGGAGCTACTTTCTGCCCGACGGAGACTATCTTCTGCTTTGATTACTTTGGTTTTCTTATTATGGGCCATATAATTGCGAAGCAAAATCACCGCAGCAGCAATCAATAACAAAATCAGACCAACAAGCTTTCCTGCGTGCAAGAAGTAAGCGATTATTGCGGCTGCGGTAAATGCACTCAACGCAGTAAAGAACCATCCGCCAATAACATTCAATACCCCAGCAACTCGGTATACCGCACTTTCCGCACCCCAAGCACGATCCGCCAAGGAAGTTCCCATGGCCACCATAAAGGTTACATAGGTAGTAGATAGCGGTAACTTCATGGAAGTAGCTATCGAAATCAATACACTTGCCACCATAAGGTTCACCGAAGCACGAACCAAGTCGAAAGCAGGCATATCTTGAGTTTTACTTTTAGGAATGTATTGGTTGGGAACCTGAAACTGTTTGTCTGCCAATCTTTTTGCTCCAGGAGGAATAACTCTCGATAGAATATCAAAGAAGTTGACACTTAGTTACACAATCTGCCGTGATTAATAGTTGGGTTGGTATCTTTCGTCACCTTCATCTTGGCGAGAGAGGTCTACACTGGTTTTGACCACACTCTTTGCTTTGGAAGAAAACCAAAGAGTAATGACCATGATTCCACCCGAAAGCAATAACAATAGGGTAGGGGTAGGAACAGCAGCACTTAAACTATTCATCGCAAATTCTTCCGGAAGAACTCCTGAGGCACGCCAGTCCTCCCAAGATTGTAAAGCGGCAATGGGCACTCCAATGAAGTTCACTAAATCGTTTCCAGCGAAAGCCATGGCTAAGGCAAAAGTTCCAAAAGCGATGATGAGCGTATACACATTCCAGCGTAAAAAAGTAGCAACAACATAAGACAGTAGCGTCCAAAGAACGGCATTCAACAAGAGAAAAAGCTCTGTTTGCGTGACCACAAATTCTGAAAAAGAGCCTCCAAACAAGTTGGCGCTTTTTAATCCTTTTACTAAGATGAAATAGATGATTGCCGTGGTGGCAAGTCCACCAAAAATAGACTCTACCCACTTGGATTTCTTTTTGAAATCAAACGATATCAGCAAGCGGGATATGAATTGAACCACAGCTCCAATGGTGAAGGCAATGACTACCGAGAGCAGTATGCCAAAAATGATTTGAACTGCTTTGTCCGTATTGATGTAGGCACTTAAATCAGAAAAGCCGCCGTCCGCTTTGATGATTTTTACCATGGAAATGGCTACCGATGCTCCCAAAAGTTCAAAAACAATGGAAACCGTTGTGGAAGTGGGCATACCCAATGTGTTGAAAAAATCAAGCAGCAGTATATCCGTAATCATCACTGCCATGAAAATAATCATGATTTCTGCGAAGACGAATTCTCCAGGATTAAAGATTCCCTTTCGCGCGACCTCCATCATACCACTGGAAGATATCGCTCCAAAAGCGATGCCTACGCTAGCCACTATCATAATGGTTTTAAATGAAATCGCCTTGGAACCTATGGCAGAGTTTAAGAAGTTTACTGCATCGTTACTTACACCAACCACCAAATCGGTAATGGCTAAAATGGCTAATGCGATAACCATGAACAGATATACGTTTTCCCCCATCTTTAAAACGAAATATGGCAAAAATGCCACTATAAATTCGCAACAAGGTTAAAAAAAGGTTACCAAATAGTCCAAGGTTTTTTGGGGTTTTTAGGGGTAAACTTGAAATATTCTTTTCCCATATCTTCGTGCAAAACAATGTAGAATGAATTGGGAGCAGCTTTTATCGTTGCGAAGACAAGGAGATCGTTCAAAACGCCTGAGAAAAGAACAGGATGAGACGCGATTGGGTTTTGAAGTAGATTATGACCGAATCATTTTTTCGGGTCCCTTTCGAAGTCTTCAAGATAAAACCCAAGTAGTTCCCTTGCCCATTAATGTAAGTTCACGGCATAATTTTGTGCACACCCGTTTGACACACAGTCTCGAGGTTTCAGTAGTGGGCAGAAGTCTTGGCCGAAGTGTTGGGAAAGGTATTTTAGAGCGACATCCGCATCTCAAAGCGGTCCACGGATACACATTCAATGACTTTGGAGCCATTGTAGCGGCCGCAGCCTTGGCCCATGATATTGGAAATCCGCCTTTCGGTCATAGCGGAGAAAAAGCGATTGGTCGTTTTTTTGACCATGGCGCCGGACAACAGTACAAATCGGAGATGACCGCCTCTGAATTTCAAGACTTGATGGATTTTGAAGGGAATGCCAATGGATTCAAACTTCTAACGGAAACCAAAGATGGTGTTACCGGGGGACTTCGGTTGAGCTATGGGACCCTGGGCGCTTTCATGAAATATCCGAAGGGTTCGCTGCCCAAAAAGCCTTCAAAGCATATCGCAGACAAGAAGTTTGGCTATTTCCAATCTGATAAATCCTTTTTTCTTGAAGTTGTAGAAGAGTTGGGCTTGCTGCCGAATCCAAACAACCCAGAAGATGGTTTTTTGCGACACCCTTTGACCTATTTGGTTGAAGCCGCAGATGACATTTGCTATACCATTATTGATTTTGAAGATGGTATTAATCTTGGCCTCATTCCCGAGGATTATGCATTGGAATACCTAATCAATTTGGTTAAGGATACCATCAATACAAAAAAATATAATTCACTAAGCAAATCTGGGGACCGTTTGAGTTATTTACGCGCACTGGCCATAAGTACTTTGATTGCTGATGCTTCAAAAGTGTTCGAAGAAAACGAATCGCCTATCCTTGAAGGAAGTTTTGATACCGCCCTACTGGATAAAGGACGTTACACAGCTCAAATGGAAGACATCATACAACTTAGCGTGAAAAGAATCTATCAATCCAAAGAAGTGGTAGACAAAGAGCTTGCAGGGTATAAAATCATTGAGGATTTACTTGAGGTTTATGCGGAAGCACTTCTCAACAAGCGTGAAGGAAAGGCATCGAGCTACGACACTTTGCTTTTGCATAGCCTTCCTGAGGGAATTTCCATTGATGATTCCAGTGTGTATAAGACTTTATTGGATACCTCTTGCTTTATCGCCGGTCTGTCAGATGGTGCGGCAGTCTATCTGCATGAAAAAATTATGGGGAGACACCTTTAAAAGGAATACGTTAGCCCTACTCCCAATAACTGTTTGAACTGGATTCTTGGGGTGCCCGGGTCAATCACGACTCCATCTTCACCGACGACTTCGTCGAATTTAATATCGTCATCATAGATGAGGTGCGTGCCAATATTGGCGTTGATGTACTCGTTTACTTTGAGATTTAGATTCACCTCCCAGTCAACATCAATATTTCCAAAACTCAACAAATAATCCGTATACAGACTTATCCGATGGTTCATTAAAACATTGGTGAATATCTCTCGTTCCCAAGTATTGGTAACCAAAAAACCAAGTTCCATAAACACATTGTCGCCCGGGTCCAATCCAAAAACCCCTTGGTTGGAAAGCTGCTCATCCAAAACGAAAGTGGCTTTCTGGGTAAAAGGTGAAATGTATAGGTCAAACTTGTCCTCGGTATAGATGTACGAGATTCCTCCTCCAAAAAATAGATACCCAGGCGCCATAAATCTTGAAATTGGGCTGGTTCGGTCCGGGTACTTAAAACCATTGGAAAATTGGGTGTTGAAGTTCATCTTCACCGAAACATACCAATTGGTAAGTGTATCTTTTCGAAAGCCGAATGTTGAAGAAAGCCGGATTTGGTCATCGGTCTTTCGAAGCTGACGCCCTTCTTGTGCATTCAAACCATACCGCAAACGGAGTTCATTATCCCAATTCAAGTATCGGAACTTATAGTTTCGGGTGAAACGCGCATTAGCCAAAGCAGAAACAGAGTTGTCCCCACCAGCATTCCAGTTTACGAAAGCCACCTCGTTGATATTTAAGCCAAATTCATGCGTTTTGGTCCAAAACGAGGTGGGTTTGAACCTTTTATACTTCTTTAAGAGCGGTTTTGTCTTGTTTAATAGAGTTATAGGACTTGTTAGCCTTGCACCACGAGGTACATATAAAAGCTTTACTTCTTTGATGCGAACAGCTTGAAATTCATTTGAAACCGTGTCGCGCTCAAACACGCTCAATGGGTTCACTTGCGCTTTGGATGTCCATGCAAGACATATAAAAATACCAAACAGTACAAGCCTTAATTTCATAGAATACCGTTTATGTAATTACGAATTGAATCCATATCGATACCGGACAGTATATGCGTTTCGGGTATAGTGCCTTGTTCAATAAAGGTATCGGGTATGCCCACTACCTTAATCCGATTGGTATATTTATGTAACATGTTGAATTCCAATATACCAGAACCAAGTCCACCAACTTTACATCCATCCTCAACGGTGATGATTTGTTCATGGGTTTCCATAATTTCATGCAATAAAGAGGTGTCCAAAGGCTTGGCAAAGCGCATATCAAAGTGCGCAATTTTTTCCTTCTCTGGATGCGCTTCTAGCATTTCTGAAACCGCATTTCCAATATGACCCAAAGTTAAGATGGCGATATGACTTCCCTTTTTAAGATGCCTGCCTTTTCCCAAACTAATTGCTTCGAAGGGTGCTTTCCAATCTACATTTGAACCTCTTCCTCTAGGATACCGAATGGCTAGTGGTCCTTTTAATTCCTTTTGAGCGGTGTACATCATGTTTCTCAAATCCATTTCGTCCATAGGTGCAAAAATGGTCATATTTGGAATGCACCGGAGATAGGCAATATCGAATACGCCATGATGTGTAGGACCGTCTTGTCCAACCAATCCCGCCCGATCCAAGCAAAAAATCACAGGAAGGTTTTGCAAAGCGACATCATGAATCAATTGATCATAGGCTCTTTGTAAAAATGTAGAGTAGATGTTGCAAAAAGGAATTAAGCCTTCGGAAGCCATTCCGGCCGCCATGGTCACTGCATGTTGCTCGGCGATTCCCACGTCAAAAGCACGCTCCGGAATTTCTTCCATCATATAGCGAAGAGAGCTTCCGGTAGGCATGGCTGGAGTAATACCTACTATTTTCGGATTGTTCTTTGCTAACTCCACCAAAGTGTGACCAAAAACATCTTGATATTTCGGGGGTAAACCGGAAGCATCTTTCTTAACGCGTTCTCCAGTGATGGCATCAAATTTACCTGGAGCATGATAGGTCACCTGATTTTCTTCGGCCTTTTTGAGGCCTTTGCCCTTTGTTGTAATAACGTGTAAAAAACGTGGACCTTTTACTTTTTTTAGTTCTTCCAGAGTATTTATGAGTTCCTCTAAATTGTGTCCATCTACTGGCCCGGAATAATGTAGGTTGAGACATTCAAACAGATTCTGTTCCTTAGCATCACCTGTTTTGACTTGGGTGAGATAGGCTTTTAATGCCCCGACACTAGGGTCGATTCCAATAGCGTTATCGTTGAGAATAACGAGTACATTCGCATTGGTTACCCCAAGATGATTGAGGCCTTCAAAAGCCATTCCGCTAGCAATGGATGCATCACCCACCACCGCGATATGTTCGACATCCTGCTCCCCCTGGATTTGATTGGCCAAAGCCATACCCAAAATTGCCGAAATTGTGGTAGAACTATGTCCGGTACCAAAAGCATCATATGAGCTTTCGCTTCGTTTGGGAAAGCCGCTAATCCCACCCAATTGCCGGTTGGTTTTGAATGCATTTTTACGCCCGGTTAAAATTTTGTGGCCATAGGCTTGGTGCCCAACGTCCCAGATCAGTCTGTCTTTTGGAGTGTTGAATACATAGTGCAATGCTATGGTCAATTCTACCACTCCTAAACTCGCTCCCAAATGCCCCTCTTTGGTGGCGACTACATTGATGATGAATTGCCGGAGTTCACTGGCAAGTTTTGGAAGGTCTTTCTTGTCCA
>ERZ1740062.655-NODE-655-length-16810-cov-10.399940_pt1 | contig 16810 bp, 8 predicted proteins | sample MGYA00581741_ERZ1740062 | MGnify/ENA primary metagenome ERZ1740062 (study PRJEB43018, sample SAMN04849747) | marine metagenome | isolation source: floating plastic debris | place: Pacific Ocean | collected 2008-09-01 | study: EMG produced TPA metagenomics assembly...
AGGCTGCGGTTTGAACGTAACGTCACATTGTTAACATATAAGCCGCTGCGGTTGCTCTGCGGTTTGAAAATCATATAAAATACTATCTTAGCTGTCAGGCTGCGGTTTGAACCGCAGCAGTCTGTTTAGGCCATGGTATAACACTAAAACATGAAACGGTTTCTCAGTTTTCAACTGTGAGCTGGTCCTTGCTTCTATTCTAATTCCAATATACAAGAATTAGTTTGTTGGTGTGTGCGTCAACTTGTTAGATCTGTGTTGTGATAATATTTCGCAATCCTCAACATTTATACTAGCTTACTGACTTTGACATATTCACCTATTTTACCCAGCCAGCAAGTATGAAAATTGCCAATATCCCAAAAGCTCGAATTTTTGGCCCATTGTTTATTCTATAGACAGCTTCCATTAGCAAAAATCTACATAAGTGGAGCGCTATGTACTTTAAACAGATTTAGCTCTTAGGGCCTACATGTATTTATTAGATTGGTATTGAGGAGTGGGAAACAGAAATCATTTCTGCCTGTTGGGTGAACAGAGTTTGGAGTTATTCGATTATTACATTAACAATTTGTGAACTGAAAATATCTCTCTAATGCTACATGTAGGGGTTTGAATAGTCGATTCTATTGTCTGGGCAGCATAGGGTATTTACAGCCTGAGCGCTCACTCATGCTGCTGTGTGTGTGGCATTCGCGATGTGCTGGCCTGTGTAGGAATACCACAAAAACAAACCTCAATCAGACCATATTTGATTAGGTGATCCATTTCCCAGCCTCTGCAATCTATTTAGCAGGCTGCTGAATTTCTGATGACAAGTTATGCCTAATTAGCGTTGACTGATGTTGTTAATGGAAGGTAATTGTTAAGAGGTCTGCCAAAGATAATGATGAAATAAATAGCTCATTTCTTCATTTGTAAACAAAATCGAATCAACAGAATTATCAACCAACTATCCCTATAACCTTTGATATCAGAATCCAACAACTGATTTGTTGAGATGAGGGTGCCAGTTTATTTATAATAGGCCATGAGTGTTGCTGATAGCTGCGAACTCCCTGGTGATGTGCTAACTGACCTCCCTAACTCAGAATGCTAGTCAGGCTGAGACTTGCAATCGGAATGATTTATTTTTCTGCATAATATTTTGAATTGATACTATTTTAAGATTTATCTTCAAGTAGCCTTGTGACATTTTGACAAAGTGCAGCTATGTCAAAAGTTGAGCATGACAAATTGCTACAGCACTTTTGTCATCTGATATCTGATATCACTCAAAAGTTACTGTACTTTGTAGTTTTCTATTGATGGTCGGTTAAGGTGATCTAATTAGTGGGTGAAGATGCCGATTGCTAACGAACGACGATCGACTGTACGCAGAGAACGGGAGCAACTGTCCGAATGCGACTCCCATATCAAAGGTCAGTCTTTGCTGCTTATGTGGCGCCTTTTTGAATTATCGCAGCCTCATTTTGTAATTTTGTTTTATATATGGATCCAGTCTGATACTAGTGAAATTTCCTACTTCTACGGATATTGGTACATGAACATATTTCAATCACAACTGCAATTGCAAGGGTCATAACAAAATCCATGGCAATTAATGGGTCATAAATCTAAGATACTACATTATCCAAGTATGAGAATCATTACAAGGTTCATGGATAGGGTACATTATCTGCTATTATCCATGAGATTAGGTCTATAGTGTCTATAGACTTAGCACGATGGTATAGGTCAAGAAAAGGACATTTTTGCAACGCTGTTTGTTTTTCCAAAGCGGTTTGTACAGCGTGATCAAAAATCACTAAATCCCATTTCCTAAGGAAAAGTTTATCAGGTGATTGAATTCCCATTTATTCAAATAACTGATAGCGATGATATCGTCTCGTCTTAGCCAGGGTGGGTGCAATGATGCAGGTGAGGGCGGGTATCTCACATAGAAAGGCTGTAGATTCACCAGTTCAATGATGGTTTTGTTATTTCAATAAGTGATCAGGTGCACATTGAATCTATAACCAATTCACTGAAGCTAATGACTGTACAACACCCGCATTGTTGTTAGCTAATTCCAGCCTGCCTCAAGTATGTGAACTGCAAAATGTAATTCGATAACTAGATTATAAGGCCAACATGGCTTTGAGAGGGCTTCCTTTTTCCTCTCGTTGCACAAGCGGCTCTCAGATTGAATGTGTGATTTGCTGATAGAGGAGCTACTTTTGCGAAAATGCGTTGAGGACAGATTGAGAAAGCAGGTGCCGGCGCTGATGAATGATTAAGTCTCGCTTGTCTCACGACAGGCACGCAAGTCTATGATTGTTTTCCCCTTGATTGAGCATTAGCATCAATGTCACGTTGTTTTGTAATGAGTACCTTGCAGACTGACAGTTGTCATAAAACATAAACTAGGCACTCTTGACATTATCAGCGCTACAAATCTAGAGGTTAAAAGTTAATTTGATCCACTGCAAACACTGCAAGTCTTATATACCTGATGATTTATGATAGATTTTAGTGGGAGTTTTATGGACGGTTAGAAACTGTTGAACTGCAGCGCCTCCTACGTTAATGTGTGTAATCGTTTTGAAGCAGTCGCTGTGACATTTGAGCTCACCTATCCCTTCGAGGATGGCCTAGCCTATCCGCCACGCTTCCCGAATTTTAAATAATCGTACACCTTGAAGCAAAATGTTTTTGTAACAATTTCAATACCGGTACAATTCTTAAAAAGTTAGCATTGGCTTCCTCTTTGCTCAGTTTGCCTACAGGGAAGCTTGGTGGTTCGAATATTGTTTTGAAGGAACTGGTCGCTAATATTTGGCTTCAACCTGCTCTTTTCTTGTCCACATAGCTTATTATTTGAGATGATTGAGAGGAATGTTTAGTTCATAACTCGCACTTATGCGGAATAATGGCCTGTTAATCATAGGGTGACAGGCAACACTTTGCTCTCCTTGTGTTTTGCCCTGAGACTTGAAGCCTACCCTGTCTCATAATAACATTTCCCGACCTGCCAAATTTCCATTGTGCACCGAATTAAATCCTCAATAGGCCTACAGGTCTTTAGCTGGCTGCATCGTGATGCTTTTGTAAAGTTGGCTGTCACATTTCACATGTTACCATAGAGAAGAATTACCCCGACTGCCAAAATGTGCTAAACACTCTTCCAACCTACACAATTAATTAATTGTAAACTTTATGACCTGCGATTGCTGCGGATTATATAGTTCAGATTAGGATAAACTTTTGTGATTACCAGTCACCTTGGGTGCCTTTGTTCTGTAGCTTATGACATACCAGTGCTGGTTCACACTGAGATGTTTAATTTTGCCATGTATTCTTAATGCTTGTCTTGTCTTTTAATACTGAGAGAGTTATCCTCTCTAGAGTATAGCAGAAGCTGTGCTGCAGTACTCAAGCCAACAGAATCTGCTTATCTTTGCAAAGTGGCAGAGTTTTTTTCTTTGTAACTCATGTGGGGTGTGCAAACACAGTGGAACTCTGGTATTTTTAGTCCCGTTCCGCAAGGGCCTGGCTAGGACAAATGGCACACCACAACCAAATCAGAAACGACTGCCGGCGCTGGGAATCGAACCTGGATCACTAGTTCATTCCTGATCCTTCAAAACCCTCTACGCCGTTTTATAAGATCTTAACACACTACCTCTACACTCGGCGAATTTGTTGCTTAACAGCAGCCTAGTTAAGTGCTCAAATTGTCACTGTCCGGGGTGCTAGTGGCGCTCACTATCAATAATAAATATTGCCACTAACCCTCCACAAACTGAGTTTGAGCACTTAAACTACATGACAGCCCATGGCGGAAGAGTTACATGCTGAAAAACATGGCAAAAGTTGTCATTGGTTTTGTCTAGGGTATCACCATATCTTATAACTTCGCTGGAAACAGCATTGCTAACAAAGCAATGTAATGTAAAGATGGAGTAACCAGTACTGAGCATGGGTAACAGCCCTTTGGACGTCTCTGAAAGCACTTATGAAGGCTGCATTACGTATTGAGTTTATCTTTGTAGTAGAGGAGCTGAAAGAGGCTATAACTGTCCAAAATAAGTCATACTTGTCTTAGATTATCTGTGAGCTGATGACCTTTTCGAGGTTCTTGGCCTAGTGTTTGGATGGAAAATAACAATAACTGCATTGTGGTTGTTATATCTATGGTCTCTTGTGGTGGTTTAGGTTAAAGAAAAGAGCGAACCATGAGTGAAGTCAGAACATAAGATAGTGATATCAGACATTCAAGCTAAGAAGCCAGTAAACTCAAGCAGACATATTCATACGGAAGACGATTTAGTTTTCAGTTTAACAGGCTAATGAATAGCATTATTATTGAAAATAAGGTAGAAATCAAAGTCTGAGCTACCATAGACTGGTTGTAGAACATGACCACTTGATGCAATAAAAACCAAGTGCGTGCGTTGCTGTTGCAATTGGTATAGGAGGAAGATCAAACCATTCTCGATTTCTAACACTCTCACGAGAAACCAAGCCTGAAATTTCACTGTTGATGATTATCCTACCATCCCATCTGATTGATCTAACCAGAACAGAATGTAGAAGATGTTTGGAATGCAAACCTATGATGGGTCGTATTGACCATCGGAGCCTTATGATGCTGTTTATTGATATTGAAATGAAAGAAGCTGTTACAGTGAAGGTTGTGAATGATCTGTTGCAACAGGATATGATATTCTGTTGGTCAGAGTTTTCTGGCATCAGCAGCACCAATACCCCCTGCTACTACTAACATACACCAAATTTCTCGAATTCTATGTCATCACCATTATGAAGATAGATGGATAGCTGCGCTGATATCTTACCTAGAGATGTCACACTCTCTGAGGGATTTTAAAATTGTTTACACAAGATTGATTTTCAGCTTAACACCGTCGTTTATGTTATGTATACATTGTACATACACTTCTAAGATAAGCAACGTGGAAGTTCATCTGTATAAATGCTGCCATGAATAACGAGAATATGCAAATGTCAAAAATATGGTTGATGAATTGGAATAAATGGTTTGAATCTGTATTAAACTCTATATACCGTGCAGGATTTGTAAGTTACAATACTGACAATGAACAGGTAGATCCGGAGTTGTGTACACCTTATCAGTGGGGGCACAACTCTTGATCTGGCATAGTTACAAAACACTAGAAGTTGTCTTTCCTTGTCATGAAAATCAACTGGTGTAAATGTTGAGGACTACAATGATGCATTTAATGACTAGTTGTTTGCTTTCATAATAAAGGCATCGATTACTGTCCCAAATGAATCGCTTCAATTTCCCTTGATTTAATATCCGAAGAGCAGAGTAAATATTGGAAGCTGTTGGGTAGTCAAACTTTGTCACTTGATGGACTATTGCGTTTCTATGACTGAGATGTAAATGTTATGCCACTTCACATGAAAGCCTTAGCGTGCCATGGGGCAGTATCAAGAAATTTTAGATTTGCTGAAAATTGTGCTGGCCGTCGGTATAATATTTAGAATATGTTTGGAGAAGAGACAATTGATTGCTGAAACAGCCCTTTATGGTGACCTGCCATGATTGACCCTTGTTGGCTTGGTTTACTCAATGAACGTCCCAGGTCTGAATATGATGAGCGGGAGTATGTATAATCTCTGAATGGATATTTAGATAACAGGTATAAAGCATACACTATCAGTATTGTAGGGTGGCATTTCTGCATTCTAAAACTTCAAACTTTTATTTGCTCAGCAGGCGATAATAGATCCATTGTGTACCGATGTGGTCTATGCACATGTAATCATTCGTCGCTCTATCATTATTGGCTTTGGCCGTGTGGAATCCCTATAACCCCTATAACCTATGCGGCTTCATTCTCAATGGTGACATTTGGCTAAGTAGGTTCATTAGTCAATGTTAGCTGTCATTCGCCTCAGTGCAGATTGGCAAAATTACACGTAGTGTTGCTGTGCTGCAGCGGCTGTCATAACTCTTACTTCATAGCACTGACCGGTCTTTGGACAAGTAGATAGCGCAACACAACATTAGTGTTGTGCAGTGGTGCAGTCAAGCGGTGGATTAGAGTCTCTACTCTACGTACCTGCAGCAGTTATCGAGCTTCCTCAATCATTTCTGCACTGGTTCATCACTCTCACATCTGAACGATGTTGGACTGATTTTGCACTGCAGACTTTTACATCTCAGATCTACCGTAATATATACTGGTACATAGTAATATACTGAGCTGGATACAGAATATATCAGCACAATTGATCAACACTGTCAAATCTGACAAGAAATTGCACTTGTGTATTGGGCGAGGTTGGCAACATTGTGCGTGCAGCTGAGCTTTTTGGCATCTATTCATGAGCTGAAACTTCTACTTGTGCTAAGATTGGATTTTCCAAATTTCGCTGAATGATTTGTAATCATTGCAGCTCTTCCGTGAGCATGTTGAACAGATTATAAAGGTTGATCTACCTCCTGAAATCTAGTCAAAATCTTTAACTAGTCATTTGTTTAAAAGAGAATCATGCTATCACCAGTTGCTGAACACAAGTCGGTGTTTAGAAGAGGGCAGTCATTCCGTGCAACACGTCGTAGTAAAAAGAACGAGGAACAGGCAGTTTTCATCTCACAGTGTATAAGTAAGTTTTTAGTGGTGGTTTGCTCAATGGTATAGCAGATTTTATGAATGGGCAGAGTCATTCAACAGACAGGGTCCGGGGTACCCTGTGTTACTATGTTGTCAGATGGTTCTTGGGATCAAGGTTCTGTGGGTTTACTGGCATTACTGAACGGATGGTAGCAATAGCGTGCAATAAACATATTTGAGTTTTTAATTTTTTACTTGGTAAAAGACCAAAAGCTGAATTTAGACTGTAGCATTTTCCCTTGAGATTCAACCTTTTGTCAAAGTGGTTTGTATTCCATATTTGTACTGCTGTAAAAGTACAGACACGGCCCAACCCTTCATCTCTGTTTACCTGCTGTTTTGTTTACTTTGGTGTGTATTGTTTATGCAGTGTTCTCCGCACGCTTGTATAGATATCGGTTGTCAACAAACCACATAATCACATCCACTTGCAAACATTTCTGCGCAATAGCGAAGCGCTGGTATATTTAAAAGTATGATATGTGTCAGATGCCGGGAAAATTTTCCGTTGAAAATGTAGCCATCAAGGCCATAAAAGCGGTTATTGATGTGGCTGTGTATGACCACAACAGGCTGATTGATGCAGTCTGTGGAGTGCTTAGAGAGGATTGATAGAATGGCTGAGGTCTAATCAGACATCCAAGCTGATGCAGTACACTTTGACGATAATAATGAAGTTTTTTTTGGGAAAAAGCATAATCAAGCGTTACTGCATTTGCAAGTTGGAAGGTATTCAACTACTTAAGGTTGCGCTGTTAAGCTGCTTGAATGCGCCTCTTGATACCAGACAGTTGGCATGAAGTGCTATGGATTAAAATTTAGAGAAATTGATGTTAATACAATAGATGTACTAGGCTGCTCCTTGCCGTATAGCTTGTTATAACAGGCTTGTTATAATTTATGGATTTTAAATCATGAAATCTCATTAAAATACTTTTATACCTGTTACGTGGGTTGTGAAAGCGGCTGTTAGTTAAATCAGACTATTGTATAATGTATTGGTAGTGTGTAATACCACAAATCACACTTGTGAGAGAAAGGAAAATCTGAAGAGATCGAAATTAATCAGCCTCCCCTAGGCTGTCACACAATAAAAGCGCCTTTAGGCCTTTTGTATCTTATCCCTCCTATGTGATTTTAGTCACTTGATGTTCTTTGTCATCTGATCATTTATTATGAATGACTCTCTCTCTCTCTCTCACCGAATTTGTTGACTGAGGAAAGCTATTAGCGGTATGGTGCTCCTCCCCTCCTGTTATTGAGTGGTCAGTTAAGCGATATGCGTAAGTTTGAGGAAGCAGGAAAGGAAGTCAAGAATGATAGGGTTACTCTCCTTACTCTCTGGGTATTACATTGCTCCCCTGCCCTTCGTTTGTTAACCCTGTGTTAAATATGAGAAAATGCTTTTCAATATTTACAGACATTCAGGGGAAGTTGCAGTCTCAGCTGAAATGCCTGGAAGACAAATTAGAGTGTCAGACGAGCATGGTGTCAGAGATACAAGAGTTCTTCAAGAAGCGGGCGGAGATTGAATCAGAGTACTCCGTCAAACTGGAGAGGCTGGCCAAACATTTTGTTACCAAGCAAAAACAAGAAAAGCTCAAGTATGTTAGCGAATCCATTGGGTTGTGGTCAACCCTTTAGTTGAATATGCCTACCGCATTTTTGTGGTGGTTTCATGCGGGATTAGTGAATGGTTTGAAGTTTCCTCTATATACAAGATGCACAGATCATCATGATATGAGGAAGCTGGCTCTTTTTAATCAAATTGCCCTTCAATGTGGGCTACTTCCAATGAAGTGCTGTATGCTAGCTATGTGAACGGGAACCTGATGTTTTACAATTTGATGATTAGATGTAAGAGAGCGTGGAAAAACACAGTGCAGGGTAGCTGGCTGGTGACACGTAGATCTCCTACTCTGTCTGCTGCGGTTTTAACTGTGATTGCATTGCATTGTGGCTGCATCACGACAACACGCCATACTTCATATCATGTGCCTCAGTAAATTTACAAACTTGTTACTTGGCACCAATGCCTGTAATTATATTGAGAACTGTGGCATGCCTGGGAATCAGATAGTCACCATCACGATCTAAATATTCATCCAATTTCACTCATCTGATCAGAAGGGTGTGTTTTTGTGTCTCGTAGGATTATAATTGAGCAAAACTGTACGCCATCAATCACTGATTGTCCACTGTACAACTAGCTAGGCAAGCAATCGCCAGTACAAATTGGATTGGCGAACCCACACTGTGGTAGAAATAGAAGGCAGGTGATTAGTAGCAATTCCCAGAGGTTCAATGCCATGGCATCAATTTGCATAATTGAAGCATTAATTTTAGCAATATTCTGATCAAACTAGGATGGTATGGTCTTATACTTTAATTTGCCATGTTGCAATTTATGTACCAGCTGATATACCGGAATTGGTGTGATAGGAAAGTAGTATAGGACCTCTTTGCTGGAGAAAAAAAGGTGGATTGATTTATTAGCTCAGAGCATTGCAAAATGAAGTAGTAGGGAGTCCGGATAGAAGATCATGTCGGATCCCGCTTCCTGCAAATTTTGCATTGCTACCACACTGGAAGCATGGCATGTCAAGACTAATGCAGGCAGAGGTAGACACATTTCGTTATTACTGTTGCATGTCTTGTTGTAGACGAGAGTCATGGAGTATATTTTCAACGTACACATGTTGGCAGCACTTGTTGGGTATAACTCGGCAGCAGAGTAGAGATCATAGTGTTCTCAGTGATGTCTACACTAACTCTATGAATCAGAGGCTATCGGATGTGTGTGAGGATAGCAGACGTCTCTATACTAAGGTTTATATACGCTTAAATTAAAACATCACTTTATTTTTTAAACTAAAAATTGAAGATTTTGTTTTTAAATCGCTCACTTGTACTTGGTGAAACCAATTCAAATCTAAAATCACCCACTTGTACTCAGTAAAACCAGTATGAAATGTCTGATCTGTTAATTTGATTGGTAGTAACCGTTTGTACAATTGAGTGTCTTAGACGTTCTAGAAATGCAGACATTGGTTGGGAACAAATGCCTTACTGTACCCACTTAGAAGGAGGAATTAGTTTGCAATTTGAAAAGCTTGAACCGAGACCAAAATGGAAAACAAGGATTTTGCTAGACGGGTGTTGAGGAAAAGTGTCAGGAGTCTTGTTAGTTATGAATCCTGAGTCACTATAAACAAAGTTTTGACAGTGCTGGAGTGTCATTGTTAAATAGAGTTTTCCTTTGTCTCAACACATGACATCTCTCATCAAAATTAACACTACACGCTGTTCAAATTGTACGCTCGATGGCCATCGAGACCAACTGTTACTTCTTATGAAAGCTGGGATGGGTTTGCGACTATGTGATGTTTATTCTTATCTATTGTGAATATCATGAAAGAAACCATCTAAAGGAGTTTCTGTTAAAAATGAGTGCAGTTGCATTTACAATTGGGCAATGACTTATGTGCAGGGAGATTTGGTGCATGAAAGTGTAATTACTGCCCTTCAAAGGTTTGGTGTCCGTTGGCTTGGCTCTGAAAAGGGCGTTACATTAGTGATTTATTGAGTAATTGGTGCTGGATTGGCTATAATAACTTGCTGCTGAATAAAAGTAATAACCTGTGCCTTTTTGTGTTTCAGTGTAAAGAGGTAGCATTGACTGCACACGATGAAATCTTCAAAGTGCTCAATGAGTTACAATCGGTGAGTAAGGAGTGAAAGCGTTAGGGGCTTTGACATGCTGACTAGGCCTTCTGTCAGAGTTCAACATTCCTTAGCCATATATAGCTTAGGTTGTGTGGAGGGAATCCTCTCACAATTAGCCTCATTGTTATGCTTATTCTCAAGGTTTCGGTAGCGATTTAGCGCTGAGCCCATTTCTGAAGCAGTTCCAAATTTACTGTTTTGGGTAATACTTGTGGATACAGGCTATGAGGACCAAATTATCCAATTGCCCTTGAGCAACTTCTTGTGGCCCATTTCCAGATATGCATGACTCATGAGTGTATTTGAATACAATATTAAAAGTACACCAATTTGAAGAGGTTTTGTTTGAGAAAAGTTATATGTGGGAAATTCATTGTTGCATCAGCCTAGACTTAAATTACAGGGTGGCTACGAAAAAGGCCTGTCTGCCCATGAATACGCACAAAAGCAAGAGTGGCCTTGTATTACATCTTAGAGATGTTTTCACCTAGATTGAGATCTCTATTTGATCAGAATTCGGTCCTGAGAAACAAGCCCATTAGATTGGAAGCAGGGCCTTTGATGAAATGGATTGCTAACATAGGGTCTGACTAGAGAGTATTCACTTTTGCTGCTTTGAAGTCAAAGATATTATCTGTGCTTGACATCAGAATTCAACTGTCAAAAGTCATTGCGCTGGTCGTCAATTCACAAAGATAAACTTCATTAAAACCTACCATTCAGAAATTTAATAAGCAGGCTTTACTGGACAGCATGAATAGAATTAGAAAGTTGGCTGACGTTCTATTCTATGCCAGCAGTGTTTTTCACTTTTCGTGACATGGATGAGTTTCACATGCCATCTGCTGCAGCAATCAAGAGGATAAGCTCAGCAAATCTCTACTAGAGTTTCTCACGAGATCAAAATGAACATGCCATGTATTAAAATCAGGTTAAAAATGTTTTCAGGGAATCATTTCAAATTAGCTGAGCTATGACTTGAGTGTAATTTGTGAGTTTTACTACCTGTGATTAAAAGTCGTAAAACCACATGATTCAGAAAGTGAGGGAGGACATGTGGTTATGTGTAGTAAACTTGAGTTTATAAATACCTGTGTATATAAATGTGTGATGGCATGCTAACTCGCCAACACTATGTAAATCCCAGATTTCTGACACCAGTAGTAGCAAAAATCGTGTATCAAACAAATACTGATTAGTGTTTTATTATGAAACAGAGTTGGGTTTAATGGAGTAAGATTTGGTGACACTGGGTCACGTAACCGCAGTCACTTTGTGTGGGAGGAATTTTTTTCCTGCTGTGGATCAGAAAACATGCATCATTAATCTAGTGATCTTTCATATACAGCCTATACCAGCATTGTATACACAGGAATGGTTCAATCATTGTTTCAATATCTGAAGGGTCAGCTATTGAACGCAGACGACTTTCGTAAGCTGCAGTCAGTGTGAATTGTATTCCAGGGGCTTTTTTGTTTTGCCCATATCTTGCATATCTTGAAGCAATTTCATTGCTTGCAGCCCAATCCAATTCTGTATGTTTTCAATGCAACGGAAGGTCAATGGATTGGCGTAATCTTTAGGCTATCTATGTAAAACAATGTATAAGTTCATGGCCCTGTAAGCTAGGTATGCTGTAAAATCATTGCCCCTAGTCTAATCACATTACCATAATTATTTACTCGCTATGAACAACATTTTACTGTAGGCTTACATTCATTTTCATATATTGGTGCCTTTGAACTTGTATTTTATAGGATATGAAACAGTATCATGTATTCAATGCTCAAGCCAAACAGGCAGAGGCTAAACTCAGAACCACGGAAAGTCTGAGGCAGAAAGTTGAGCAACAGGCCAGTAAGGCTAGCAAGAAGCTGAAACAGATAGAAAAACAGAGAGAAAAGGTTTGTTTCTTTGTCCAGTTTCTGGATACACTGTTACATTATTTGAAGCAATCCCCTGAAGAAATAATGTGTTATGTATACACCATTACATTATTTGAAGCAATCACTTGAAGAAATAATGTGTATGTGTTTTGTTGGTTTGTCAAAGATTTCAAATCGATATAAAAATACATTGACCTCCATTTGCCTTTCAATAGCAGAAATGTTCTAATCGGATTACAAGGTTTCAAAGATTGGCCAAAGAATAGACCTGAAATTCATTTCCATGGCCAACAAAAGGTCATTGAGTTGGTAAACAATGCAAACTGACAGTGATAATAATTCAAAGATACCAGGTTATTGATGCATTGTGTGCTGTAGCGACCAGCAGCAGGTTTATTTTATTTTCACCCATCCCTCATGCACATATATGTAGGTAGACACTATGTAATATCACATAACACATGATTCAACAACCCCTGTTATCACTGACGTATCAGCGATATGTGATATCGATAGTCACTGAGTGGTCACTTTGTATAACTGCTATAACAAAGTGGAAGTCTCATTCATTTTGAGTATGGGAAACGGAAGATTTATGGCGCTTCGTAAATTGAAACCACATGTTGGCTATTTTGGCTATATTAATCTCATTTTATGGACTTCCTCCCTTGAGATCAGGGGCAGTTGTTCGCTTTCATCTTGGTAATAATAAGAGTACACAATACTGTATCGCTGACGCTGTCTGTCAGCATGTCCGCAATTGTGTGAGAAATTACGCTACACTTCTCGTGATGCATTATATCAACTTCCAATGTTTGCTCACCTGGCCGTTTTTTATCGTAGATATTGTGAGTTTTCCATATCTATGAATTGCACCCGTCACAGAATGTTTTAGTAGATGGTATAGTAGTAGAGGGAATTGCTTATTTGATTCCGCATCATCACTAAATACTTAAGTTCGATCTTTCTTCACTTCTGAAGTTAATGATCTGACAATGATGTGCTCACTGCTCAGCACAAAAACCCCGCCATCATGTTGAATAGCGGACGTGGGTTCTTGTACGTTTAAGCATATATTCTTTAATACAGAGACAAGAGAAATATACCGAGAATAAACTCAAGGCGCTGAAGGCCAGGAACGAGTATCTCTTATCCATCGACGCTGCAAATGCTGCCACAAATAAGTACTTTGTGGATGATCTCTCACTGCTCATTGATGTGAGTTTCTTTTGTGTCTCAACATGTTAACCTCTGGCACTACAGTTTTTGTGATGGAAAAATTTTTGAAATGCCTACAAGCCATGCATGTCTGCTCTGGTGATTGGATTGGAAAGTACATGTACTTAAGCGCGGATAGTTAGCTATTCATGTAGGCCCAGCCTGTGTTGCAGGTGGTGACTCCAGAACAAAGTCACACATTTGACAGTGGCTACTCTCTCCATTTGTCAATCAGGCCTGTACTTTTAGGGCTTAATATGTGTCTTATTGAGTCACGCATTTGTTTAGTGGTTGCTAATTTCCATTCTGGTGGTATGGAATAGACCAGAAATTACCTGGGTTGTGACAAGGAGTTAGATAGACTCCTTGGTTGTGACCACTAATTCATTCATTTTCAGGGACAGAAGCAATCCTAAATCAATTGTTTGCACGCTCAATTGGGGAAAAATGTAGAATCTGAAATTGATTTACTTAGAATAATAGGGACTTGGTCAAGTATCTAGAAACTGTGACTCAACTGGGCTGCAAACACCCTGCTTATACCATTACTGTGCAGGTCTGATGGTGTGATTTCAATTTCAATAAGTTTTTTAAAGACAATAGGATTATTCATGCTTATGCATTATTGTCACATTTATACCCATAAAAGAGTTGAAAATTTCCACAAACACCATTAATTAATGCAGCAATTTACAACTGCAACAGCTATTTTCAGCCTTGATGTATACAAAAATATACACCCCAATATACTGGTGGTTGTCAGTGGTTAGTTTGTGACCCAGCCTCGCTGACTAATCATGGTACCATCATGATTTTCATGTCTGCTTGCAGTGTATGGATTTTGGATATCACAACGCTATGCAGAGATCTATGCTTTTATACAACTCCTGCCTGGAGAACTCGAAGAACTCGCATCAGAACTCGATAGACTGCATTGTCAAGTGCGTGCAGGAACTCGACCCTAATAAAGACAAACAAAACTTCCTCAAAACTCACAGGTACTGCAAAGCATTTTGAAGGATCTGTAACCTTTTAGTATTGGCCGATTTTTTGGTTGCAACAAAAAACCCTAGAATCTTCTTTCACAGGAAGATAACTCTCTACTATTGCCAATGAATATGTTGTGTGAGGTTGACTGGCTTTTTGAATTTGTTTAGGTTAGTAAAGCCGAGCTAGTTGGAGTGTTGTACAAAGTGTGCGTGAGCACCGGTGTGAAATGAATCTTGATCAGTGGTAGCCCCTTGATCTATATGCAAACCAATGATTATCATTTTTGTTTTGCCTTATCAATGCTGAAAACAAAGTTGGAATTTGCGCAGAAGGGTTTGTTAGCGAGGTGGTAAGATTTTAGGAATTTTGGTAATTATACCTGTGGTCTTGTGCAGCATCATTTTACTTGTGGTATGTATCGAGTCGCCCACGTTACATAATTCCCCGCCCACTTAGCGAAGTGGAAGCTCTGGCGGTCAGACTGGTGTTGTTTTCTGACAAGCACTGGTGCGAAATCCAATTCACTTTTTGCTGAAGTGGAGTGATAAAAGCATTACATAATTAATTGGCATGTTAATGGAGCTGGTTAACAGCATTGGCACACTTGGAATCAAATGGCGTTAATGGAAACATGAAAATTTTTCAGAAATTACCACTTTCATTTGATGCTGTAATTAAACTTTTAGATTGCCACATGGAAGTAACCTTTTCTACAGCTATTCCTACTGCATTAGCTATCACCAATGTGTATCCCTCCCTATCAGTGATTGATTTTAGGAAGCTGTGCTGTTTGTGATTTTGGCCAATAAACATTATCTAACTATGAAAAAAATGACTTAGCCGTTAGACAATATGCGTCTCAATATAGGGTACAACCTTGGTCTATTGATATCAAACAACTCGGGATCAAAACATTACAATAATACAGTGAGACCATTTAATTGATTTATATACCAGCAGTTCAGTGGTTTACTGTCTTTCTTTACAGCACGACATTTAATCTGCCTAAGAAGTTTGAGTACGCGCCACACCGGGGTGACGAGATTAGTCAGGTTAGCGCTCAGAAGCCGGTACAGGACGACTTAGTGCTCCGATATCAGCAGCTACATAACAGACTGGACACTCTCAAACTAGAGAACGAGGAAACGTGGAAATCTGTCGAGGCCGTAGACAGGCATCTTATTGGTAAGAAGCCTGAATTTTTATCGTTTGAGTGCTTTTGAAAAGTTTGTGACTTATCATGAAGCTAATATGTCAAAAAGCTGAAAGCACTGCGGTAGAATATAGATGGCTGAAAGTTACACCAAAGCCCCTTAGCTTCAATGCTGAAATTTGCTGATCTTGATTGTGTGGACAACTTCTCAAAATGATCATAAATACAGGCAATATTATCTCATTGGTGCGGTTGTACATCAGCATGTACACAATGTTCTGTGGAATGTTGATGATCTCTCGCTAGGCTAAAGCTGTATCTTTGTGGAGATTGATAGGTTGTATGCGCATCATAAACCTCTAAATAATACCCCATGGTGGGTATAAAAACTTCCAAATCCACCTGGTATTGCAGAATTTTCACTTATCTCTGACACGAAAAAATTTGCTGTCTTTAGAACACATGCAGGTGTCTGGTGTCATGCCTATAATTCTTTGTCTTTGTCTCCTCAGGTCTGATTAATATGAAGGATTACGATGTGAGCGCTCTGTTTAAGTCTGAACAAGCTGTCTTCAAGCCAACCATTCAACAGCAGGAGGCTAGAAGACGCAGAATAGACTCGGAGAAATATTACTTTGAGGTATTTACATCATAGATAATAATCTACCATCACCCTTGTGCCTGGGTGTGAACAAAGTGGCTTGATTTGCTCATACTTGATTGATTGGTATATAAGCCAGCAGGGAAGTTATGGTTATGGTTGCTCAGGTGTTATGTCAGTTCAATGAATTACCCTTCATTTCATTGGTTAGTTGATGGCAATTCATTCTTTGTTCAGATTCATGTGAACTCTGAGTTGACTGCTGTTATATCAAGACTTCCTTCTTCTGCTTTTTAATATTTCAATGCAGTCATTTTTGCTAGTGAGCCATATAACAAGATTCAAGGCATTCAGCAGATGATTATTGGGTACTGAACCTTGTGCTGAAAAATGTTTCTATAGCTAGACCATATTTTTCCTTGGTTCATTTCATTCTTATAAGCATCCTTTGTATCTGTCTAATAACAGGGGTGTGATTGGCGCGCCAAAAAGCGCGCTACGCGCTTTTTTTGGGCCAAGGGTCAAATTAATTTCCATTGAAAATCATTCCAAATCTATTTCTATATGTTCCGTATTAGTCTTAGACACC
>ERZ1740062.656-NODE-656-length-16792-cov-9.413395_pt1 | contig 16792 bp, 13 predicted proteins | sample MGYA00581741_ERZ1740062 | MGnify/ENA primary metagenome ERZ1740062 (study PRJEB43018, sample SAMN04849747) | marine metagenome | isolation source: floating plastic debris | place: Pacific Ocean | collected 2008-09-01 | study: EMG produced TPA metagenomics assembly...
ATACAGATAAGCTGCTGACGCCCCCAGTAATATATGAGTTGATTCACATTAGGTTATGCGCAACGCCAAATTTGCTGCCTCTTGCTGCTTTTGCATAGCATCTTATAAAGTGACCTATTTGTTGTCACAGCGCCTGTGTATCACAAATCAGTGGTCAGAAAGACTCATGTCCTCACTAAATTATGAGATCATGCTTTGGAAAGATATGAGGTTATGCATGTAAACCCGGCACACACTTTTCAAAAAATTCAACCTCAAAACATCGTTTTGCCTTTAAAGGTTTGTTGACATTTCGTTAGTTCCATTATAGTATGGGAGTGATTCAAAAATATTATATACAACTCTCTTTCCAAATGCTTTATTTCTGATTCATTGTAGAATGTGACACAGCTAGCCTATCATTGGTAAATCTTGCCATACCTCAGCCAGTATGTGAGGTGAATGATTACTTCACTGATACAATACCCGGAGTCCCTTATACTGCTAGCTTTAGAAATGCGCTCCCAGCATCAGTGAGAATACCCAGTGATGGTGTATACTTAGCTTCATTTACGATATTATCTCTTATTCACACTGGAGGAACTCTCAAATATAACATCACAGGAGCAGAGGTTAGTGGCCTGTGTAAATTGTCGTTTGGCCTGACAGATTTTGGTATTTGGGTATCAAATGTATAAAATGTATTGACTAATTAGAATATGACAATCTCCCGGTTAAATATTTGTGTAAAAAAATGAAGTACACGTAATTTTTATTATTTAGATGCAGGGCTGTTGAAAGTACATTGTATAAGGTGTACTGTCGTGGTCTGACATAACCTCTTTTCCTATTGCTTCATCCCTCATCTCTTGATGTTGCAATTTTACTGTTGAAAACCTCAGTTTTGCATATTATCGATGCCTTTGTTTTAGAGTTTGTCTCACACCAGAGCGAGAATATACAGCTGTCTGAGTCGCGACAAAATCAGTATAAATAGAACTGATATTATCACATGTTCGGATCGCCTGAATCTCAGTATGGAGTATTCTCCTGAGACAGTCCGCGAACACTATATACCATACCCCCAGGAAGGTAGGGACATAGTCTTTCTATTACTATTATATAAATGTATTAAATACTTGTACAATATGTAAATGTGTGACTGTGTAGCATCAGCAAAGAATCTTTTCTTGATGAATGCACAATATGCTGTAAATGTATAACAAGATTTATTTACATGTAGCACGCCCAGTAGCACACCCGTACATGATCTGCTCACAAAACGACTAGGTTTTCCCGAAGAAAAGTTTCAAGTTTTTATATGGCCCACAAAATTAGCGACATTTTTAACCGAGATTGTCAATGCTCTCATACATGCATGTCAGTAAGAATGGTTTGCATTGAACCTGTTAATACTTATAGCAGTTTACTTGTAAAGACAATGATTCTGGATGATTTGGGTGATGACAGTAACATATATTTTCCATTGTCTGTAATAATCACCTATCAACTGCTTACTTTCAGGTTTATGGCATGTGAGCGTGATTGCTGAGTGTCACAATAGTACACATAATAGCAGCTGTGAACATGATATACTTGTGCATCACAACATCACCCTATTGCCTTGTGTAGATAAAGGCTGTGGGCTATACGGAAAATGCTATATGTACTATAGCGGTGTTATACACTGGTCTGTGTGTAAGTGTAAAGCAGGTAAGTTTCCAGACAGTCAATGTAACCACCAACCGACTTAAAAAGTTTACCATCTGCCAATGTCAATTGTCTTCTCGTGTTAAGTGAGAAGATGACTGCGGATGCTGGTTTTCTACATCAGATTATTGCCATTTTCCCGCACTTCACGAGATAATTCTGACATCTGTTGACAGGATATCGTGGATATGGCTGCACAGATGGTACTGAAGCACTTAGTGATGGTATGCAGCTTCTAGAGACTCTCCTACTCACTCTTAGTAACATTATGTTTGCTGTGGCTGCTATTTGGGCTATATACAGAAAATGGTTCTCAGAAGCGCTGCTCTACTTCTTTGTTCTATTTGCCTCCACAGTAAGCATCCACATTGTAAATTTTTGCCACTTTCATTTGCAAATATATGCTTATACCATTTTTGACTTGCCGCAGTTGCCACTTTCTGTGCACACTGTGTACAAATGGGATTCTAGCACATAACATCAGGAGACGGAAATGGTATACGGTAAAGAATAGAAATTTTATTGAGAGTTCCAGGTTTCGTCCTTGGCAAAGACAGTCAGTGCTGCTGTGGTTGTGGTGTATGCCATTCATACTTGCCTGGTCCTTGCAGAATGGAACTAGACTGACCTGACCAAACAGTCCGTTCCTGTCAAACTATACTGACTAGTAGTACATCCCACATGCAGGCATGGGTGTAGGGTGCGGCTTGAGTGTTAAACGTGAAGCTCTGAGCTCTAGAGAGAATAACTCTCTCTACATTGAAGTCAAAGAAGTCGACAAAATGGCATCAGTCACTCAGTTATTGATACTGTCATTTTCCCACTTGAAATACTGTTAGTATAATAAGCTCATATAATCTGATAACTCAGAATTATGCAGTTGTTCAGACTGACACCCTCTCTTTTCAATTGTCATATGATTTTCGTATGTGTATGTACATTATGCTACATGCTTATGACACATATGTTGTACTTGTTTGTTATAGTTTTATCACGCCTGCGACAATGGTACAATATACACTCTATGTGTGGTTGACTACAGCATGCTACAGTACTGTGATTTCTACGGCTCTATCTTGGCCGTGTGGATGACAGCTATGGCCATGTCAGACTTATCTCACAAACTCAGATCATTTCTACAGATAGCCGGTGTTTTAGGCATACTGATTGGTACACAGGTCACACTGGTGGGGCTGTGGAACTTTGTCATACCTCTCTTAATAGCTGTCACTATACTGGCCACATCATGGGTATGTTACTTGCAGTCTATAGTTGAGGAATAGAGTAGTATGTGGCATGCTACCAAACTATTGCAGTTGTCGGTGGCTAATCCCAAGCTTAAGGATAATGACAGGGCAACTCACAAATGATGTAGGGTTGTGTCATGCCTATTATTGGCAATATAGTTCACGTCTTTGGTAAAATCCTTATCAAGTGTACATCCGCTTTTTTAAACTTGAATTAGTATTACTTTATGTTCAAACCTATGGAATGATTCTCATTTCGATCACTTGCCAGCTGTAGTAAATTACTTTTTAATCTAATTTACAGATAAGAATGTGTACATTTGAGAAAGGTTGTTACCCAGCAGTTAGAGTATGGCTGATACAGATACTACCAGGTACTATATGTGCACTCACTGGACTCGCACTATACAGTCTTCTTGAAACTGAGGAAAATTACTATTATACGCATAGTATATGGCATATGCTGATGGCGACGTCAATCCTATTTCTCTTACCGAGAGATGGTAGCTTGGATATGAAGAAAGTGAAAGCTTGGATCTGTAAAATCAGAGTGCCAGGAAAGAGGCGTAATGAGCCATCAGATGAGTTGGATGATGTAAATGAGAGCAACAGGGCTAACCTTATAGAGAGCAGTAGTAGTGATACAACTAACTCATTAGAGACTAACACTACACCAACTACATAGGCAAAAATTGCCATTGTCAACATGCGATTGACAATCTATTGGGTAAGATACGAATCTATACATGCTAGTCAAACGTGATTCAGTCATATCTTTTCAACGTAGTTATCATAGGGATTGAGTAGTCTACCCATCAGTCTTTCCAGATATGGGCGAAAATAGAAATCATAACATGAAAATCATTTTTCTGTGGAGGGATTTATAGTTTTTAAAAGAAAATGATATAAATTGATTACTCTCAACCTTTTTGTCTTGTATACCTATCTTGGGGTTATATTTTGATGTTAAACTTGTAAACTATTGCTACCTAAAGAGCAACTCGAAACACTACATATTGGTGATCTCATAACAATGACACCATGTCTTCTACCTCACTGTTGTAACACTGTTGTAAAAAGTTAACCAGAATTGGAAATAAAATATAATTTGTTTGTGTTGTTAGCCTAAATTATGTTAGATAAACTAGGGAGGAACACTAAGGACAACAGATCATTTCTTCGCTGTATTTCTCAGTATTGTTTATTAATGTTTTCTAATCATCTTTTATTTTAAAGCTGGTTTGTCTTGTGATTTGTTTTCATTTTCCTTTTACTTTTACTTGTATCTCCTAATGATTTTGCCGAACGTTGCTTGATAAATGAGGCTATGGCCAGTGTTGCTGTTTATAATTTAACTAGACATTGTTTTACGCTAGTCGGTAAGAGTGTATATGTGCTGTAATTTTCAATGGCTATTCTAGTTTTTTATAAGTTTTAGGCAATTGATGTTTTTGTGAATTTGTTGTTTCCTACTTTGAAAGTTTTATTTTTGTAATGACAACTCCAATGAAGAGGATAGAGGAAACACTGTTATATAAAGAAGCTAAAGTGTCTCATTTCAGTTGTTGCTAGCTGAAGTGAGGTCTGCTTATTAATAAGATAGTACATTTTCACTTCTTGACGTGACGCATGTAAGAGAGAAACAGCATAAAACTAGGAAAGAATTTTTTTCTGGTCAGGCCAAGCATCAAGACAACTGGGTCAAGCATTTTGTTATACATTTATATGATAATATGCTTTTGAAGTTCTTCATCTAAGATTAATGGATCAAACTGCCAGTACAACAATTCATCGAGCATTTGGATTTGAAATCTGATCCTATAATGTGTATGGATTGTCTTCTGTACTTCAACCTAACTTCATATCAATACCCTTGTTTAGTCTGAAAAGAATATAAGACTGTTCAGTACTTGCTCGTACTGTGTCACCATTCACTCAGAATATGTAATTGTACTATTATTTTGGCAGCAAGAGATTTTGCTACTGACCAGCCCAACAAGTTCCTTAGTCAGCCCTTCTGCCAGACATGTCTGTCATTAGTGTAAGTGCTCATACTTGTTGATACAGACCAGATGTCAGCATTTTGCAATCATGATAATGGAAAATGAGAGGTACATGTATCATAGTTTAGCTCAAGCACAAACCCCTGTCATACAGGTCATACTGTGGCGCTGGTCCAGTATTGGAGTTATTATCTGAGTCCCCTGAATGTAAAATATAACTAACAGTGATTTTTTTGAGAATGTGTATTGAACATTAACCTAAGCAGAGGCTGAATATAAAAAAACGATACACGATAGTAGCACATCCGATGTACAGTGAGCAAAGTGGAAAATCTGATTAAAAACTGACATAAATCACAGATTGAGCAAGCTATTAAATAGCTACATGTAGTTAGACAACTCTTCATGCACAAAATAAGATACTCGATGGACAACCAGCCACCTATTTTTTATGCTTTATATGTATTTGTTTATTGAAGTACCCAGCAAAATGCAGAGTAATGCTATTTACAGTGGTTTGTGTGAAAGCTGAGATTACTTTAGAGTATATTGCATAGTTTTTTTGGCATTGTGGGTTTTTTACAATTTTAACATGACCCGTAGGAAATGTGGTTTCAGCAATTATTCTACTCATTACTACTGGAGCGGGATATAGTTCTGTTTCGTATTCTCTCTACGACTAGCTCGCCAGCTCCGCTCATAATCTCACTATCTATCACCTGTGTGATCGACGGCCTCTTTGTGGGATTACGATGCAGCATCCATTTCACAAACTTGTGCTGTAAAACAAGGCATATCAGTTCATTCCTTCAAACTTTATACATTTACTGACTCGTGTTCAACCTACAGAAATGAGATAAATAGATTAGCCACCATGTCTGTACAGCTCAAAGGGGTGCCGAAAGTCAAAGGGGTGCCGAAAGCCTGAGTTGTCACTTGTCAGACTATTACAAAGAGGAAGAGGCCAGATCATGACTAAAAACATATTTAGCCTCATGCGTTGTAGATACAGTGAAATGTTCATAAAATGGGCAGAATAAGACAGCATATGCAAGACCTACCTCCTCCGGTAGTTCTCTGACGAATCTCTCAGGATATTTATGTTTCTTGATATTCTGTAAAGTCATAACTCTCTCCATCATAGTAGAGAACGGATACTTGAGTTCAAAGAATACAAGTCCTAGAGCATAGATATCCACCTTACTGTTATACATGCGTCCAGCAATCTATCACAGCATAAAACACAAGTTACCGTAGGACATCAAACAAACAAAATATCATGGTCTACATAATTCTCCAGAATATGAACTTGTTCTACATGTAATTTTCTTTTATTCATTAAGTTTTTACGCTGACAATGGCTTGCGTTAAATTGCAAGCTTAACCTGGGCTGCGGCGGTTCTATGTTCAACGTTAGAATGTACTTCCAATACGGCACAGTGACATTTAAAGCGTAGTTTAAGTGCTGGAACTGTTGTATGTAGGCTTCACTGACATCACTAACGGCTAATGCCTACACAAGAAAACTTTGATTATGTCATCTATTTAAAGTGTGGCATGTCAAGCAAGTATGCTACATGTATATATCATAGTGCGCCCACCTGTTCAGGACTCATGTATATCTGAGTGCCCACATTGTTAGTGAGGTTGACATACTGAGCTGGAGTTTGTCCCCCCACTAAAGCTTCTCCTCCACTCTGCTCATCAGGATAAGCTGACAGAGCTGTGACAAGTCCAAAATCTCCAACCTTTATAGTATCCTCTAGTGAGAAAAATATGTTTGTTGGCTGCAAAACAATGTTCATATATAAGATAATATCAGGTGATCAAAAATAGAAAACATCCACGTCCTTTTCCATTTACATAAGTGTACATGTACAAGAATATGGGACACCAAGATTTTAAGTTCCGGCAACCGCAACAGTTTTCAAAATAAGAAACTTTATTTTAGCCTACCAGGTTACATACAACGTGTTTATTTAATAGTAATTATAATCCATCAGTTCCGCATAATATATTACCTTGAGATCTCTGTGTATGAGGCCCTGTGAGTGAATGTATGATACAGCATCACAAATCTGTCTGAATATAACTATGATGTCTGATTTATCTCTGACTAGAGTATTGGCGTTGAGGTAATCCCTCAACGTTTCCCGCTTACACAACTGTAAATAAAAACAATCAGGTTAAGAACAACTATCCAGTCACATTAAAAACACAAAACTAGCTAAAAACATTGTTCAGCACAATAAAATGGCTAGCGACATAATGTATAAGCCTTCATAATAATCTGAAAACAACCTCAAAAATTGACTATGCAATGATTCACTGATATTGTGAGAAAAGCGTTTCTATCTCACCAACCTGCATTTGAATATAGAGAAACAGCTTAGCCTGAGGCTCTTTAGATTTACTCTTGTCAGTAGCAGCAGTTGTAGACTTTGGAGTGAAAGACTGAACAGGAGGCTGAACACACTGATCAACATCATCCCAGCTAACCTCATCACCATATGATCCTGTCGACTCCAACTGTCAGGGTACAGGTGTGTGTTATATTAGACGTAAGTTTCACATTGAAAACTATGAGCGTTATCAGAATAATGAAAAGATATCAATGGTCTCAGTCGAAAATGTCATAAGAGTTGTCCCATCTAATTCATGGGCAAACAAATCCAGAGACATATTGTGACAATTCGTTTGTAGTGATAGGCGAGATGCATCAAAATAAACGCTGTAGAAAATAGTAGGGTGCTGAGGAAGTATCTGGATTTATTTAGAACACTTACCATAGCCATCTTATTCTTATGATATCCTGAGTCATCCAGCTGATACACCTCACTGTCACTCTCTGAATCACTCGACTCGCTATGTGTGTCGAGAGGAGCCACTGTAGTGTACTTATGAAATGGTGTGGCAACAGATACAGACTTCTCTACAGTACCAGACTGACTGCTGGCAAACACAATGTCAAATGAGTCTTCCTGCCTTGATGGCAATCCTACAACGTTACAAGGAAGTTATAAGGTACTGCGTACCTTAGATAGAAATATAATATAGGTATATATAATAACACATTGTCACCGACAACTATGCACCTACTACTCGACAACACATTATCACATGATGACAGTATTAAAATGATAAAGAGCAGGGGTGAAGGCATACCAAATGAGGCTGAAGTGTTGAGATCATCAAGCTTTAACTTTGGTATGAAGACAGACTTCACTGGATCAGCATTGCTATCAGCCCCAGCAGATGATACAACCGACTGCTGCCTACTGAACGGTGTCACGCTGTTCATAGGTGTAGGCATAAACTTCTCCCTTGAATGATGTAAAGAAATACCTAGTGAAATTTTCAGAATGGTTGATATTCAGAATCTGAGAAGCATGAATATAAGATACAGTGGCATTTCAGCTGTAATTTTGCCTAATTTGTAGTTATCCACCCAGTGTACAGTATGGAGTAACTCCGCACATAATACCTAAGGTACAGTGATGAGACCAGGAGTCATCCTTGGATGAGATCATATTTCTTATTTATAAACTGTATAATAACTGTATTATACATGGACATATATCTATCACATTAGGCTGAGGCTTGTCGATTAGCAGGCTTATGTAGCTTGATTTGCAAAGACGAGGATAATACAAATCACTCGTATACTCACGTTGATTCCCAGATCTTGTCATGTTCTTCCTGCCAGCCTATTGGTGGAGTCTCAAACCATGACTGAAAATATCTCACAATGTTTGGATGGTCAAGTTTAGCTAGAGCTTTCACCTCCCTTGTCACTTTAACTTTGGCTTCATCGCTGTTTTAGAAAATGGTATTAAAGTATTTATGCAATTAATTCACTCACTATCAATGTTGACGCTACAAACGTACCCTGTCGAATTGTTTATAGGGTGAGTCATAGACCCTCTGATAGAATCTATGTCCGGAATGGAGCTGATTTTGTTGGTGCGATCGAAGACATCTATTAAGTCAAGCAAACTGTGCTTTTTGGGCAAAGTGAGTCGAGAGTTGGCCTTCATATTTTTCTCAGAGCAGTCATTCGGTCTATTAGACGGGTTTTTGATCTTAATTGTGTTCAATGAGCTGATTTATCAGAGAATTTTGTAGAAATACACCATTTTTACGCACACCACTTAGAACTAGACCAACACTGACCCTGTAATATCTCAAATTTCCCCTCCCATTCCCGACCAGCATAACAAGGTGGACCCCACACTTTACCTTGTTGGGCATACAAATACTGGACATACACTGATCCAGAGCCTGGCAAGAAACAAAAACATGGCAAGGCAGATCTGCGTGAAACTACTGAGTATGTTGAACTTACCTGTTAGGTAGAGTGACTCTTTTAATAGCATAATCACATTCATCCAAAGTATTTTGTGCGTGGAATACGACTCCAAACCCTCCTTTACCCAAGCACTGTATGTGATCGAAGTCAGATTGATACCTATGAATAAATTAAAAGATATTCGTTGAGACTACTATAGACTGAACAACGTGTATGTTACAGTCAAGTTCCACAGTAAATACAAACCATGCTGCATTGCTCTCCCTGACCTCACTTGCATTTCTTACAAAATCAAATAAATAAAGATGATATAGATATAACAGTCCTGCAAATTACAGCTAATATCCTTATCTTTATTACCTGGACTGATACTGAGGCACAGGGGGAGGAGGAGGAGGTTGAGGGGGTGGAGTGGTGACAGCCTGTACTGTAAGAGGCTGCTCTGTGAGAGTAGTATCACCATCAGCATCTCCTGCTGACCCTCGACCGCTGACACGCTTCTTACACGATCTCCTCTCATCATCACTGACATCACTAACGTCAGAAAGATCCTGCTCCGATCCAAAACACTGCAATATATGCACATATTTTGAAATGTGAAAGTTCGGAAACAGTGAGTTCATACACAAAACTTCTATATTTCAGATCTGTTGACTTTTAACATATTTAGTTTCAGCAGTAGACAATTTCACGGGTAGGTGGACCCTTATCCTATTTGAGCAGGATTTTTGCCTACGGGAAAGGCCATGCAAGTGATGTATATGTAATTATTTTCGGTGATGGCCAGTGGGTATATCTGTCCCTACATATCTGGTTTGAGAAAAACCAACTGACCTTGAGTTTGTTTTTGAGGCGTCTGCGATGTGCCCTTGTCAAGTATAAAATACCATTCAGCACAATAGCAAAGAACAGACTAATAGCAAGCACCTCCTTCCAATAAAACCATAGAGATACTATCTGTAAAATCACAAAAGGAAGCCAATTTAAAGAGCTGTTGACATAAGGGTAATGCATTGAATAAGTCTATCAATGGGTAATAAAAGATATACATGTATCTTAGGATGTTTGGCTCACATTTTGAAAGTCGGCGGTAGATGAGCCCCATTGACTCCATTGGAAAGTCAGTTAACCTCTCTTTGATTATTTTTGAACAAAAATTGAACAATTACCATATATCTCAAATTTTCACTTACAAGCTGGATAAGCTAAGCACATAGGAATGTACAGCTAGTTACCTGAACATTCAGAATATTTTCCAGATCATCCATACCGAATCCATCCCATTCCTCGTCATTATTTGTCTGATTATCTGATTCTAGTTTTTGATCAGCTTTGGAGGAGGAGTCAGGTATATCAAGATCAGCTGTAACTTCAGCATGCAAGTAGTAGCCTTGGTCTACAACAAAATATAGCGACAATTAAACTTATTATCACGCATGAGCATTAATTATGTACGCTACAATCCACTCATAATTATCAGATGTCCCCATGTTTGGTCGATATTCTATATAGTGCAAAGCTCTCAAAATTGTTATAACTTACCATGTGGATAGTCCATAGTGGGATGGAATATTGATAGTGCGTTTTGTTCTGAGATCGATGCCTGAGTAGGAGGTACCACTGTAGGGTCTGGTTCACCATAATTCAGTAGTGGTGTTCTGGACGGAGCTATGAAAAACATAAAGCTCAAAGTTTAAAAAATAAAATAAATTACAGATACCAGATGTTTCAATATTATTAGTTTAGCGATTTGGTAATATAGATGTGACAGAGCACAGAGTTAAGCAAGGATAGGTGATCTGTCAATGAACTTCTACCTCTCATTCTTTCTCTTCAACAAAAATTTCCCATTGATACACATCCTGGCTCTCTGGTCCAAGGCTAATTGATACAGGTGAAAAAGGCCAGCCAGCGATGTATGAGTTAACCAAAACCAACACAAATAAACATTGCTTATTGCTTACCAGACGCGACATATGGAGCCCAGCGCACTTTAGGAATGGTAGTGAATATCTTAGCACCTCGCTTATACTGTTCAGCTACAGCAGAAACATCTTCCTTTAGCTTCTCTGAAGGCTGAATATACACTTGGTTCTTATATACGCCTGTAGATATCAATTTTTGGTTTCATAGCAATACATCAGAGTCATCATCACATGAACCAGAAATACACAACTCCAACTATAAGTTTATCTCAAGCTACAATTTATTGGCTGGATAACCTAATAATAAAAAACTAACACCATCCGTACCCCAAACCCGCTTGTAAAGTCTAGGCTTATCAAGTAACCAAAAATATTGTATACTACTTACCGACATAGATTGATGGTGGCGGAAGTTGCTCAGAGTCTTTTTCCCCTGACTTTTCATCAAACATAATTCTGTCGTTTATTTGTATGTACTTCGGGTCAAGGAGATCAATGCTGTGTAGCTGGCCCTGCCTCAACACCCATGACTTTGAGATTGGGGATGAAAACTACAATCACAAATTATGGACGTGTTGGTATTGATGACGCATTACGTTTTCGTTAAGAGGCGTTGGCAACTCAGAACTTAGGGGATCACATGTATGAGTTGATAGTATGTAGTATACAAGTATTATATTACTAATATCTTTTATTTTAAACCATAGCTTAGAGCAGTTCATCGGACAAGCTAGCATAATAACTAATACATCAAGTCTACAAGATATTATCACTGCAGCCAGCAACATACAAATGTATCAAGTTTCATAACAAAAGGGACCAGCATATTCTACCAGTTTTGAGTGAGTACTGAGCATTGTGGATGCATATGAAGATGATTTTTCATGATTATGATAGTTATGATGTGCACAAATGCAAAAATTACCTGGTGCTGCCACATATACTGTGAAGGTTTACCATCATATCGACGAGTTACTATGCCATCAGGCACTGCAAATTTGAGCTCTGGTATACCTGAAGTAGTAAAAAGATGGAGAGTTGTCAATTCAAATTGTTGTTCGGTCACTTTAGGAAATCTAACAATGCAAAGGTACTGTGTTTATGGTCCGCGACTCCCCTTCCAAGATGTCATGCAGCATAAAAAGCTACTATTTAAGTAAAGTTTTGTCTACATAGAAAGTGGCTCTGATCAATGGTTTCCAGTGACCACACAATGTACGTTGAATAGAAACACTAAAGTCCCCTATTGAGTAATTGAGCTGTCCAGAAATCACAAAAGCCCTCAAACAGTTGGGATAAGCTTACCATACGGTTCAGGACAAGATCTGGTTTCAGAATCACATGTTTGCTGTCCGCTCTCAGCGTATACATGAGGTCCGGCAGATTCTGTAAAGGTTAACTCATGATGTCCCACGCTGAAGTTCCACCTGTATAATATTAGTGATAAAAATGACTTAATTTCATTTCCAGACAGCTTTCCACTAGTTTAAGTGCTCAAATTGTTTTGGGTAGGCGTTAGTGGCACCCGCTATAAATCATGTGTTTGATAGCGGGCGCCACTAAAGCCTACCCAAAACAGTTTGAGCACTTAAACTATCTTTCCACACTTTTGCAAAAGTTTCCAGTTGTCACCTTAGTGATTGCGGTTGTTTAATGAATACTCTTATCACTGATTTTCTAATAGTTTTATCTGTCAATGAAGAAGATGAAAATCCAGGGAATTTATGATGACTCACTTTGGAAAACATAATCGCCCTCTAAAATGACGTGTCAGTGAGAAAACATAATTTATTCCGCTCTCCAGTTGCTCAGGTTACAGCAATTATCACTATTATCATCATAATGAACGGTTATGGCTTAATTTACACTTGCTGTGAACAAGCAAAGCTTTTCTTTTCAAAAGCACAAAAATGCAACCAGCTAGTGTACTTTTCGATCGGCAAGAGATTGCTGTTGAGAGAAAATTGTGTTAAAAAATTGGGAATTCAAATTGACTAAATGATAGAAGCAGTCCTAGTTTGTAATAGGCCCACCATATGCGTTGCAGTTGTGTACGTACATAATACTGGTACAACCAAGGATATACCATTGATACAACTGCTAGTTTATTCGTATGCGTCAAATTGTGCACTCATTTTGATGACACTAAGATTTACCTACCATTCTGATGTACTCAAGCAGGACAAAACCTTTGCTGGGCTAATTTTTGCTATTAAAAATGCCTTATATACTGTTTTATTTTCTTTTGATACAACACTCAAGACTGCAAGGTAAGATAAGGAAATTCTATGTAATTACCCACAATGTAAGTAGCAAAAACTAATGCTGGTGAAAACAGCCTCCTGCCCCTGATAAAAAACAACAAAGCTCCAGAGAAAATGAAGTTCTCAGAGATATATTCACTTTAAAACTGGTGCAGTAGATAACTTACTTTTCAGTCCCATGTCTGACAGAGGCAGCTCTAACAGTATGTGTAGAATGTTTGATGGTAAGTATATCCAGCTGTGTAGTATCTACATCTCCTCGATTATCACAACCTTCCTTATCACATTTATACAGTATCTACAAAATAGCAAAAATACACTCTCGTCATTGGCGTCTGCATTTAGGGGGTTAAAACTCCCTACTGCATTGCCCCATTGTTAAAAGACTGACTCATACAATGTTGACAGAGGTAATGATTAAAGAGATCTCACCTGTCCACAATGTGGGTTCAGTCCTACAGTCCTGAGCTCCTTAGAACCAACTACAACTGTCGACTCACCAGCCACTTTAAACGATGAAGACAGCAATGTCTCCGCAGTGAAGGGTAGAGGCTCAAACATATCGTCATGGAAACGGAATAACGAACCATCCAGTGATGGCACCAGTCTGGTCGATATTCCATTGTATATCACCTAGTAACATAACATACACAAATAGAGTCAAGATTCAGAGCAGAAGTTGTATATGAAATAGTATCTGAAATCTATTCTAGCCATAAATGATGATGATAAGATTATAACCTGTTGTTTATGCAATCGCAACTCTTCTGCCAATATTCCAGGTAGACATGCAGGTATAAACATTGCGTCAATGCAGCCATTCTAAGCTAAGGGGATGCTTGATTGGAAAAGGAGCTGAAAACCATTTGGTTCATTTTTTTACATGACCGCTCAACATTGAAGGTGATTTCAGTCTGATAAGCATTAGGCATGTGTGCATACTGCAGTATGAAGATAAAATGCAAACTAATTTTCAGATTGGGTGTAAGTGATGAGATGAGAAAAATGAAGTAAAAAACAAACCTCTAGAGTTGAGATACTGGAGGAGAGCAGCTTATCTCCTGTAGATATCTGCCACAGTTGCTTCCCTGTATCCAAGTCTAAAGCCACAACTTCTCCGCTCATTAAACTACTCAACAATACATGTCTGCAAGGGGTACACAAAATCATCAACATAAATTTTAAACTTACTAGTGACAATGGACCCTGAAGGTACACTCACCACAAAACCAGAGAATGCAAACTGTGACACCGACACATAAAATGTAGGCTGATGTTACACAGTAGCTACTATTAAATCCCTTGCATTATAGTACTCAAATCCCAGCATTTGGCAAAAGTAAAAATAAAACAAGAAAATTCATTTGGAATACCTGTTGGTGCTGTCACAATGCTGTTTCCTTGCCAGCTCCGTTTGTTTAGTGTTATACGCTGATGGCACATAGACCGCCAATATGAGCACGGAAATCACAAGATGGAATCCAGCAGCTTTGAAGCCAACCCTGGTTAGCATTGCGATCTTAAAACCTACATAGAATCACTGGACTGTTCTCCAAGGAGCTGGGGTAACTAGTCAACCATACACTGAATGAGCTGCACTCAGCTCATCTGGTCGTTGCTGCACCTAACATAACACATTTCAAGCATTAACACTGCAAACATTGGCATGTGTGTGTCAGGATGAGTGTCATTACTTTGATCGCTGACCTTCAACCAGACATGCTTTCAATTATATTCGTTTAAAAAAAAGCCCTGTACGGGGAGATGACCACATGTGTCTGTCTGCACATGCTGCTCGATGTGGCGGAATCCATTGGATTCTGGTCATATTTTTATAATAAAACAAACATTCTTTACAGTGTAGTATGGATGTGACTATCACATCAGAATTGAGACCATCATACAAGAATTCAATTTAGACGCTGGGGTTGGTTGTTTTTTTTTATTATGAAAGCTTGTGGCAAGGATGAGAGAGATGTGAGCCTGTAAATCCTGGCTTGACAAGCTTTGCCAACCCTGTACAAGCACTTCAAGACAAGCTAAGTCATTTGGAATAACCGCTGAGCTAAATAGTGGCACAGAATTTTGTGTGGCACTGTGGACCTTTTTTTATGCCCACTGTCTCAGTCTTTTTTGAATTGATAACTCAATGTCAAACACTAGGAAAGAAAAAGACAGTCAGATGAGGTGAGATGAAACCTAAGTTAGTTTAACCAGGGTCCGTCTAACCAGCAGCATTGATACACTGCTTCTAGTTATACCAAGGAATTACCCTACTACTCATTTTGGAGAGACTACCTAGGGGTATCATTCTGTGGCAGACAGCCACTCACATGGTGGCATGGACTGAGAAGTGACTGAATTATCAACATAATTTAATAGCTTAATTGAAAGCATAGATAGGACTACAGTACCAGTCTTTACTCTATCTTCAATGTAAGGGCAGTATTTGAAAAGAATAGACAGGGAGCACAAGCAATCGACTTTTGGATGGGCATGCATGTATAGCCTTCTTTCCATTTCTCTTGAAGAGAAAGGAGCGGGGAAAAGAAAGCTATACATGCATGCCCATGGAATCTTGAATATTATAATAACATACAATACAATAATTGCTCAATCAATCCATGCCCACACCAACCAAAGCTAAATAAATAGGGCCTAAAATTAGTGAAAAAAAATAGGCCTATTACATATTACTGGCAAGAGCACAGTAGCACTCTGCTCCTGAGACTCAGACTTAATCCACAAAAAGCCCCTATGGCTCTGGATCTGCAGACAGTGTGAGATCCCACTACAAAAATATTCTGGCCTCTGAGTCATCTCAGCTACATTCTCTGGTATGTTCACCAGTGACTTGGATTCTAAATTTTCCACTCTCCATGACGTGTTGTTGTTTACATCCGGTTGTAGGCGTGGTAGTGGTTATAGGTGGGGCTTATTATATAGTTCAATAGACATAATTTCAAAAGTTATGATGTTATCGTGATCAAAACGTTTATACATTATGTCAATGAAATATGTTTTGGCGGGAAATCCGCAGTTTACTTCTCAAGGTCACTTCACCGGATATTTTGATGAGACATGCTGACTTCAACAGAAAAAAACTTTTTTACACATATTATTTTGCAATATTATCTAATCTGACCAGTGTTTGAGTGAGATGTCACATTTTGAAATAATGCCTGCTATTCCCAATGTGAATGTGCCTATCAACAGCAGTCCACATAGGCCAACACCCAAGTTCTTCAACGAATCTAAAACCTTCTCCACCAAAAAGGTATATCATATGATGTTATTGATTGTGGTACGGGTAAATAGTAAACAATCAATTCAAATAAATAGACCGGCTATCACA
>ERZ1740062.657-NODE-657-length-16771-cov-4.339017_pt1 | contig 16771 bp, 15 predicted proteins | sample MGYA00581741_ERZ1740062 | MGnify/ENA primary metagenome ERZ1740062 (study PRJEB43018, sample SAMN04849747) | marine metagenome | isolation source: floating plastic debris | place: Pacific Ocean | collected 2008-09-01 | study: EMG produced TPA metagenomics assembly...
TTTTTGTGGGATATCTTCATCAAAACGAAGTCGCCAGCGTGCGCCGTAAACGTCTTCATATTCGATTTCAAAGTTGAAGCCATGTTCTACCAAAACGTTGTAAAACAAGCGATACTCTTCTGAAGTTTGAAAAGAAACCATCTCCTGGGTACTGTTCGCGGGCATTAAAGTACCTTCAGACATGGTACTGTAGGTATATTTCAGGGTATCAAGCCCTTTGTATGATTCTGCGAGATAACGTAAAAAATCATCAGTTTTCGTAAAAGTAGGGCTATCGGTCATCGTAAACTTGGCTCTTCTTATAAATGCGGGCCCCAATCCATCGTTACCAAATACAATCCTATAATTTCCTTTGGTATTGGTGAAAAATTGGTTCAGATACGGCATTACGCTCGCGATCTGATGTTTTTGCATCAACTAGTATTCAGCTCTGGCTAAATAGGATTGATACAACAATGCTACAAGCGAAATAATGCTTATGAAGAAGGCAGAAACACTCAACACCCGGTCGGTACTCCAATTTTGGAAACCCCATTTCTTTTTTTCACTCATATTTTTCCTTTCAGGATAGCCTATCAAATATAAGTTGTATCCTGCGCATTTCCCACACCGTTTTGGAGCACCTATTTGTGGCTTCTGGGGTGAAAATCCAGCAATACTTGTGTCAAATGCTCTCTATTCACATGAACATACACTTCGGTCGTGGTGATGCTTTCATGACCCAGCATTTGTTGAATGGCACGCAGGTCGGCACCGTTCATGAGTAAATGGGTCGCGAAGGAATGCCGAAATGTATGGGGACTGACCTTTTTTTTCAACCCAATTTTTTCTGCTAGGTTTTAAATTATGGTAAAAATCATCGCTCGTGTCAATTGTTTGCCACGACGGTTGAGAAAAACAATATCGGAACTCTCTTTTTCAACGGTCAGAAGGGAACGAACCAAATCCACATAAATATTGATATACTTCTGATTGGTATCGGATATGGGTACAAAACGTTGCTTTTGTCCCTTTCCAATGACGCGGATAAATCCCTCCTCAAAAAAGAGGTCTGACAACTTTAAATGAATCAATTCAGATACTCGCAGCCCGCAGCCGTATAAGGTTTCAAGAATGGCTCTGTTTCGCTCCCCTTCTGGTTTGGAAAGGTCAATCGCCGCGATGAGCAAATCAATTTCCTCCAAGCTAAGTGTATCGGGTAGTTTGCGTCCAATTTTAGGTGATTCGACCAACTCCAAGGGGTCGGTATCTCGTAGGTTTTCGAAAATCAAGTAGCCAAAAAAACTCTTCAACCCTGATATGAGTCGTGCTTGCGACCTTGGGTTTTGGTCTTTTGCCGTCTCGTACAAAAAACGCTGTACGACATCAGGAGGTATGTTTACAGGGTTTTCGCTGAGTTGGTGTACTTCTAGAAAATCGATTAGCTTTTGAACGTCGCGCCGGTAGCTTTTTATAGAGTTTTCAGACAAGCCCCGTTCAATGCCCAAATAATGTTGATAATCCTGTAAAGCGTCTTTCCACCTCATTTCGCATGGGCAAGTTAACACATTTGCCTTTTTCTTAAGAATTCAATTTGGTCAAGTCAAACAAGGCAACCGTCAAGTGATATGGAGCGTCTTTTCTTCGACCCACTACTTTCACGGCAATCAAAAAATAGTATGAAACGATACATCACTTTGACTGCCTGCCTTTTGGGATGGGCTTTTTTTGGACACGGACAAAATGTTCATTGGGGAATAACGGGTGGTTTTGCCAGTGCCAACCTAAGTACGAAGCAGGACAACACCACGGAAACGACAACAAATTCAGGATTTTATGCAGGGGGCTTTGCTTATTTTGAAGTCAACTCTGGGTTTGGAGTTCATTCTGAATTGCTATTCGCAGGAATAGAGGATGCGAATGCGATATTGGCACCTATTCTTGCCGAATTTAAGCTCTCGGACCAATTGAGTCTTTCCACAGGGCCACAGTTTAACTTTAGTTTAGAAGAAATCCCGGATGGGTTTACGGGGTTGTCGTTTGGAGCCGCAAGCGGTATTGGCTTTGATATAAGCTACGACCTAAGACTTAAGGCGCGCTATGCCTATCAATTCAGCAATTCCTTTACAGGAGATGATGATATTAAGGTAAGAACGCATTTTTGGACGATTGGATTGGGATATCGTTTTTTATAGCGTTGGTTATCTTTTTCGGTTTACAGACAACGTAAGAATACTACCAAGCTTCGGATTGCGTTATAGGTACTCAACCAAATTTAACATGATGAAAAAGCTTTTTCTTTTTGTAGTATTCGCTAGTATTGGTATGCTAACCCTTTCGGCCCAAACCGACCGAACAAATTTTAGGGCAGGCTTTCATGCGGGATTACCCGTGGGTGATGCGGCCGACTTTTCCAGTTTCAGTATTGGGGTGGATTTGAATTACCATTGGGGAGTGTCCAAAACTTTGGATTTTGGATTTGCTACAGGATTTATTAATGCATTCGGGATAACCGTAACCGTATCTGGAGACTTTATTGAAATCGAGCTAGACTTTGAAGATGTACAGTTTTTACCCATTGCGGGCTCTACGCGTATTTTCATTACACCAGACTTTAAGTTTGGCGGTGATATCGGCTATGCCATTGGTATAAATGAAGGTAACGATGGTGGATTTTACTATGCTCCGATGGTTGGCGTACAGATTTCTGGAACTACGGAAATAGCACTTTCCTACAGGGCTGTGGATAACGAAGGTACTTTCGGAATCGTAACGGCAGGCGTCCTTTTCTTGTTTTAATCCGTATGTTACTATAGTGTCAGCCCCGCGGTTGGACACATTTAAAAATAATAGGTTCTCGGTGCTTATATCCTAAGGAGTTTTTTTGCCATGGGATAATATTCAGGAGTAATCCAAAACACGAATCAATTCAAAAACTATTAATAATTAAACTCTGATGAACATGAAAAAAACGATGATAACCTTAATTGGCTTACTTATGTTTGCTGGTGTAACCTTTGCACAAACCAGCTATAAAGGTGCCGTTGGACTTGGTATCGATGTTTATGACAACGCTACTTTTGTGGGTCCAAGTGCGAAGTATTTTTTCTCCAGCAACCATGTCGGTCAGGCGGATTTGGGCTTTGAAGATGGGGCCACAATCATTACTACCTTATACTCGTACCATGACCAGTTTTCCGGAGCTCCTGGCTTGCGCTGGTATGCGGGTATTGGTCCGAGTATCATTTTGGTTGATGATTTTGACAATATTTTTGCGCTTCGTCCACATGCCGGATTGGATTTTAAAATCAATGGGGTACCCTTAGTGGTCAACTTCGACTGGCGTCCATCTATCGTAATTAGCGATGCAGGAGACGGTGAAGCCGGAGCCTTTGGATTTGGAATAAAGTACGCCTTCAACTAAGGTAGGTGCAAAATAGAATTTGGAAGGGCGGTATGTTTACCGCCCTTTTTCATTTACTTTTGGAGATATGAAAATCATGATTATCAATGGGCCCAACCTGAATCTGCTTGGGAAACGCGAACCTGAAATCTATGGTGGAACCACTTTTGAAGCCTATTTGGAAGAACTGCGTAAAAAGTATCCGGAGATTACTTTGGAGTACTATCAATCCAATATTGAAGGTGAATTGATTTCGAAACTTCAAGAGATAGGTTTCTCCTATGACGGGATTGTGTTAAACGCCGCTGCTTACACGCATACTTCTGTGGGTATAGGTGATGCAGTAAAAGCCATTGAAACTCCAGTTGTTGAGGTACATATCTCTAATACACATCAGCGTGAAGATTTTAGACACGTGTCCTATATTTCCGCCGGAGCTTAAGGAGTCATTCTGGGCTTCGGACTTTCTAGTTATGATTTAGCCATCGAAAGCTTTACGTAGCAGGGATGTTTTGCAGATACTTCTTGTCAGCGTAAAACGTTCCAAAAGGCAATAACGAAGCCACAAAGAGAATCAAAAAACGTTTGATACTCCATTTTCTTTCCCAACAAAAAACCAGTGCCAGAACGCCATACAGGATAAAAAGCACCCCATGGGCATACCCTACAACTTTGTTCGGTTCCAGTATCCCAGCCCAATATTTCAAGGGCATAGTAAACCCAAAAAGCAACAAATAGGAAATCCCTTCAAGGATAGCCGTAGCTCTAAAAACTTTCAGCATGAATTAGAGGTGAATTACTTCATCGTAGGCATCTGCAACGGCTTCCATTACCGCCTCACTCATGGTCGGGTGGGGGTGAACCGCTTTTAAGACTTCATGTCCTGTGGTTTCCAGCTTGCGCGCTACCACTGCTTCCGCAATCATATCGGTAACTCCAGCACCAATCATGTGGCATCCTAGCCATTCGCCATACTTGGCATCAAAAATTACCTTTACAAATCCATCTGAATTTCCAGAGGCTTTGGCTTTTCCACTTGCTGAGAAGGGGAATTTACCCACTTTGATATCGTATCCCTGTTCTTTGGCCTGCTTTTCGGTAAGTCCAACGGAAGCTACTTCCGGTGTGCAATAGGTACATCCAGGAATGTTTCCGTAGTCCAAAGGCTCCACGTGCATTCCTGCAATTTTTTCGACACAAAGAATTCCTTCCGCGGAAGCGACATGTGCTAAGGCTTGCCCCTGGGTAACATCACCAATCGCGTAGTAGCCCGGAATGTTGGTTTGATAGTAGTCGTTAACCAATATTTTGTCTCTGTCTACGGCAATTCCCACGTCTTCCAACCCAATATTTTCGATATTGGTTTTAATACCTACGGCAGAAAGTACAATGTCTGCTTCCAAAACTTCTTCACCTTTGGCGGTTTTTACAGTAGCTTTCACACCATCACCGTTCGTATCCACACTGGTTACCTCTGCAGAGGTTTTTATTTTAATACCGGATTTTTTGAAGGTACGCTCCAATTGTTTGGAAATATCTTCATCCTCAACCGGTACAATGTTGGGTAGGTACTCCACAACGGTCACCTCGGTGCCCATGGAGTTGTAGAAGTAAGCGAATTCTATGCCTATCGCACCACTTCCTACCACAATCATCTTTTTAGGTTGCTTTTCCAAGGTCATGGCTTTACGGTAACCTATAACTTTTTTACCATCTTGTGGAAGACTAGGGAGTTCTCGACTCCGTGCACCTGTAGCGATGATAATGTGGTCAGCAGAATACTCGGCAGGGTCACCATGTTCACCTTTTACGACTACTTTTTTACCAGGCATTACTTTACCGTAGCCTTGAAGGACCTCGATTTTGTTTTTCTTCATCAAGAACTGTACACCCTTGCTCATTCCGTCCGCAACAGTTCGACTACGTTTCACTACGGCGTCAAAATCATGTTCTACTTTTTTGGCGCTAAGACCGTAGTCTTCGGCGTGTTTCAAATACTCAAAAACTTGAGCGGATTTCAATAATGCTTTGGTAGGAATACAGCCCCAATTCAAACAAACACCCCCTAGGCTCTCTTTTTCAACAATGGCCGTTTTCATGCCAAGTTGCGAAGCGCGTATCGCGGTTACATAGCCGCCGGGTCCACTACCTAAAACAATAACATCGAAATTGCTCATTTTACTCGATTTTGATGGATTTAAAGAAATTTGGTTTTTCAGAAACAGGTGCAAAAATACGGAATTACCATACCATTTGCCAACTCTGTTTGCTTGGAAAAAAGGAAGTACGCTTGTTCAGGACTTTGACTTGAACATCGTGGCATTAAAAGCGTCGGATTTTCCTTTGGGAATTGATAAAGAAGTCCAACGTTTACCTTTCAACATTTTGCCCAAAAACACGATTTGCCCAACATGACTGGCGTAATGCGCCAATTGACGGTTCAAGGCTGCAGGAATGCTGTGTGCTTCTCCTCGTATGTTGACCGTGTTATCGTAATTGCTCTCGTCGACACTGTCGATGACCGAAAACAGAATTTCCCATGCTTCTTGCCATGCGGTCAACATTTCTTGGCGGTTGGCATAAGGTCCTTCAAATTCTGTATCGCGGTTACGCCACGTTTTTTCACCATCTTCCGTGAAAAAGTTGGTCCATCGACTTCGCATGTTTCCCACGATATGTTTTGCAATAAATGCAATGGAATTGTCAGATGCTGACTGACGCCAAAACAATTGTTCGTCATCCAACTGGTCGAATGTCTTTTCGGCCATGGTTTTGTAGCGCGTCAGCTCGGAGCGTGCACTGGTCAAATATGATTTTTCGAAAGGCGTCATTCTGAGTCACTATCAAAGTCAAGACTTACCGAATTTATACAATACCGTTGCCCCGTGGTTTCTCTAGGCCCGTCGTCAAAAACATGTCCCAAATGGCTGCCGCAATTGGCACATACTGTTTCTGTTCGAATCATGCCATGCGACGTATCACGAATATATTCGATTGCGCCTTCTACTGCTTGGTCAAAAGAAGGCCAACCGCAGCCACTTTCAAATTTGTGTTGGCTTTCAAACAATTTGGCATTACACGCTTTGCAATGGTAGTTGCCTTTAACAAAATGGAGGTTGAACTTCCCGGTATGTGGGTACTCAGTTCCCTTTTGCCGTAAAACTTTGTAGGATTCTGGCGAGAGTTGCTCCTTCCATTCCGATTCACTTTTTTCTACACTGTACTTTTTCAAAAACTGATAGTATTATAAGGTTTATTTTGGGTCTGGAACAAAGTTTAATGCAACTCCGTTGATGCAGTGTCTTTTGCCCGTAGTGGCAATTGGACCGTCATTAAATACATGGCCTAGGTGTCCGCCACAGGTTGCGCAATGCTCCTCTGTTCGGGCATATCCAATTTTATAATCGACGGTGTACGCTACATTGCCTTCAATTTCACGATCAAAAGAAGGCCAACCCGTTCCAGATTTGTATTTATGTTCACTTCGGAAAAGGGGTGTATCGCATCCAGCACATACATACGTGCCTTTTTCCTTGTTGTTCAATAACTCACTAGTGAAGGCATTTTCCGTAGCTGCTTTTCGTAATACATAATATTCTACGTCTGTAAGCTGAGCACGCCATTCAGCATCCGTTTTGGTAATCGGATATTTCGTAGCTTCTTTGGATTCCACTGTCAAGGCCTTGGTCTCTTTTGAGACCTTTTGACAACTCATCATCAAAACCAAAAACAACCAAAGCAATTCTTTTCTCACGTAGTTCCTTTTCGTATCAGTCGAAAAACCGTTACTTCCTTTCAAAATTAAGGCTTGGCGGGCAAAAACAAAAAAAGCCCTATCCGATTTGGAATAGGGCTTTTCAGAGTGTTCGTTTGTTTATTCCAAAGTAATTTTTTGAATTGCGCTTTCTTCCACACCTAGTAATCCCATTACGGCATTCACATTGGAAGTATCCATTCTGCCGTTAGCCAAGTCATCTGCTGGTATTACAGCGATTCGGAACACTTGATTGTCCGTATCACCAGCGGGAAGGGTAGTTAAGTCAAAATCTGACTCCAAAAATATATTGACATCCAAAAAGGTATGGTCATAATTGTATTGTAGCAGTCCTTGGTCTAGGATTCGAGTTTGCGGTAAAAGCCTCCATACATCAATAGGAGCACCTCCTTGAGAATCTTCCAACTGCTCAAACAGCAAGTATACCAAAACCACATCGGTATCGAATACTTCAATGGTCTGGGGGAATTCGAAGAAAATGGCAAACTCATTCGCTTCGGAAAAAGTACCTTCAATATCTATGATTTGCCCGGTTACGTTTACGCCATCCAGACCATCTTGTCCATCCAGACCATCAAGCCCGTCAAATCCTGGAGGTCCTGCAGGGCCCTCACAGGCGACTAAAAAGATTACTAAGCAAGCTGCTAAAAACGTATTGATTTTCTTCATGATTTCTGATTTTTGATTCTGTTTGGAAAGTACTTTTCAAAAAGCGTTCCAAAAAATGAAACAGAGCTAAAAATGATTTTTTACAAAAGCCAAATACCAGATGAAAGGGTTAGGCGATATTGTCTATATTTATGGTAAAGACCAACTAAAACCGAGATATGCTCAAACAACAACGGGTGGTTATTGAGAACATACGCCCACAGCTTGAAGCAGGTAGTTTTTTTATTAAAAGAGTAGTAGATGACCATGTTCAAGTGAGTGCTGATATCCTTCCAGATGGTCACGATATCATTCAAGCTGAACTACTTTATAAACACGAAGGGGATAAGGATTTTACCTCAGAGCGAATGCAAAAGCAGCAAAATGATGTTTTTGAAGCTGTTTTCAAAGTCACCAAACAAGGGTTTTATGAATACAAGCTAAAGGGCTGGGTTGACTATGCCTTGAACTGGCAGCACGGCATTGAGGCGAAGTTGAAAGATGGACAGCATGTTCGTAGCGAGTTATTGGATGGGATTCAATATTTGAAGATTTTACAGAAAAAGTTAGGAGAGCGTGACAAGTAGAAAAAAAAAAAATGGTCGGATACCTTTATGGATGAGTCCAAATATGATGAAGCGATAACCATTGCTACCTCCGATTCCCTTCACGAGTGGTTTTTGAAATATCCACAGCGTTTGTTCGCCAATACCAGCGGAACCTTTCAAGCATACGTTGACCGACAAAAAGCAACTTTTAGTACTTGGTATGAGTTTTTTCCAAGGTCTGCTGCACCCGAAAAAGGACAACATGGCACTTTTAAAGATTGTGAAGCCCTATTGCCACGAATCGCAGCAATGGGTTTTGATGTCTTATATTTTCCACCAGTTCATCCTATTGGGGAAGTCAACCGTAAAGGCAAGAACAATACCGTAGAAGCCAAAGAGGGCGATTCCGGCGTTCCATGGGCTATTGGGTCAAAGTATGGTGGACATACGGCTATCCACCCCGAGTTGGGAACTGAGAAGGATTTCAAGAAATTAGTTAAACTCGCTAAAAAAGAGGGGATTGAAGTGGCCATGGATTTGGCTTTTCAAGCTGCTCCTGACCATCCCTTTATTACTGAACACCCAGATTGGTTTCGAAAACGGCCAGATGGCACCATTCAGTATGCCGAAAATCCGCCTAAAAAATATCAGGATATTGTCAATTTCTATTTTGAAACCAAACAGTACAAGGAACTTTGGGAAGGCTTGCTATCCATAGTTTTGCATTGGATAGGCTGCGGGATTCGTGTGTTTCGGGTCGATAATCCGCATACCAAACCCTATTACTTCTGGAATTGGTTGATTGGCGAGGTCAAAAAAGATTATCCAGATGTACTGTTCTTATCCGAAGCTTTTTCAAGGCCTAAGGTAATGCAGCAGTTGGCGAAACAAGGTTTATCCCAAAGCTATACCTATTTCACTTGGCGCGTTTCCAAATATGAATTGATGGAGTACATGGTGGAATTGACCACTTCAGAAATGAAAGAATATTTCCGACCGAATTTTTGGCCCAACACACCAGATATCAATCCTTATCATCTGCAAGGTGCCAATGAGTCCATGCATAGCATACGTTACGCGCTAGCGGCAACCTTGAGCAGTAATATTGGAATTTATGGTCCCGTGTTCGAGCAAATGGTGTCCGAACCGCTACCCAATAAAGAAGAATACAAAGACTGTGAAAAATACGAGATTCATCATTGGGACTGGACGCTACAGAATCATTTGACATATTTAATTACACTTATTAATGGAATTCGGAAGGACAGGCCTGCTTTGCAACAAACCAATAACATTCGGTTTTGCGCTATCGAAAATGACCAGATTTTAGCCTTCCATAAATGGAATCATGATAAAACAGACCAAGTTTTGGTGGTCATCAGTTTGGACAGTCATCATATGCAACAAGGAATGTTGCAATTCCCTTGGGATAGTATTGGAGAAACGAATGGCAATGGTGTTCTGTTGAAGGATGGCATTACCCAAAATGAATATCGTTGGCATGACGAATGGAATTTTGTGGAGCTATATTCGAAAACGCCGGTTCATATCTTTGAAATCATAAAGGAATAGCGGGAAGACATGGGCAAAAAACCTCCATACGAATTCAATATCGCCTGGGAAAACCTTCTCGAGGATGACGGTTTTATTGAGGTGTTTTTGTCAAGTGTTTTGCAGGAATACATCGTTCAACAACGCTGGTATGGGGGCAAGTCAAGCAAGCTAAAGTACATTGAACTCCCCGAGCACTTTCGTATTCAGCAACACGGCGAAGTATATTATGGGCTTATCCTTGAAATCAATTTTGAGGAGGCTTTTTATCAGCACTACTTTTTACCGATTGCTTTTGTTTCGGATGAGAAGTTTGCCAAGAAGGATAGGATTCTTCCTTTGAAACTGAATGGGGTAGATGGTTTTATTATTGATGCCTTAAACTTGGAAGCTTTTCGCAAATTGGTTTTCGAACGCTTGGTAACCGCCGAGCCTAATGATACCACAAAAGTGCGCTATCATAAAAGCGTTCACTTCCATGATACTGTATTTGAATCTTCACGATATATGGGGATGGAGCAAAGCAATACCTCCATTATCATTAACGACAAGTTTGTCATCAAGTTTTTCCGGCGCATTTATGCAGATAAAAATCCGGATTACGAGATGAGCCTATTCTTGAGCGAAAAAAAAGAATATCAGAATACACCCGCTTATATGGGAAGTTTGAGCATTATTGATTCCGATAACGCCAACATTACCATAGCACTTATGCAAAGTCTAGTGCCTAATCAAGGGGACGCTTGGGAATTCATGAGTAAAGAAATTGACGAGATTTTTGAATGTTTGGACCGCAAAAAAATACGCTTCTTGGAGCTGCCTAAGGTAGCCTTGTTCACCCGTTTGGGCATTCAAGATGTTCCCCCAGAAATCATTGATTGGGCGGGTCTTAGCATTTTTCTTCGGCTCCAAAAACTCGCTGAACGCACAGCAGAAATGCATATCGCTTTGGGTTCCGAGTTTGAGGATACGGCTTTCACTCCAGAACACTTTAATGGGGATTACGAGGTATGGCTCAAAAATCGACTGTTGTACCAGTTTCAAAACCGATTAAACACGGTCGAAAACAATATTCACAAGCTTGAAGGACTTTCCGAAACCTTAGCCAAAGAATTCTTGGAGCGTAAAAACGAAATTCGAAAGCGTTTTTTGAGTTTTGATTGGACCAAGCTAAAAGGCGAACGCCTTCGGGTACATGGTGATTATCATTTGGGACAAGTGCTCGTTAAGAATGATGATTTTTATTTATTGGATTTTGAGGGAGAACCGGAAAGCACCATCCGTGACCGAAAGGTAAAGCAACCTCCCCTAAAAGATGTCGCGGGAATTTTCCGTTCGTTTCACTATGCAGTGTACGCGGCAATCTTCAATAATCAGAACAAATATCCCTATGCCTTGGAAGAATTGTTTCAAGCAGGGGAGACCTTATATGCCTACTTTATCGGAGTATTTTTGCACTCCTACGTGGAATTAATTCAACAAAACAACATCAACATTGGATATACCCAAGAAAGGGTTTACCTTTTGGAATATTGCATGCTCGAAAAAGCGGTCTACGAATTGGGTTACGAAATGAACTCTAGACCTACTTGGGCGGTAATTCCATTAAGAGGTATTCTTGGGATTCTAAACAAAAACTAATATGTCAAACGTATTACCACATAGCCTATTCTCAGATTTTGATATTGACCTGTTCAAATCGGGTAAGCACTACAGATTATATGAAAAACTAGGGGCGCATCCTATCGAAGTTGACGGTAAAAAGGGTACCTATTTTGCGGTATGGGCTCCTTCCGCCAAAGCAGTTTCAGTGATTGGTGATTTCAACCACTGGGACGGGGATCAACATCCTCTAAATGTACGCTGGGACCAAAGTGGTATTTGGGAAGGATTTATTCCAGGAGTTGACATAGGTTCACTATACAAGTATAAAATCTGGTCGCACAATAATGACGTCGTTACTGAAAAGGCTGACCCTTTTGGAAGATATTGTGAACAACCCCCAAAAACCGCTTCGGTGGTTTGGAACGGAGAATACGCTTGGAAGGATAGCGATTGGATGGCCAATCGTGAAAATCATAATGCACTAGATAAACCCTACTCCGTTTATGAAGTGCATCTCGGCTCTTGGAAAAAGAAAAATGGCTGGGAGTTTATGACCTACCTGGAGTTGGCTGATGATTTGGTGGATTATGTGCACGATATGGGCTTCACTCATGTGGAGTTTATGCCCATTATGGAATATCCTTTTGACCCCTCTTGGGGCTATCAGCTTACAGGTTACTTTGCGCCAACCTCACGTTTTGGAAAACCTGAGGATTTTAAGGTGCTGGTGGATATATTCCATCAAAAAGGGATTGGGGTAATACTGGATTGGGTGCCTTCGCACTTTCCGGAAGATGCCCATGGGCTTGGGTTTTTCGATGGGTCAAACCTATACGAACACCCAGACCGTAGAAGAGGATATCATCCCGATTGGAAAAGTTTGATTTTCAACTACGGACGAAATGAAGTCAGGGCCTTTTTAATCAGCAATGCAATTTTTTGGTTAGACCAATACCATGTGGATGGCCTTCGTGTGGATGCGGTGGCTTCAATGTTGTACTTGGATTATTCCCGAGAAGACGGCGAATGGGAACCCAATATGTATGGAAACAATGAAAACTTGGAGGCCATGTCCTTTTTGCGGGAAATGAACCAAGAGGTATATGGTAATTTCAAAGGGGTACAAACCATAGCTGAAGAATCTACAGCCTTTACCGGGGTTTCCAAACCGGTGCATTTTGGTGGATTGGGCTTTGGGATGAAGTGGATGATGGGATGGATGCACGACACCCTTGAATTTTTCAAAAAAGAACCCGTTTATCGCTCGTATGACCTGAATGACATCACCTTTAGTATGACGTATGCTTTTACGGAGAACTTTATGCTTCCCTTTTCGCATGATGAGGTGGTGTATGGCAAAAAATCTTTATTGTATCGCATGCCGGGAGATGAATGGCAACGTTTTGCCAATTTGCGCATGCTATACGGATACATGTTTACGCATCCAGGTGCAAACCTGTTGTTTATGGGAGGTGAATTTGGACAGTCTTCAGAATGGGATTTCGAGAATAGTTTGGACTGGCATTTGACCCAATATGATTTTCATTCCGGAATTCAGAAGACGATTCGCGATTTGAATCAATTATACAAAACAGAACCAGCGCTTTTCGAAAAACAATTCAGTCAGGAAGGGTTTCAATGGGTGGAATACAACGATGCCGAGAACGCAGTGATTTCCTATTTGCGAAAAGGAAACAATCCAGAAGACACGCTTCTTGTGGTTTGTAATTTTACACCTGTTCCGCGAAATAACTACCGAGTGGGTGTTCCCAAAAGCAAAACCATGAAGCTTTTGTTTAATAGTGATAGCACCAATTATTCAGGAAGCGGTATTGGTAAAAAATCTGCCAAGCCAACAGCAAAAGAATGGAACGGTCAGGACCAATCCATAACCCTGAACCTACCTCCTTTGGGCGTAGTGGTTTACAAATAATGGTTTCTTAGGATTAAACCAACCATTTATTCAAACATCATTTTATATTATCAGAGGAATATAGTTCTTTTGTTCCTTACAAATAGCCATTAATGATTACAAATACAGAGATTGAGAAAAGGGGGAATCAAATCCCCAATCAAATTGTCGATTTCAAGCAAGAAAACGAGAAGATATATTTCACGACTCATAACGGGGTAATCTTACAGTTAACCATCCTTCGGGATAGTTTGGTACGTTTTCGCTACGCTACTGAACACGTGTTTGAACCTGATTTTTCCTATGCCATCAGCGAAGATGTGAATCTAGGATTCAATGATTTGGAGGTGAAGGAAGAAGTACCGGAGTATGTGATTACCACCTCCAAAATCAAAATACACGTCAACAAGTCCAACCTTAAAGTACAAATCACCGATTTGGATGATAAAATCATCAGTGAAGATGAGTTGGGCTTTCATTGGGAAGAGAACTACGACTACGGAGGCAACATCGTGAAAATGAGCAAGGTTTGTCATTCTGGCGAGAGTTTCTACGGAATGGGGGACAAGGCATCCCATACCAATCTTAAAGGAAAACGTGTAAACAATTGGGCAACAGACTCCTATGCCTACGGAAAAGACCAGGAACCGCTATATAAATCCATTCCTTTTTATATAGGGTTGAAGGAAAACTTGGCTTATGGAGTCTTTTTCGATAACTCTTTCAGTACCTACTTCGACTTCGCCATGGAAAAGCGAAACGTTACTAGTTTTTGGGCTGATGGTGGCGAAATGAACTATTATTTCTTCTACGGTCCAGAGATGAAGCAGGTCGTAGAAGCGTATACGGATTTGACCGGCGTTCCTGAATTACCACCTTTATGGGCTCTGGGTTTTCATCAATCCAAATGGAGTTATTATCCAGAAAGTCGCGTGAAAGAAGTAGCGAGTACTTTTCGAAAGTTAAAAATTCCATGTGATGCCATTTACTTGGATATCGATTATATGGAAGGCTTCCGTTGTTTCACCTGGAACAACCAATATTTTCCCAATCCTAAGAAAATGATTGAGGAACTAGAGGAAGATGGTTTTAAAACCGTCACTATGATTGACCCGGGAATCAAGATTGACCGCGATTACTGGGTATATCAGCAAGCGATGGACAATGGGTTCTTCTGTAGACGTGCCGATGGGCCTCATTTTAAAGGTAAAGTTTGGCCTGGGCCCTGTAAATTCCCTGATTTCACCAATCCTGAAGTACGCGAATGGTGGTCTGGTCTGTATAAAGAAATGGTTGCAGATATGGGTGTGAAAGGCGTTTGGAATGATATGAACGAGCCTGCCGTAATGGAAGTTCCTACCAAGACAGCCAATTTAGATGTACGCCACGACTACGACGGACATCCCTGCAGTCATAGAAAAGCACACAACATTTACGGTATGCAAATGGTGCGTGCCACCTATGATGGGGTAAAGAAATTCATGTTTCCAAGACGTCCTTTCGTATTGACCCGTGCTGCTTACTCAGGAACTCAACGGTATTGCGCTACTTGGACTGGCGACAACGTAGCGACCTGGGCAGATGCAACGAATGTGTTTGAGTGGGTATTCTTTTGTAGGCTCCGATATCGGAGGTTTTGCGGAACAACCCAACGGAGAGTTGTTCGCGAGATGGATGCAGCTGGCTATTTTTCATCCGTTTTGTAGAGTGCATTCCAGCGGAGACCATGGAGACCAAGAACCTTGGTCTTTTGGTGAAGAAATCACGGATATCGTAAGAACTTACGTAGAATTGCGCTACCAATTGCTACCGTATTTGTACACGATGTTTTATCGCTATATTCAAACGGGGCAGCCAATGTTGCAATCCTTGGTATTTTATGACCAAAACGATACGCAAACCCACTTTAGAACCGATGAATTCATGTTTGGGAAGCACTTTTTGGTTTGTCCGGTGCAAGAACCCAATGCGCAAGGACGAAGAATGTACTTCCCAAAAGGGACTTGGTTCAACTATTGGACCGATGAAGCCGTTGAAGGAGGCGTCGAAAAATGGGTTGCGGCAGGTATAGATAAGATTCCTTTGTTCGTGAAAGCTGGGGCGATGATTCCGAAGTATCCGGTACAGCAGTACGTGGGAGAAAAGGAAATCGAAGTATTGGAAATTGATGTCTATTATACAGAAGGTATTGAAAACTCATCGGTTTATGAAGACCAACAAGACGGTTACGACTATAAGAAAGGACGTTACAGCCTAAGAAAGTTCCGTTTGCGTGGTAAAGAGAACGAACTGATAATCCAACAATTTAAAGATGGTGAATTCATAACGCCTTACGAGCATATGAAAATGACCTTCCACGGGCTACCTTTCAAAATCAATGAAGTTGAGGTAGACAATGAAGTAGTGGATTTAAAGGCCATCAAGTTGAATGGAGACAACACCATTGAGGTGACCAAGGATTTTACCGAGCTTCATCTATCCGGAAAATAATTTTGTAATTTACCTCTACTAAACATTTTCCATTATGAAGAGATTTTTGCTAACCGTCTTGGTTTTTCTCGGGGTTTTCGCCTGTAAAACCAATCCCTTTACGGGTAAAAGCACTTTGAACTTTTATCCGAACAGTCAAATATTTCCCATGGCCTTTGCCCAATATGACCAGTTCTTGAATGAAAACAAGGTCGTTAAGGGAACAAAAGATGCCCAGATGATTACTAGAGTTGGCCAGCGAATTGCCTCTGCGGCTGAGCGTTGGTTGAATGCAAATGGTCATGCCGGATATTTGAAAGATTACAAATGGGAGTACAACTTGGTCAATGACGAAACCGTAAATGCCTGGTGCATGCCTGGAGGCAAGATTGTATTTTATACCGGTATTTTACCGATTTGTCAGGGAGAAACGGGTGTTGCAGTAGTCATGGGGCACGAAGTAGCCCACGCCTTGGCCGACCACGGAGCCCAGCGAATGAGCGCCGGTATGTTACAACAGATTGGAGCGGTTGCTGGTAACGTCGCCATTCAAGACCCTCAAAAACGAAATACGTTCAATCAAGCGTATGGATTGGGTTCTACTTTAGGCGTTATGTTACCTTTTAGTCGAAGCCATGAAACCGAAGCAGACCGTATTGGACTTCAAATTATGGCGATAGCGGGATACAATCCGGATGAGGCAGCAAATCTTTGGCGTAGAATGAAAGCAAAATCTGGCGGACAATCACCACCAGAGTTCATGAGTACGCACCCTTCAAATGATAGTAGAATCAACAATTTGACGGCTTGGGCACCAGGCGCGAAACAGGAGGCTGCAAAGTTTGGAGTGACTTCGTTTAAACCCGTCGAGCCATTTAAGC
>ERZ1740062.658-NODE-658-length-16743-cov-9.169044_pt1 | contig 16743 bp, 16 predicted proteins | sample MGYA00581741_ERZ1740062 | MGnify/ENA primary metagenome ERZ1740062 (study PRJEB43018, sample SAMN04849747) | marine metagenome | isolation source: floating plastic debris | place: Pacific Ocean | collected 2008-09-01 | study: EMG produced TPA metagenomics assembly...
AAAACAAGGGCTTTGTTGATTACACTCCAATTCGGGGGGAAAGGGGTTGTGCCAAAATACATAATTACATGTCTAAATGTGAGCAATACATTCCTTACATTTGATGCAGTTATAAAAAAAAGATTCATAATGGCCTATAGCGTCGCATCAGGTGACTCGTCGCGAAACTTTCCAGTATTGACAGCTAGCTGACGGTATACTACATGAATGATTTTGCGACTACAGTTTTTAGTCAATACTATACTTTGAGTTGATTTTAAACATTCAAATACTAAATGCATTGAACATATGGGAACATTGTACATTTTTTTGCAAAGTGTAAGCATCAACAATAGCTAAGGAAGGTGCAGCTTATCGTTTCTAGCGGCAAAGCAAATGACAACATTTTGAACAGTGCCCCTTACCAAATACATAGTAAAACCCAGGTACTGATCCTCCACCAATTAAACCGGCTAAAATAGTGACACGATGAGCAAGCTACTAGACTTTGCGAGAACATCTCATGAGAAATATGGACGTTCAAAATTGACCACCCTACAAGTGTGTCCTAATCAGCTAAGGGAGGCATCTCCTAATATTATCAATTTTTGGCATTTACAAGTGCCAGGGTATTTTTTGACTACACCTAAAAATGTTTACGGACCAAGTCCTTGCAATTTGTTCTCTGAGGTCTGTGTGCAGTTTTTAAACTTAGGATGGAGATTGAGGAGGTGTAATCGTTTCGGAGAGTAGATAAATTTTGTGAAGTTTGATGATTTACCATTAGTTGAGAAGGAGAATGTTTGTCCGCTCACTCCTGGGTATGAAGGAAATGTTACAGAGGCACCACTCTGACACGTAAACTTCACAAACTCTGTACTCGTCATTCCATTGGCAGCAACAACCCACTCATTAGCTGTAATAATCGGATATCATTAATATGAAATCAAAACTAGCAGCTCACAAGTGCAACATAGCTATATCCTGCACCTGGTGCACCACCTGGTAACCGCTCAAGAAGCCACATACATCCTCATACAGAATAACAGCCTGCAGGTTGATTTGCTACTCTTGTTGTGAAATGTTTCAGTCTTGACAATATGTATTGGCTTTTGTTTACAAGAGAACATAACTCATAAGTGATGACATGTATGACTAAATCAAATAAATACATGTACACGTATGCATGTATACCTAAGTTATAAGTCATATTTATTTCATCAGTGTGATGTTGTTTTTACCACGTCTTTTATAACACCAAATAAGTAGACCCTGCCTAAAATTTTGTTGCAAGTTTTTAGGCTAAGCATATGCAGCAAATTTTCCAACTTCAGAATTCCATGAATATTTTTTTCTTTTATGCCGGTGCCAGTAGTTATGACTCACATGCTCTGTTCCATGGTGGGAGTTGTTCTACGATGTGATCTCTGGACTTAGAGTTGATACCAACTCTAATATTACCGGAGGCCACTGCTACGTCAGCATTGTTAGAGGTGACAATCGTGCCTGACAAATCTCCTTCTGACGTCAGCTGTAAACAAGAAAAAGCATTTAGATTTAATTCATGTATCCGTACATTGATTGACTGATTGACTTATTGATTGATTGTATTGCAATCACTAACTGGGCATTATTACATATGAACCTGAAGTTAAGTCACGCAGCTTTTTCTATGATGATGTTTTCTTAGGTCGGTCCATCTGTAATGTTGGTAGAGAGGAGGCTTACCTGCATGGCCTGGTATTGATCCATAGCTACACTGAAGCTTTGTCCTGCGTTAACAGTAACATTCGTGACAGGATGCCTGATTGTAGGATTAGAGGCAGGGTTGTTACCATGTGTCGGTAGTTCTATTGTCACTGTGGTTGAGTCTACTGCAATCACTGACATAACTGATCCAAGTGTTGTTGGGTAGTATGATATGGCACGATACTCTCTACCTATTAAACACATATCAATACGATGTTACCAATATTGCGATATCTCGTTGTGTCACTTTTGTACTTACAATAGATTTCTAGCACATGATTTTTTATCGCACCATTTTGTCTCAAAAACCGCCTGTAGCAACTTTTAGGAATCAAATCTTGGTCATTGCAGAGATACAGAGTATTGAAATTTGTGAGAAAATTTTGGGGTATAGAGTTATAAATTTTCTAACAATCTGCCGTGTTGGTTGTTATATCGTGCTCTCCCGACCTAAAACATATGGTGGCATTTCATGACAGAATAGTAGAAGTTGTGTGTAACTTACCGAGCTGTGAGACTTCAAAGGCGAGGAAAGCATCATTAGAGAATTTATCCATATTAAACCCAGCGATATCTACACTACATGAGCTCTCCACCAGTACGGCTCTGTTATATATACCGTTATCTGTGAGTCTGAACCACTGCGACAAGCTGAAATACTGATTATCATTCTCCTCTATGTTGACCGCAATGTCACATCTCAGGTGATTAGGTGCATTAGGTGTTCTCAAGCGAACACCAGTTGATCCAGGGCACTTAGCTGAGGCCATGCTATAGGCAGAGTATCATAAAATGATGTACATACAATAAGATCACAATACTGTCAACCATGATCATTTTCAGGCATTATTGTTGCTATATCCAGCGCCTCCATGGGCACTTTCTTTAGCAGCCAAAGTATAAAAAGAGTACACTAGAGTACGAACATCTTGTCCAATATTTCTTGCAGGGTTTGTAATTCCTTGAGTGCTGAAATCACATGTATTCAGAGAGCTTTACTCGCGATTTCAACATTACAATTGGCCATTGCAGGTTGAAGTTGAGTAACTATATGTGGGATCTTTATCATCTATTAGCAACTTCTGTAAAGATGGGCCTCAGTCTACTGCTCTAAAGCTGATGGTTGGGATTTATGTTCTCTCTTTATGCGAGGCTACAAGTGATGAAGCAATGAGCAAATCTGTTGCATATTTATACTGTACTTACACTTTAAGAGGTTGATAGAGTGGATATTCTACAATATTATCCATGAAGGTAAACAGATATCTGAAAGCTGTGGGTTGATCTGCGCAGTCCTCATCAATCAAGCCATCATTATCATCGTCTGCAGAAAGAAAATATAATAAAGTAAGTTTTTCATTCATTTGCTTGTCAAGTTACCTATTTGCTGACTGGCTCATATAAAACAATTTCTGTCACTGTAATGATCATTTTTTGTGAATCACTTGTGTATGATGTGAATATGAAAATCGCGAATAACATAATAAATGGAAACGTTATACCAAATTACACTGAGATCACATATACAGCGCGGCAAGTACTGATGGAACTGCAGATGCAGTCAAAAGAAACGCCACATATTGTCCACGCGGACCACCATGAAGATAGAAATGAGCTGGCTTAAATCAGAAAAACCCAAGATCTGTGTATATACTCACTCAAATGATACGAGAAATGTAAGTTACATTGAACAATAACCATATGGGTCGTCACATATTCAATTACATTGTCATCTGCTATAATCAGTCTAGCTAGACCATAACTTAAACCTACACCATGAATGTTTTGATGCAATAATTAGAAAAACAGCCAAACAAATCACCGTCAAAAAATGTTTTACTAAAATATTGTCTACAGAATACTATGAAGCTTTCGGAGACAACTGACGACTGACAGACATACGAGTTGTAAGGGTGATGTCGGATGGTGTGGTGTGACTGAAGAACACTTTAGTATCTGATAATAATCACTTACCAATACCTAATAAAAATGAGATGTGAATGTATTAGTAACATATACACAGCAAACAATCTATTACTTATCATGATGTGCTGATGCGTTGACGTGCAATTAAAGCCTCACACACTCTTGAACACACATAGTATTAGTATGTAATAGAGGATCAGATACACCTAAGATATACCTAGCTTACACCTAGGATACACCTAGGATACAGCTAGGATACACCTAGGATACAGCTAGGATACACCTAGGATAAACCTAGGATACACCTGGGATACACCTATGATACACCTAAGATACAGCGTTGCTGCAGTAACGAGGACTCACCTAATCCGTTACATATCTCCTCATCAGTGACATCATCACAATCATTATCTACACCATCACCGGATACAGATACACTCTGTTCACATGTACCCTGTGATAACTTCAGTGATATAGGATTAGCATAGAACTCTCTGTCTGCAGCTCCGTATATCATAGCAGAGAATATATTATCATCTGCTGCTGTTACATAGTTCTGACCTGACAATAGACAATCATCAATGCATCCATCATCATCATCAAAGAGCATTAACATACACACATTTCATCCTTGATTTGGGTATGTCCACTCAAGCTATTATAGCTCATCGAGACAGTAGATGCACCAGGTCGATGGTAGTATGGTTGGGTATGATAACAGAGTTCAATGATTGCAAATTTGTCAAACTTCATTAACCCTTCAACTCATGAAATCAGAGTGTCAACTGGTCGCAGACAACTAAAGCTTGGCTCTGTTATATCCTGAATATATTCCATGTAAACTCAACAACACTTGTAGGAGCTGAGGTATTGAGGCACTAACATAGTGGTTATAAGCGAATGTGATATTTACCGAATTCCACATCGACAGTAGTAGCTGACACTGATGGATTAGTGTTAGGTATGCTGACCCACTGAGCTGCTGGGAACTCATCTGAGAACAGGGTATCTACAGTCCTGTATCTGAGCTTAGAGATGAACTGTGTCTCAATGATAATAGACATTCTACTGGTGTATGGTAAGTATACCTTGTTAGCATCTGTCGACCTATACACATGAATAATACAAAATCATCATGTATCAGCTACAATATAAAATTATTATAAACAACAGGAGTCACTATCCCGATGTCAGAGTGTTGAGATTAAGGCAGTGGAAAGTTTTCCTTAGATGGAAGTGCGTATATGCTCATCCTCACCACATGATTCTGGTAAAATAGCACTGGACTAAAGTTGTAACAGATGTTGTAGTTACAGTACTTGTATATAAATACATTGACATAGCAGTTATCATAGTTAACTCACTCAGGAGCTTCCTGTCCACTGAGTGGGGAGACAAATCTGTAATCATTTGACCACGCCTCCTTCGGTACCACCAAAGTCATAGATGGATCTCCTGAAAAATAAAGCTTGAGTTGTCAATTGTAACTTGCAGACATATATATACCGGTACAGTAAATGTCAAACGGAACAGCTTATGCGGCCTCTCTTTTTGTGTCTTACATTATTCTCAAAATGTGCTTTCCTCCAATTATTGATTCTCACCGCATGTACATTTGAGATGTTTTGGGGTTGTCCCATCATGCACAAGGAGAAGAAAACTCTACAGGTAGAATAATATTTCAAAGCCAACACTGCCATGGTTATTAGTGTGAACCCATGCTGCTGCCGACCTCAGAAGATGATTTGATACCGAAATATCAGCCCTAGAATGATCTGTGGGGGAGGGTCAGGGTACATCAGCAGCATGCTGTCGTTGGTGTTGTGTGTGCCTCGCTCACCCTTATCTCTGTTCTGATCGTTGTTAAGCTGTGTTTTAGTGAATTGAGCCAGAAGAATAGGTTCATTAGATGACATCATGGTGTACTCATCACTGGGAATATCAAACTCCATAAAACCTCCAGCAGATGGTATGTTGTATGTTCCAGCCTGTACCACAACAACAAAGTCACAAACTACAGATACTACAGTGATGTCACTACAGAGTGTTCCAACAGTAATGTTCGAGATGCCAATCAGTGGTTCTGGTTGAGTCCCCGTTTATTACTGACATGGGTGATGAATAGCCATGAGACCAGATAGGAAATCGGAATAGAAAAGGTCAGATCACTTATGTATTACTATGCATACGAGGTCATTATTGAACTTGAACAGCATATACATGTACTTGAATAATAATTTATAATTACAGAATTTGGCAAAAATATGGCGGTATATGACTTACCGTAGCACCAGTACTGGATACAGTAACGACAGTGTTATCTGAAGAAGCCACAACTCTGAATATATCTCCTCTAGTGCTACCTTCTGTACCATCTCTCTAATAACCAGAATCAACAACATACACATACACAAACAGTAAACAATACTGCAGTGTTACATTCAGTCTCCATCAGAAGTTCTCAAGATGAAAACGGGAATTTTGTCTCAGCTTAGCATCTGTAATTTTGCTTCTACCAAAACAGGTGAATTGATGCTACATGTATAACAATGATACTTTGAGACTCTATTGTTCAGCTACATGTTCAAACTAGTTTGAGTTCACCCATTTAACCAATATACATGTACCAGAAAACCCTGACACAAAAGTAAGTCAGCCCATGCAAAGTATCCACACAGAAAGTGATGTCAGCCGTACATTTTTACCTGTATAGGATTGGTGTAGAATTCTCTACCCCAGGCAGTCAGAGGTGGAATTTGCTCCACAATATGATCTCTGGCAGATCCACCGCCGATTATTGGTCTACGATTACCTGCAAGAAGAGAACAATTGCAGCTGATAAGTCAATACAAAAATAAGCTGTGATAAATATGTCTCATATAGGTCAAGCTGTTTGCAGAGAAAAGGGATGGATAGGTGGGCAACAGGGTAGAATTCTGATGGTACAGTTTGAACACTTATTATACCACCTCCCCTCCTAATACTAATTTCTTAGCTACTGTATTTATGAATTTCGTAGCTACTAGAACCCATAGGATCCCAGTTTCACATTTATACTCTCTACAAACCAACAAGTACACGTGTATACAGTAGAGCAGAGGAGAGAAGAGGTAGTAGTAGTAGTAGTAGTAGTATTAAGGAGTATACGGCAGCGAACTAACCTGAGAATACAGATACACGCTTCTGGTTAGTGCTGCTAACCCTGGATCCAGTAAGATCAGTACCACTCTGAATCTGTAGACACTCATACTGTATCAAACTAGTGCTGATTGTCTACAAAACATAAAAATACCTGTACACGCAGCCATCAAAAATGGCACCTGCTCAGTTCAGTGATAAAACAATGGTACATCACACTACCCTAGGGGCTCTAAGGCTGCCATACATGCAAAAAAGTTTCACACTCATCAATCTTCCAATTGATTTAGCTACATTTATTTAAAGAAGTTTATGCGATTTCTCTCCGTTGTAAAATCACAAAAATCGATTGAAACTACAGGTACATGTAGATACTTTTTAAATTAGCTACCTTCAAGTAGCATAAAGGGCAAAAATTATGCTGATCAATACTTTTTGTGTATCGGGTACCTCATATTTCGATATAGCACATATTTATGGGCATCTAGTCATATGCACTACCACAACTACATTACAAGTACCACAGCTTTGATACACACGCCAAAAGTGAGGGCTGCTGAGCTGTTAACTACAGCACTTCTTCTATAACACTGAATAGGCTACAAATTCCAGTAGTTGTTTTTAAGTGCTATGTAGAGTACATAACAGTGTATGTGTATGTAGGTAGATTAATATAACGGTTACCTGAGAGCGTCCGTAGCTCTGTCCTTCATAATTAACACTAACACCACTAATATCAGCTAGTGTTATATCTAGTTCAGTGATACCGGTCTCTGAGGCACAAACTGCAAACTCAGCTACGTCATCTATTCATACAAATCAGTACACATCAATCGATGGTCATCACAAATACAAAATAGAAGAAATAACTGAAAATTATCCAAAAGATATTAAATATACGACTAAGATCTAAGAAGCCATTGGTTTCACAGATTTGAATACCTGTGAAAAGTGGTCATATACGCCAAATGTACAAATAGGCCTATCAACACCAAGTGCGGAATTTAATATAAGTAAATTAGCCATCAATGAAGTTTTCTCCTCGTACAGTTTGGTATAGCCAGCACCCAGCTTCACGACTACAGTCAGATATATTGAAAACAACGCGTTATGGTAAATGAAAATAAAGTTGAGAGTTGATGATATGATATGAGGCAATACATTACACACATTACACACTTACTGCCATCAGTGACTTCAGTAGAAATAGTAAAGTAATCGTATCCAGTGACATCCACAGGTATAGCCAGATATGATTCTGATGAGAATCTTATCTTATTCATAGCATATACGACAATATCATCCGATGCCTCTATCAGTAGACCTTTGTTGTATTTTCCTGAGCCCTCTAAAAGTATAATTCACACATGCATATGAGTTCAAGCATGGGTAACTATATAAATATAATAGATATATCCCTCAGATATGCAGGGATAACTAGGAGAAAATCTATCTCCGACTATAATGAGATATGAGCGGAGATAATACAATATCACTATTCACTGAATCAATAAGGTTATCATCTTACTGTTATCTCATAACCAGATATAGGGCTCAGTTGAGCAATAGAGTTGTGTGTCCATGTATATAGGGGACAAAACTTCATGTATATTTCTTTTACAATGCATTGACTTGGCCAGAAGCAAATTACCATTAGAATGATAATCACAAACTTCATAGTGGGATGTGAATGAATGAATATTAGCATGTCATTGCCTGCTGACAGTAGAACAGAGGGAGTTTTAGATACACTTACGTGGCAGTCTGAACTCGATGGGTATATCAATCTGTGTTGTCATCAGTGCCTGAGCATTGACAGTAGTAGTGTATGTACCTAACGGGTTACTCACTGTTACCGATGTACTGGCCTGAAAATAAGTTATAAATAGTTATCAAAGTAATCAATGTTGAAAGTTCTTATACCAGTTTTCCAGTCCATAGGAGCATAGGAGCCAAACAGCTGAAAAGCTCAATGATATAATATAATCTTGCTGTACTTTTAGCGAAGTAGAAAAGGCGGCTGAGGGGAAACACAGCTAGCTCTATCCACATCTGTATGTATATGATAATCTCTCTCCATCTTTAAGTAGAAGCCTCAGGTATAAATATGATAGCAGCGTTAGATTGAGGGGTTAAAACTTTGAGGTTACCTTTCAGGTCAAAAATCGTTTGGGTCATAATTCAGAAAAGCACACAGCTTCCGGGATAGCTCAATTAATCACATTGTCGGGTAAAACTTTTGCGTACAGGAGCACACTCCATGAATGAAACAAAAAGTCTGCATGCATTTAGAGCTGTAGATTACACATGTTACTTTGATAACTCAAAAGATTCTATAATGTTTGTAACGGCAACAATACGAGTAGTAAAACTTCACTAATGTGGACTTGACATCACTATTTATCTCACGGCAATGATACATAATGTTTTGAGGATAGCATTCATGCAGCCCATCCTGAGAGTTAGATATATGTTATCAATGTATTTGTATATTGTTAGAGGATCACGCTTATGGGGATAGTTTATTGTAAATCTCATTCCCAAGGGATTCATTAATGTAATAGATAGCAGAGGAGCCCAATACCTGTATCAATATGTTACCATTGTCTCATTATAAACCACTGTATCAGTATTATACTGATACAGCGTAATGTTTGTCTTACTTATCGATGTTCACACTTACATTGTCCTGAACACAAAAAAATAGAAGAATAAGCAGCAGATTGAGATAAAAGATGATCTAGTAAAGACATTCCCTATGGGACTTTATTAATATTTCACTACAGGCTTGTCTACATTTAACCCGCAGACGGATAACTAATGGACAAAAAGTTTGCAAATTTTGCTAAGCTCTTCTTAGATCCGATAAATAAAGCGGCCATGGCTAAAGATCTTTCAGGAACAGAATATACTTTATATTTAACTAACTGTTCAGGCACATCTATCTTTATTTCTCGGTTGCTTTCATTTTTTGGGGCCATATATTTCAAAATTTCATGGCTTGAGGTAATATTTTGTTCATTCCAATGTATGTTATATCCATGTACAAAACAGTATTAGCATTGTCGTTTGCATTCATTGAGAAATTACTTAGCTGAACTTATCAACTTCAAATTGAGATGATCCGTTGTAGGTAAGTACCACAAATGATTTTGATAGCTGTCATAGCTTGTCAGTAATTGTAAAAGCAGTACCAACCTCTATGTTCTGCGGTGATATATAGAGTTCTAGTTTGTTAAGATCACCAGTGTTGCCGTCAGACTTGGAGTTATCTGGATACACAATGACATAAGTTCTACCTCTAGCCTGTCCAGTGCTGCCTGTAATATGAATAATCATGTGTTTAGGAGGTAGAAAACAAATATATATTTGATGCAATGAAATATTCATCCCACCCATCCGGCGCACTTGCAATGTTACCACTCATTAATATAAAGCAAAGTAAAATTTTATTCAGGTAATTTATCATACTAATATAATATATAGTCTTTTTAGGGAACTCTTGAACAAACCGGCTGCTTCACTCAGACTTTCAGAAATGAATTTATCATTATCAAGGAGCAGATATTAGTAGGTGTAGTACATACTAGCACAATCTTCATCTATTAGACCATCCTCATCGTTATCTATAGAGTCACATATCTCCTCGTCTAACTGTCCATCACAATCATTATCTACCTCATCACCTCTCGACATTACTGTACTCTCACACTACAACCAGAGTCATAATAAATATACTACATGCAACTGCTGTATACAATGTGTAATACTATATCATATTACACTATATCTAACTGTAACACTAGCAATACAACATTGGACGTTAATTTCCTTATGATTGTTGAGAAACTTGGCTATAATATGGATACAAAGGAGGCTCAAATGGATGAAATCTTACTCGCACGGACTGCATATTGTAAAATAAACTAATATAAAATGTGTTTATCTCAAATCGTTTATCGTTTAAAGTTTAAATATCACTGGATCATAAGATTTCTGATACGAGTATATGAATAGAATAGAGGATAATAGGATCAATGTTACTCAGACACTTACCCTAGGGGGCGACTCAAGAGAAGGAGATGTGGCTAGGGATTCTCTGTCACTCGATGTAAACAACACAGCACCGAATTTATTACCATTCACATGTGTGAATGTATGCGCATTCTCTCCGTCAAAGGTAAGCAGACAAGCCTCAATGGCTCTGTAAAATCAAAGCACACAATTTTGGGTAAAAACATGAGTGTAGCCGAAGTCAAACGCTAAGCTGATAGTGAGAGACCTAACAACCTTATATGAAAGACTTTGTAATTCGTTGTTAATGTTTTAAAATTTACCTGGGAAGAGTCAGCATTACACCAGAAAGTTTATATAGTGAAGACAGGCACCCCAACTTCACCTGTAGCCTGGGACAGGCTCTCTGTGCCAGGCTACTTCACCTGCACATCACACAATTCATGTGTAGACAGTAGACATGTATATGTAGTAGATAGAGTCATGCAGTTAATTATGACTCTGAAAAACCCACTGAAACAACCACAGGAGCCACAGGATAAATACAAGTACATGTATATACATGTACTGTGACATAGTAAGTGTTGAAAAGTCACCATGTCCAACCAACACTATCCGCAACTAACCAAATTGGAATGCGCCTCCTCATATGACTTTAGAGCCATGAAAAAGTAACGCATGAACCTGCACTATATGATTACAGTGAAATAATTATCAAAGACAGGCCCAATGACAGCTCAGTAGATATGAAATATAGCAGAAAGACTTACGCATTACCAATAAATCACAGAATACTTTATAGTTCTTGAAATATCAGGAAATTACTACAGAAATGTAGACGTCATCAGCAGCCTGGATTTTTACTTACCCAGTTTGACCATCACTATAACATGTCACAAACACTTAAAGTTTATATAATAACAAATACCCTCATAAAATATGGTATGAGGGCTGGGAGCAACAACAAGTGCATAAACAAACGCATACGTATGCCAACCTATTCCCAGTCCCAATATCCTAACTCGAGGCTAATTAGAGCATAGAAAAATTTAGTACTGGACACATATTACACACCAATATATGTTTGTAGGGGTATGCCATGAGTTTTATAAAAGTGGAGACAAATTTCTGGGCCACAGATATGAGTCTAGCTGATTGCTATTATATACATACATGTTTCCTGGCACCACAGTGCAGTAGTCAAATGTTATGCTATTACCATCCATTCTTAGACCTGATACATCTCCATTTTCAGCTGTGATCTGTGAGGAAATATAAACACATCAGTACAGATAAAAACAGGCTACAGGTACATATTACTGTCTACTACAGCCTTCAGATTTACTCTACATGTGTAAGTGTATGTCATATTCGTCAATTTAACTAAGACTTAGAGGTCTACGTTTTAACGTTCATACTAGGATTAGTCCATCAATTGTCAAAATGCAACACAACAAAGAAACCCGACCCAAACATCATAAAACCACATTCTCTGCATCAAGTTTAGATACAGATCATGCATGCAGTGATCACACAACGTTGCTTACACCTCACCTCGATTTGGTTAGCAGTGTATCTGGTTTCAGCTCCATTATTCAATGTACTCTGAGCGGATCGGAATGCTGGAATAGTGTATTTTGTAGCCCATTGGTTTCTTCCTTGTAGGTTCATCATGGCAGGGTCTGTGGGGCTTCCATCATCAGGGCTGACAAAAATATTACTATGATTTATGAGTCTGTGTTTCAGCAGATGAAGCAATTAAGTAGCTTTAGTATCTTTACACATTTAATAGATTTGTTTTTCATCGTACTTTTGGTAACCTCAAAATGCAGTCTACCAATAGGAATTTTGAATCTTGTAATCATAGATCAATCTTGGTAGCGCCATTGATGTGAATTCATGAATAATATACAAATATACACTTGTATTTATACAAGTATACACTTGTATATGTGTATATAAACACCAGCAGCAACTTATAAGCGACGCTTTTATAAATACTACGCAAATCAACATCCAGGAATGAGACATAAAGTACATAAAATCACTGTCTTTGAACCCTTATAGAAGAATCAAGAGGCTGCCTGAGATACGTTACATTATTATTCAAGATGCAATACATTATAAAAACAATACGTGGAGGAACAAACACATTCCATTTTCATTTCCATTGGTCAGTCAGTTTATATGATGACACTTACCTTGGCTGTGATAGAGTAATAACAATAGCAGAGAATGGGCTGTTTGACTCTGACCAGATGTATGTAGTGTCTGATAGAAACAACTCTCTCCATTCACCTGTTAATATAAATGATAGATCGAATATTTAGTTACATACATAACAGCAGAATGTGCATTACCAACAATAATCTAAAACTCAGCAAATATTAGCACTACTTGGTAATAAATGTTATCGCCCACCCAAAACATATTTTGTTGTTTGTCCTAGCTGAAAAACCCCAAAATACTCAAATAGGTTTCGATCTAATGTAGCCTTGCATTTGATAGATCAATATGATTCCAAAATGGACACCATGGTATACTTGGAGGCCGGACTCTTTCACTTTTGATTGTATTTTTGATAAGAACTAGTGGATTTGGTTGTCTTTCGACAACAGGATAAGTGAGTTCACCACTATCAGCAGCTATTTATTCTTGTTATCAAAATCACATACAAATGATACAGTAGCAGCAGGAGACAGAGTGGAGGCGGGGTGAGAGACTTACCTCTGTTGAGTGTGAATGAGTTAGTAGATCCTCCAGTTTGTATCCAGTTTATCTGATTACCGTCTGTATTGGAGATCAATCTAACATTATCTCCATCTGGTGTTTGTTTAGAAATCGGCTTATATATGTATGAGTTATCCCAATTTCCAATGCTGATCATCTAGAGAATAAGTCAGGACATTAAAAAATCTCAAATACACCATCTGGGAGCCCCGAGCATCACAGCATATCATCATACTCGGCATCAGGCAGCTGGCATTAGCAACATAAGTTGTCCTTCCATTAACAATCAATCAAACAATATTCAGGCTCAATTTTTCATTGATGATGAATGATGATCAATTCATAACATATCTTTTAGAGCTGATAGCCATAATTAGAAATGACATGGACATGAACATTGTGGGGCTCATCTCATACCATATCATATATGTCAAGTACAAGATATGTCTAAGTACAAGTATAGAAGTACAGCATACAAAGATTGCCCGGGATGCACACGGAGTCTCCGTCGCGGATGTAATAATGTGTGTATATGATTACCTGTTCAGCGAGATGATCTCTTGCAGTATCAGTAGCTGGTACGGCAGTTCTGGTGTTACCACTGAACACAGCTACTGGTTTAGAACTTAGTATGTATGTACCGGTGATGTCAGCCAGTGATGAGAAGTAGAATACTTGATGAGCATGTAATCTGATAGTAAACGAATCACTACTCTGATACACTAAACATCTGTGGTTCAGCTCTACTGGTGGCTCTGTATAAAATATAAACCAGTCAAACACTTATACGGATGGATTCATTATAGTCATAAGTCATATAATTTGTTGTTAATACTGGCACTGGTAAAATTACAGAAAAAAAAACAAAATGGAAAAACTTAATCTCTGTGGAAAAAGTTCAGTTAAGTATACATAGCATAGACATAGTAATAATAATTATTAAGTCTGTGTAAGTATACTGTTTAGTGTGTGAATGAGATGTCTTAGAAGTCTCTGCCCAAAACACCTCTGTATTTCATGGTGTGGTATTACCCTGATGGGCGTTTATCGAAAGAAACAAGCAAAGAAACGACCAGAAGTTTGATGCTAGATTGCCCTACGGAACTGACTCGTCATACAACAAATCCACACAGTGTATGGCGAGGTTGGGGGGAACTTGTAGTCTCTACTCATTGGATTTATCCATATATATATTATCACATACTATGTGCATACTTGGTAATCGTTTTGTAATGTTAGAGTGTTTTTACTTAGGTGACACGATGTGAAGTCATTGGTGAAAATTGGCCACATTTGAGTAAAAACTAAAAATCATTCAGTCTTTGTGTGATTGGGCTTTCTTGTAGCATTTTGTCTTGGGAGTTTTGATTCTGACCTAAATTTGTCTACAGTTTAAATATCCCATACACACATACACATCCATACCACTTGATTTGAATTTGGTTGAAAATTGACACCCCTGGTTTTGAGTCAGGAGTAAAGCATAAGCAGCTTTTCACTCTAAGATAAACTCAATTTGGCGATATTTGTCGCATGTATGGCTGTGTATGGCCAAAACACTGAAGACTTCTGATTATTCTAACCTTTGACATCAACATGTACTTGTCATTTTTTGTGTCATTCTGAACCAACTAAAACAAATACATGGTTACTCAAATACTCAGTCTTGTTATTCGATAATTAGAATAGAAAATGTATGGCTGTGATGATGGCAATGTCAGAATGATCCTCAAGGCCCCCAAAACAACAACCAGAGTGCTCAGTGCATATTTTGTACATCAAGTATTTTGTTGACAGTTGCTCAACCAACGCCCAGATGCCCGTCAGCTCAAATCATACCATTATATACCATAATAATTCTTATTTATCCAAACTGAGTTTGCATGTAACAAAATCCTGAGTGGCACATCATATTTATCACAATTATAACATACACAAAATGACATAATGGTATCAATATTGGGCATCAGGCCACACCTATAATGAGTTTTATAATGATGGTTTCTACTTTTCTATCAGGTCCATTTTAATATATGGGCTGAGCCAGCGCCCATTACCTCAGCAATTGTAATATTGTTATCTTTCTTGAATCTTTGCAAAATACTGCAATTCAATTTATGAAAGTGGCGTCATTTTCTGCCTTCTCTGACTGTCCTGAGACAGCTGCCTCAGCTATATTGTACGCCTCGTCAGCTCTACTCCACAATTATTATCTGTTGATGATTTTCTACCTTTTAGATTTTCCAGCTTAGGCTCATTTGTACGCAAAACCGGTTCTTTGATAGAAAAATGTCATAATGATTATTATGAATGGAATTCACAACTGAATAAAGAAATAAAGAAATCATTTTTCCAGATCAGTGGCATTCTTTTTGTGAGCGATTGCGATAATTACCCTCCACTGAATAGACACAGATACTGAAAGGAATTTCAAGCGCAGTCACATCCAGTCACCAGTGTATATAAACATATAGATTTGTGTAGGCTTGTGTTTTGTTTTTATGAGCATTTTCTACAATGGTGACTTCACAAAAAGGTGTGGCTGTCCTTATTAGTTAAGTTCAGGAATTCATGTGAAAGCTGCACTAGCCCAATCTAGATCTCATAACAAGTTGGTCAGACCATGGGGGGGGGATAAAGCATAGCAAGTGAATCAACTCCATGATACTATTATGAAAATAATTCATTGATGATTCAAGTTTTGGCCATAGTACTATTCCTATTCAGGCCACACCCTCAGTTGATTGAACTTTCTTGGAATCTGGCATTGTGAAGCCCAATATCAGTCAATGTTAGTAGTGCTCCAAACAAAATGAGGTTGTTGATAATTATATCATGATGACAAGCACAGTAGATGTGAGATGGAGGCTTGCAGGCTCAGAGTGAGAGAGGGACTTACAGTTGTAGTACAGTGGTATTATTAGTGACTTACCGTCAGCAGCCTCAGGAGGTAATGTTATAGTAACAGTAGTCATATCTTCAGTAGCAGCTACAGCCAGCATATTAGGTTTATTACTAGGGCCGGCTACCATAGCATAGTATGATGTACCCAGTGAATCTATAGGTAATACAAGGTATGAATCTGCTGAAAACGCTTCCTGTAAAATACCAACATACAACACATATCATAAATCATTATCAGCTAATGCTACATGTACATCTACTTGTACATGTATATTCAGTAAGGATAGGCTATCTATAAGCACA
>ERZ1740062.659-NODE-659-length-16743-cov-5.096836_pt1 | contig 16743 bp, 16 predicted proteins | sample MGYA00581741_ERZ1740062 | MGnify/ENA primary metagenome ERZ1740062 (study PRJEB43018, sample SAMN04849747) | marine metagenome | isolation source: floating plastic debris | place: Pacific Ocean | collected 2008-09-01 | study: EMG produced TPA metagenomics assembly...
ATAGGCTAAGTCTCATGGCATTGGGGTGATGATACAGAAGAAACAGGTGGAGCGCGTCGCAAATACTACAAAGTAACAGGCTTGGGTACAACGGTTCTTAGAGAAGTGCAGCAATATCGACAAAAACTTGCATGGCGACCTGGAAACAATATTCCAGGATTAGAAGGAGCTTAACAATATGACCCAACAACAGCAACAAAGTCAAAAATCAAAAAATTGGATGCTTAGAACATTTGCATTCGTGGCAATAGGGGCTTTTATTCTACCCATCGAAGCTTCCAATCATATTAAAGCAAGCATAGAAGCTATTGAAACTGGCAAAAAAATTGAAAGTGTCGCCATCAGAACTGAAGGCAAGCTTCTAGCTTCTGCTAGTGGTGACAACACGGTAAAACTGTGGGATAGCACCACCGGCAAAGAAACTAAAACCCTCAGTGGTCATACAAATTGGGTTTACAATTACTTAGCTTCTGCCAGTGATGACAACACGGTAAAACTGTGGGACGCTGGCGAAGAAGTCAGAACTCTTAATAAGCATTCTAGTACGGTTAGAAGTGTCAGCTTTAGTCCTAATGGACAAATTATTGCCTCTGCCGGCGATGACAAGACAGTGAAGCTGTGGAACGCAGATACTGGGGAACAAATCCAAACTCTTAACGGGCATTCTAGTAAGGTTTGGAGTGTTGAATTCAGTCCTGATGGAAAAACCATTGCTTCTGCCAGTGATGACAAGACAGTGAAGCTGTGGGATATAAATGGAAGGGCAATCAAAACTCTTAAAAGGCATTCTGACTCGGTTAATAGTGTCATTTTTAGTCCTGATAGCAAAATTCTTGCCACTGCTAGTTCTGACAAAACTATTAAGCTCTGGAATCGAGACGGTAAACTATTGCACACTCTCAAGGGGGATAATGCGAAGTTCACCAATCTCAGCTTTTGTCCCAATGGTCAAGAAATTGTTTCAGCAGGTACTGACAATAAAGTAAAGCTTTGGAGTGTAGATAGCGGCAAGTTACTAACAACCTTCGCTGAAAATCCTAGTTCAATTGATGGTCTTGATTGTAGCCCTGATAGTAAGACCATTGGCGCTGCTAGCAAGGATGGCACAGTTGTACTCTGGAGTCGAGATGGGAAAGAATCAAAAATCTTTAGAGTCAACAAACAAAACTTACAAAGACCCCAAATATTTTTTACTGTTAAAAATACACCTGAAACAAAAGCAGATGCAATCAAAAAAAATATTGTCAGATATGGCGGAAGTACAACCTTTGCTCCTTTAAGTCGATATGTAGTTGTGCAAAAAATGCCTTCTACAAAAATTATTCATATAGCTACTCACGGTACATTCGATAACAAAGACACAAACTTCAGTGCTAGTGTTATGAGTCTTGATGGCAATACCACTGCTTATGCCAAAGGCACAGAAGTATACATACATGGCACTCGGCAGCATACTCTAAAACATAGTGTGCAAGTTTCTAGCATTGATTTGAATCCTAAAGGTAATACAATCGTCACTGGCTGTGTAGATGGGACACTTAACCTATGGGATCTTAATAATGGGAAGTTTTTGCGTGGCATAAAAGCACATAATAGTGAAGTCAAAAAAATAGATTATAGTGATGATGGTCAGATTATTACTTCCCAAAGCAATGCTAGTATTACCAGACGTTGGAATTCTGATTTATCTAGCAATGAAACTAAATTCTTAACTGTAATATTTGTAGCATTTTTCGGATTCTTTGGAAGTGCAGCATTACTATTTGTTGTAATAAAGCGCAGAAAAAATAGAAAACATAACAACACATCTAATCCGAAAAAAAATTACATCATAACTGGATGGGTAAATGATATTTTCCCAGAAGATTGGATTGCCAATTTAGAAGCATTACGCTACGAATTGATTGCTACAAATAAACCCAAATGGTACGTCAGGTTAATTACAGTTACAACCTTAATGGATATGCTTTGTGGCGGTATCCAGGTGAAATTACAAAACTTTTATGACGGCGATGATTTAATAGCAGCTATTGGTCGCCGTTCCATCACTGATGACAGAGATAACTCAATTGATGAGTAATCTGCATTCAGATTTAAATTTTCAAGCATTTATCCATATTCAATGACAGGAAATCAACAAATGAATTCCGAATTTTTTAATGGCCCGAGCCTTGATAATGTAACAGACAACAATTTTACATCTGTTTCTAGCATTATCCCTGACCCCGATTCAATATTGATGAGTCGTATTGCAGAAGAAGGATTGCGCCAAACACAACAAACTTTCAATATGGCTCGTACTAGTTTCATTATTGCACTACTAATGACAGGGGCAAGTGCCATTGTGGGATTCGTAGGTGTTGGATATTTGTTATTAGGACAAACAACTGAGGGGACTGCAACCACTGCTAGTGGATTAGTTTCAAGTATGGTTTTCGTACAACTTGCTAAGGATGCTAGCGATCGCTTAGATAAAGCTAATGAGCGCCTTGATAAAATAGCAACAAAATTTCAGGACGAAGACTAAATTATTTTTGAGGATAGTAGTACGATACGCGGAGCATAAGCAAGACGGCATATTGCATCTTTAACTGTTGAACTTTCTTGTGAGCAATTTTTATTACGCTTATGCTTACGCCTTGTAGAAACTTGGGCACACAATTATCTTACACAAGCAACACCATCTTTATTACCATCAAAATTATGTGGGTCTGGTGGTAATACTTTGAAATTTCGATAGGAAATATCCCCACAATTTAAATCTGGTGGCGGTGGAGGAATACAAACACCAGGATATGCCGGAGAACAATTTTTATTAGATTGTTTGGTTGTAGTTTTGGAGCGATTATTACTAGTTTTTAAACGATAAGCTTTTGATTCAATTACACTTTGAACTGACTTATCAATATTGGATAAAAAATCATAGCCAGTCTTCTTTTCAATCGCATCAACTGTAGTTATAAAATCTTCCCAGTCACCATTACCTTCACGATTGGGAGTGTCAATAGCTATTACTTTTGTAGAATTATTAATACCATTTATCCCAGTCCTGGGGTTAGTTACCACAATTATTTTGTATAACCGAGCGGGAACGGATACTTTATCATTACCAATTTTTCCTTTCTCCCCATAACCACCGGCAATTATATACAGTTCGTTTCCTTGTTCTACCAAGTCTCTGCCGTATTCTTCCAATTCGCGCCAATAGTCCCGGTTGTTGTCTGGGGATTGTGGAACCATATTAGTCATTAAGAAAGTGGCTGAATTATTTGCTTCGGAATTTGTGCGATCGCCCGATGGAACGACATGACCCCGGTCGTAACCGGAACGTCGGTACTCACTCCCCCTAACTCGATACCAACCATCGGGTAATTCCGAATCAGGGCGAAAATCGTTGGTTCTATCGGTGTTACCCAGCCACGAACGGTTAAGTTGCCAGCTTGCCCAATTAGGTATTCCCTTATCCCGGTTATAGGACAAAGCATACTGCGGCTTTACCATCAAATAGTTGTTGGGTTTGTTTGCAGCTGCACCGCTGGGATTGCCTAGTTTTAGGTGTACGCTGCTTGGAGTTGGGGGACGATTGGAAGTAGAGGAGTTACCGCGATTGGGATTAGTAAGCGTAGGTTGCGATGTGTTTCGTTGTGTGGTGGTGGTAGAACATCCGGTATTTATTACCAAAAAAACTAAAATTGCAACCCAGGTGATGGTTTTTTTCAAGTGCTACTTCCTTTATTAATAATCTGCGCCTGCCACAAGATAACAGATGAAATTGTAAATAGCAGATATTACTCGTAACAAAAACATTATTAGTAAAGTTAACCGTACCAATATTTTTACAGCTTACCGAACATAATATTTAACCCTATTTAATTGGTCGGTATTCATCATTATTTAAGTGATAAAAACCGAATTCACACTACTTCTAATCATCACTAATATAGGTATCAAAGCAATAAATTAAATCTCAAATTAAACAAAAACATCTAGGAGTTAAACAAATATGGCTGTTATACGTTACAATCCTTGGGCAGAAATGAGCGCATTGCAAAACCAGTTGAACAGAGTTTTTGAAGATATCCAAACACCAGCATTTAGAACTCCAGCAGCGGAGTTAACCGAAACTGAAGACGCACTGCACTTGAGATTAGAACTTCCTGGAATGTCGCGTGAAGATGTAGATATCGAAGTTACCGCAGATGCAGTTAAAGTAGTTGCAGAACGTAAAACAGAACATAAAGAAGATACCCGAACTGAATTTTATTACGGCAAGTATCAGCGCGTAATTCCTCTAAAAGCAAGAATTCAAAATACTAACGTCACTGCTGAATATAAAGACGGTATTTTGAATTTGACACTACCTAAAGCTGAGGAAGAAAAGAACAAGGTAGTTAAGGTGAATTTGTGAGAAGGTTAATTAAAATCTCCTGTAATTGTGTAGTGTGACATTGTAATGTGGGAAGCCCGGTTGTTAAGTCAACTGGGCTTCATTCTTGGGGCATGATGCATTTACATTTTTAAGAGCAGGTAAATTGTAGCAAAGTAAAGGGTGATAACTATGCTGCCTTATAGCACTTTTAGATAATAATGTTTATGCACAAACTATACTTACTCCGTAACGTTATACGTTGTTATCTTCCAACTCAGACTGTGACAGTTGCAAAGCTGGTTTGCGTACATTCAAAAATTTGCTTATTTATTGCAGATTATTATGTGACAGATTTTATTCTGGTACTTTTACAAAATAAGTTTACGTAAATAAGAATTTTAGGTTGAAGTATTAAATAGAAAACATAATATACCTAATCAAGAAATCGCATTACTCTTAATTGCTTTTATATATACATATTTTGATGTTATATACATTTATTAGGAACAAAATATATTAGAACTGTTCTTAATATGTAGCTGCATTTATAGTAATTTTTATAAGTCAAATTTATAAAAAAAATAGATTTAAAAATTATTCTCTACTTAATTTTTAATCACAATAAATTTATATAAAACTCACAGATTATTTATATAAAAACTAACACAAAGCTTTATGGATTTTTTAGGATATTAATGTAAATATATTACACGTATGTTATATGCAAAGTCAAATTATTATTCAAAAAGGTAAATATGATGAAGAAGATACAAAAATATTTTTTTTAAGTACTTATCATCCTTATTATGGCGGTTCTAATCCTAAATTTGATAATTTTAGTAAATTAATTCTGGATATAAAAGATAAAAAACCATCTGCTATTAATATTTTTTTTAAAAAGTTAAATCATCAACTTGATAAAGGGTTTCCTATTGTAACTATTCCTTCTAGTAACCCTAATAACATTAATACAGGAATTAACAAATTAGCAAGTTTATTGGCTAAACAGGGTCGCATTGACGCTAGTAGTTGTCTTTTAAGACATATTCAAGTACCGAAAAAGTCTAAAGGTGGAAACCGAGATATTAATATAGACCTTAATTCGATTAAAGTTTCTAATCAGCATCTTATTAAAGGAAAAACCGTTCTTCTTTTAGATGATGTTACAACAACAGGAAATTCTTTTGTTGCTTGTGAAAAGTTATTAGTAGATGCTGGAGCTTACAAGGTAGTAAAATTAGCTTTAGGTAAAACAGCTAGTTATTGATATTTATGCAACGTTTAGATGTTCCCTATTTACTAACACTTAGTTTGGTTCCAAAAGTTTGTAAAACTACTTTGCATCGTATTTTAAAAAAATTACAATCTAAACCGAAAGATTTGAAAGAACTATGTGAAGTAGTCCAACCAATTATAAAAGTTTCTCAAGAGCAATTAAAATCAGCTTATGATAATACACAACGTATCTTAAAAGAGCATGAAAGTGCCGGTATTACTGTTATTGGAATTGATGACCCGAAGTTTCCGCAACAGTTAAAAACTATATCAAATCCTCCACTAATTCTTTATGTGAAGGGGAATATTGATTGCTTGAAACCACAACGTTCAGTAGCCGTTATTGGAACTCGCCAGCCGACTAATTACGGTAGAACGATAGGGAGTAGAATTGCTCAGCGTTTTGCTGAACAAGGTTTAATAGTTGTAAGTGGCTTAGCACAAGGTTGTGATACTGCCGGTCATCAAGGATGTCTAAAAGCAAAAGGTCATACTGTTGCTGTATTAGCACATGGATTAGATAGAGTTTACCCATCCCAAAATCGCCAATTAGCTCAAGAAATTCTTGATAATGATGGATGTCTTGTTAGCGAATATCCGATTGGGAATAAGCCATTCAAGAATCAATTTGTAGAGCGCGATCGCATACAAAGCGGTCTTAGTTCTGCTGTTGTAATTGTTGAAACTGATATTAAAGGTGGAACCATGCATACAGCAAGATTTTGTCTTGAACAAAATAGAATCCTTGCTTGTATAGATCATGATTCTAAATATCGTTCTGAAAAGTCACGAGGTAACGAAAAATTAATTACTGAGGGAAAAGCTAAGAGACTTAAAAACTCGGATGATTTTAAAAATCTTATAAACGATGTTTTTGGGGAATCTATCGTTATAGATTCAAACGTCATAGAATTATCTGAGTCCGAAACATCACTATTTAAAACTGAGTCTAATACTATTAAAGATACAGAAATACAAGCAGATAATATAAATGCTTCTCAAAATAAGCCTGAAGCTTTAACAATAGAAGTTCAGCTTAGTAAAAAAGAAAAGGAACGGTTTGAAGCCAAATGTGCTGCAAACGGAATGAATACTAATCAGGTTTTATATCAGTTCATTACAGATTATTCAAATAATAATTTAGAAAAAACTAACGCATCAAAATCTAATATATCTTGCAAAAAAGAATTAAAAAGCACAGGTATAAATCAATTAGCTTTACCAATTATTAAAGAAAAATCTGATAATTCCGAAAACAAAAATTTTGCTTTAAAAAGAAAGGAGCTAGCGCAAAGACTCAAAGTATCTCCGTCATCAATATCAATAAACAAAAAAAAAGGTTCTGAATTCTTTAAGAACTGGAGTCGTGAAAAAGACCCAGAAAAACATTCTTGGGAATACTCAGAAAAGAAAAAGTTATTTGAAATAGCTTTCTAAAACTTTGTATTAAACTAAATTAACTCACTATGGGTATTTTAATAGACCTTGACCAAACTCTTATCAACTCTCAAGCTGCTGAAAGATTTCGTAGAAATAAACAATGGCCTGATGTATACAAAATGATTCCACAGTTACACCCTTATCCAAATATATCTAAACTTTTGCAAGAATTAAAAGATATTGGTGTACCTATATGTATAGTAACTTCTAGTCCAAGACCTTATTGTGAGAAAGTTATAAAGTATTGTGGGTGGAAAATAGATGCGACTATTTGTTATCACGATACTAAAAAACATAAACCCCACGCCGAACCAATTCAAAAAGCTTTAGCTACCTTAAAAATAAAACCAGAAACAGCAGTAGCTATTGGTGATGCAGCGAAAGATACTCAGGCAGCTAAATCAGCAGGAGTACTATCAATTGGTGCAATTTGGGGTTCTCTAGAAAAAAATTTATTAAGAAATTCTAAGCCAGATATAATTTGTGAAACAGTCGAAGATTTGAGAGGATTTTTATTGCTGAAGTATGGTTAATTGTCTTCATTTATTATCTATTTTTCAACCACTAACTCTTCCAAAATCGCATTATTAATCCGCTTTACTTCTTCCCCAGAAGCTTCATTCACATCAAAAGCTTCCTGCATTAGCCCCTTTACCTTCTGTGGTAGTGATTCAAACTTCTCGGTGTTGATAACAACCAACCGACAGCCGGGGTATGGTGAAAAATCTACAAACGCTTCCATCCCGTTTTTTATCAGCATTTTGGATAACAACATTATGAGGTGTGGCTTTTCATTATCCTCGCTACGGTTTACTGCCCCTGCAAAATACCCACAGAACCACGCCAAAGAATCGATATCACCTTGCAAAGCTGCCACAGTTCCCGACAATATCTGTTTGTTAATTTCAACTGGCAAATCATCAAATATTTCATCCAACAGTTCTGGATTGTGCTGGTAACAGCAACCCACTGAGAGTTCTATTACCTCGTTGATTTGTTCTTGGGACATGATGCACGTTGATTGGGGCAAGGGAATTGTAGCAGGATGAAGAAATAATTTGAACGCAACGAACTTCCACAACTAATTTCCTTTCCAAGAATAATATTTTACTTAAAATTAAGTATCATAAGTAGGTAATTAATAGTACTTTTGTTCGCTAGTGTCAAGCAAGTATCAATCAGTTATATTAAAAAGAGTTTAAGTCTAGAAACGCTAAAAACCCACATATATGAACATTTCAAGATTTGTTGATATATTAAATAATCACGTAACACAAAAACTAGCTAGTGGTGCTAGTTTGCATAATAGTTCTTGATTTTATTGTCAGTTATTTCTATACACAAAAATAACCGGCTAAATTCAGTATTTTTGCTTGATTAATAATAAGTGTACCCTGCGACTCATAACTACATTGCCTGCGGTAAATGGCTAAATTCAATATTTTCAAGGGATTGCTCAGCCCAAACAGCGAAAGCATTGAGAACTTCCACAGCGGAGAGAGAAAGTTTTTAAAATCTGCGTATTCCAATAAACAGTAAGTTCTTCACTTGGTTACACTGCTGACGGCAAGTCTACAGAGTCTTTTCCTTTGCGAGTATTACTTGCAAATATATTGGCGAGCAAGCATAAAGCATCTGCCTGTTCTTCTGGAGGTGCTTTAGCAATTTGCGATCGCAAACTTGTGTTTGGACTTACGCCCAATAGCTCGGATATATACCAGATTCTTGCTTCTTGGGGAATAACCTGCAAAAGCGCAATAAGTTTTGCTGCTCCCAAATCCGCTTTACCGTTCCGGAATCGCGACAATACCACCCTTGAAATTCCAGCAGCTTCGGCTGTCTCGGTCACGCCTAAATTAAAGCGGTTCATCATTTCGTCAAATAACCGCCAATGCATATCAAATTCTTGTTTTGATACAAAATTTTGCATTTGATTTGTTGTAAAGCAACCGATATAGAGTATACTAAGCGATACTGAAAGAAGTAGCTATGTATAGATAACTCAATCGTACCAAACCATTTTCAGAAATGGCTTATTTTACTTTGCTCTAAGGGCAAAAATTCACATTCTTCTTTCGGTTCAAACAGAAAAATTAACCCCAGCCTGACGGGACTGGGGCAAAAAATTCAAAAAACTTATTGGTGCATTATGACTCAAAACCAATTAAAAATTCAAGGAAAATTTTATCCACTTCAGCATGAAGAATGGTTAAGGGCTTGCCGGGAACTGAATTCGGCGGAATTAGATGTTCTTTTCTATCTCAAAACAGCTAACCCCAATGGGGAAAAAAGAATTATCGCGTACAACACTATTGCGTCTGACTTGAAGAAGAACAAGATTACAGTCAGTCGAGCAATACAAGCTTTAAAAGAGAAAAACTGGCTACCTGATTGGCTTGAACTTCAATCAGCTTTCCAAAACAATACCGTAACTTTCTCCGAGGTGCGCTAGCTATGACTACTAAAACACGCACCATTCGCCATCCGCAGTCAATCGAGGAGTCAAAGATGCAAGGTTATTTTATGATTTCCAGGAGAGATGCAGCCTCCGCCATTACTAACAAGTTGACTGGTTCTCAGTGTCGTCTGTGGCTTTACTTAATGCTGATTGACCCCTTTGCAGACCGCACGGCTGCTGGTGAAATTAAATATCACGATTTACCTCCCATTCCAGAAATTGCGATCGCCCTTGGAAGTTCGGCGGACACGGTTGAGAAAGATTTAAGAAAACTCCGCAAGCTTGGACTTTACGAATATCGAACAGTAAAAGTACAAGGTCATAACAGTACCGCTGCTAAAGCGAGATTAGAAGCCGAGCGTTTAAAAACTAAAACTGAAACTAAATCAAAAAGTAAAACCAAGTCAAAAACTAGCTCCAAACCCTCTCAGAATAAGGATTCGGCTTATTTAAGCTCCGATGGGGACTATTTAAGCTCCGATGGGGACTATTTAAGCTCCGATGGGGACTATTTAAGCTCCAACGGGGACTATTTAACCCCCGATGGGGACTATTTAAGCGGAAATTCAACATCAGAACACTTGTCAGATAAGAACTTCAGCGCTCCCTCAGATCGATCAGATCGATCAAAACTTTTACAAACTCTCTCAAAAGAGGAGAGAGAGGACTTTTTAAATTTTGGAATAGAGAAAGCTAAAAAGCTACCGAATCCTCCAGAATTACCTATCAAGTGGATTGAAAAGAATTGGCAAGAAATTGAGCATGAATGGCGTAAATCACGGGGCGAACGAACAAACATACCATCGCGATGGGAAACAGACCCTAGAACGTCAAATTGGCTGGCTATCTGCGAAGAAATGAGGAACCCCTTACAGTTTGCTGAAGGCGATAAGGAAAAACTGGAGTTTGTGAAGTGGGCGAATAAGAACAAAAAATTTAGCTGGCATCAAAGGAAGGAAAGACAATGAAACTACCAAAACTAAAGCCTTTAGCTAAACGTCAAGAAGTTGAAGTTGGGGATAAAGAACGGTGGAAACCAACCTGGAATTGCTTTTGTTGTCAAGACACCGGAAAGGTAAGAACCCATCTTGTGAGCCTTGTTATACCCGAATACAACCCCAATCGCGATCGCTTTCCAATTTGTCAAAATTGCCATCTTGGGGAAAGTTGGATTCATCTAGAAGGTAATTACGATTTGCGCTTAACTCCCGATATCTGTCAAGAACTTGACCGTTTTGCACGCGAAGGATGGAAAAAAACGCGGCGTGACTGGCATGAAAATCAAAAATCTCAAACTCAGTTTGAGCAAGAATTCCAACAGCTAACACAATCTAAAAATCTTCGTAAGCGCGATCGCTCTCCAGAAGAAGAAATGTTTGTTACACAGCACAGTCAGAATGTAAGAGAAAACTTGGAGCTTGAAATTAAACCGAAATCGGATGAAGAAAAACAGTTGAAAGAAGTAGAAATCTGACAATGCTTTTTAATACCGAGCAATATCACCAACCTAAAAAACAAAGTTATAGATGCGATTGGGATGGTGTTAAATATGACCCTGCTTGGGACGAACCCAACGAACTTCCTGAAATTCCACAAGATAAAGTTTCCGCAGTTGTGGAACATTCCACAGTTGTAGAAGTTTTAGAAGAGGTAGAAATTTCTTCCGAGCGCTGGAACCCATCACATTTTGGCGAAATTCCGCGAAAACTTGACTCCAAAGGCAACCCGACAATCTTTTGGGATGAAAGCATCGAACCGCCAGAACCAGATGATTTTGAATCGCTACCCGAATACGAGAAGGCATGGCATAAATGGGAAACAGAAAACTCCGACAGCTTGACTTGTGTAGCGGAATTGGGGCAGGCTTCCCCCTCTCGGGAATTGTCGCCAAAAAAGTCAAACTCTGCGGACTCTGCGAAATCGACGAGTTTTGTAAAGAAAGATTGCAGCAACGATTCCCAGGCGTGCCAATCTACGACGACGTTAGGGAATTCCCAGAAGTCCCCCAAATCGACATCATCACATCATCACCACCGTGCCAGCCCTTTACCGTTGAAGGAAAGCGCCTGGGTGGAGCCGATAAGCGAGATTGTATCCCCGCAATATTGCGAATCGTTGCCAGAATCAAACCTAAATTCTTCTGTCTCGAAAACGTCCCCGGATTGTTATCGGCACCCCAACACCCAGGAGACGAACCCGGAACATATTTCCAACAGATGCTCTGGCAGCTTTGCGAGTGTGGGTATGATGCGGAATGGGTGGTTGTCGGAACATCGAAGTTTAAAACTCTGTGGAGAGGAGAAAGGCTCCTACTTGTTGCCACGTCCCGGCGCGTTGTCGAAAAGTTCCAAATCCAGCCGACCCCCTGGCACGACCAAATCAGAAGCCAAAGCCAAGAAACTAGGTTTAATTGGAAAGAAGGAAGTATTCAACCCGGAATGGTTGGAAGCTCAATTCGGACTGCCAATCGGGTGGACATCGCCCCAGGAGTGCCGAGCGGCGACGGAATTGTTAGAGCGCGCAGAGCAGCTCTCGGAAATTGTCTCGACTCCCGGCTTGGTCAGATCGTCTGGAAGCGAATACTCTACCTCAACCTCATCACCAAAAAAGAGTAAATCTAAATCCTCAGATTGTTGGTACACGCCGCTTCCAATCGTTGAATTGGTTATAAAAGTACTTGGAAAAATAGACCTCGACCCATGCTCCGATGATGGTAAGCACCTGGAGGCAAGGAAACATTACACCATTGTTGATGATGGATTAATTCGGGAGTGGGAAGGGCAAGTTTTTATGAATCCTCCTTTTAGTTGCCCAGGGGTGTGGATGAAGAAGCTGCAAGCTGAAATTGAGTCGGGACGGGTAAAGGAGGCGATCGCATTAGTTCCAGCCGCCACTGAAACTAATTGGCTGAGTCCTTTTTTAAAAACGCAACCCGTTTGTTTCTGGAAAGGACGGATTAAGTTCTTGGGTGAAGATTACAAGCCTAAAAATGCTGCACGACAATCTCACGTGTTGGTTTATTGGGGGGAGAATTGGCAGCGGTTTAAGGAGGTGTTTGAAGAGTATGGGTTTGTGTCCGTGCCAAGTAAATTACTAGGGGATAAACAGAGTAATAGCCCTAGTAATTTAGATGGTAGCCCTAGTAAAATTATCTCCCCTAGTAAAAACAGCCCCAGTAATTTACTAGGGGATAAGGAGAAAAACAGCCCTAGTAATAGCCCTAGTAAAATCCAGTTCTCCCCTAGTAAAAAGCGCGAGAGAGGAGAAGGTAACGGTTATATCTATTGGCGTAGTATTACCAAAAGCGGTAAAGATTATCCCCAGGCTTACTACCACTGGAAAGAAGGCAATAAGAAGCGAAGTAAGTACATTCCTAAAAAATTACTCGATATCATCAAAGAAGCGGAAGCTACTAAGCGTCCCGTTATAGAAATATTGGAATTACTAGGGGTTGAAACTAGCCCCAGTAAATTACTAGGGGATGAAGAAAATAGCCCTAGTAATAACAATGTAAATGCAGATATTTCCAAAGGTGCAGACAAATTACTAGGGGATAAGTGGATAAAAAACGGTGAAACCTATATATCACAGGGTTCTCAGGGTAGCCCTAGTAATTTAGATAGTAGCCCTAGTAAAATCGAGTTCTCCCCTAGTAAAAGGCGCAAAGGTGACGGCAGCGGTAACATTCACTGGCGCATCATTACTAAGGGTGGAAAAGACTATCAACAGGCTTATTACCATTATGAAATTTGGAGTGGGGGCGATAGAGGCAGCAAAGCTGAACGCTTAACTAAGTCATCGAAATATATTCCCAAACGGTTATTACCGCAGGTGCAAAGGCTGGAGGCGGAAAAAGCACCAGTGCGGGATATTTTGGGAGTGTTAGGAGTAATGGTGTAACTAAATGAACCGCGTCGCGGTTCATTCAACCAAGAAATCTACCGTCAACGTAACCTTGTTGAGCGTGCTATCAATCGAATCAAACAGTTTTAACCTATCGCAACGCGATACGAAAAACTTGCTCAGAATTATACTGCAATGCTGATGATCGTATTAATTTTATTATGGTTATAGTTTGAAAACACGCTCTAGGGTCACACTGGGGGTTATTTGGGTGTATTAGGAAGTATTTTTATAATGAATGATGTTTGGATTTAGTTATAATTTTTATTATCTAGATGTTATTTTTTGACTTTACATTTTTAGTTTATAGATTCCAATTTTTCTTTACACATTGAATCAGTTACATCTCTTTATACCAATACACTAAAATCACTTTTTATCATATGGTTTTAATATCATTCCTGTCAATGTTATTACCATAGTTTTTATTAACAACACTTAAGTTGTCAACATATTTTTTCAATTTTTAATATTCATTTCAGTAAGAATTATAATCAATTTCTAATTCTTTGTAGTTGTTAATTTAAAAATATTTAGGGCTTACCTGGATAAGCACTGATTACATCAACTTGCCCTTCACTATTAACTATCTTTACAACTACTGTCAGAATGTCTGTGAATTCTCCGTTTTGATCCCAACCGACCATTTCTTTGTCTTCTTTTTTATCGTTTGGATTATTGATCGGTTCCCATATTGCTTTCTGAAAACCAATATCTTTATTTTTAAGCAAATCTCCTTTATCAAAAACAAAATTTACAAGGCATTTAATTTCTTTTTCGAGATCTTCAGATTCCATTATGAAAGTACTTTTTTCACTATCACTATTTCCACGCATGTGAGTTTTTATATGTTCCCAATTAATTTCTCTGATATGATCCATGACTTGTTTTTCCTTTAATAATACTTGTAAATTGATAGAAGACGGCTATGTTACCAACTACAGTTTCAGTAATTTTTTAAGTCCCTTCTATTGAGGGTAAGCGCATCTCAAACCCTATTGAGAATAAGTGTTATTATTAAACAAAACCTATTTTTTATTTTTGTGATAATTTATTTCTTGTCACAGCTAGGGTGTGGAATGTGGGTTGGAAGTCCCTAAAAAGTAGTTGGTAAGATTTTGGTGTTAATCAATTATTTAAAAATCATCATCTGCTTTTATACTTTCTGAGCAAAAGGTCAAATCTTCAAGAGTCATTGGTTTAAGCTCACCCAATCCATTAGAAGGGATTTCGTATACCTTTTTATTTAATGCAGACCCTCCATCTAAAACATCGTAAACTTTATTTAATGCAGACCCTCCATCTAAAACATCGTAAACTTCCTTTGCCGCTTTAAGCGCAGCTATAACATTTGTTTCGCCACTAGCTTCCATGACGGGAGCATATACTGAACGAAAGTCATCGAAGCTCAATTTCTTAACATTAACAACACTTTTATATGCAATACATGCAAATGTATTTTTAATTGTATCTTTTATTGATGAGGCTTTAACTGTCCGCCCCCAAATAATAGTATCGAAGCGAACAATATTAACTGCAATACCACTGCCATCAATAAAAGTGGATGTTGAACTAGTGTACTGTTCCATACCTTCTGACAACCCCATTAGAGTTTTCAGACCAGAATTAATTATAGCTGCAACACCTTTAACTATGTTTCCAGCCGAATGGTCGTTAATCATACCTGATATTGTTTCACCGACAGTATCTATAAGATCTGTTGGAGTATCCTTTGTAATACATCTATACTGTATTCTGCTATCTTTAATCGAAGAGATTGGAAAATATAGCGAATCGGCACTATCACTTTTTCCTAATATCCTACCTCTATTTAAACTTTCTTCAATTTTACTTTTAAAAGTTTCTGCTTTACTTTTAGTTAATTCAACCATTAAATCAAGTGTTGCTGAAACAGCATCAGCATTTTCATCACTTTTATCAAATGATTTAACTGCATCTTGTAACATTCCCATAGTTTGCCCTTATAAACTTATGTTTGCTAGTTTTTCAGTCTTGAAGTGTATTTGTTTTCTATCCTTTATTAGATAAAGTTAACTTGTAGATGTGTTTTTCATTTTTTAAGCTACTAGTTGACTATATTATCTTTAGTGGGTCACAAATCGATTCCACACAACGAAATACTGAGTGAGTCGGATAATTCTCACCCACAGATAATAGTTAGGGTTATTTCAAATTTCTGAACTCTTTTTTTCAATAATCTCTTATAAAAACTATAATCAAGCAACTAGCTTGATAGTTCAGTATTTTTACCCATTTATTTTTTCTCGTTGAAAGATTATTGTCACTATACCCAAAAGCTGTCAGCCCCTGGAAGCATAACCAAGTAATTTAGTGTCACTTAAAGGATATCGTGACCGCTTTTAAAGCATAATGTAACCGCCCCAGGGGAGCTAGAACCCTTATTTCTCGTGGTAATACGGGAACAATGATTTCATTCAAATCTCTCAAATGCGCTTCCAGCAAATTATTTTGGACTGCGGACACTTTATGGTTTTAAAACGGTCACTTTTTACTTTAAGTGACAACTTTTGAAGCATATCGTGACCGTTTGGCCATTATATGGTTTAAGTCACAGTTTTGTCGTTTATTTAACGAGATATTAAACTAATCATTAAATAAATTTATGAATTTACAGAAGACTGCTGTGAAGAAATATAAGAATAAATAATTTCTTTGAAGGTGTTTATAAATAAAAAATAAAGGTGATCGTAATTGTTTCCCAGAACACGTATTTTAAAAGAAACAGTAGTGTTGTAAGAAACATGGTGCCATGGCTAGAAAACCTTATCCCACAGATATTTCAGATGTCGAATGGGATTTAATCAAACCCATGATTCCAGCAGAGCGCAAGGGAAAACGTGGCAAAAAGCGTGAAGTAGATATGCGCGAAGTCATAAACGCGATTTTTTACATCTTGCGTGCAGGTTGTTCTTGGCGAATGATGCCTCATGATCTACCACCATGGCAAACAGTATATTCCTATTTCCGTCGTTGGGAGCGTAAAGGGCATCTCGGCTCAATGTCAAGTTCAACAACGTAAACCTTTGTCAATTCATACTGCTCTGATCTGTCATCAAATAAGCAGTTAACCGTTTTCTCTTTAACCCTGCCAGAATTGCAGTATTTAAATGTAGCTGTAATTTTTCGCGCTTTCATAAAAACTTCCTAAAAACATAAAATTTATTACTCACCCCAGTTGTATTCCACCACATCAAACGCTACAATCTGGCTTTATTACAAGCAATATTTATTACAACTGCGATATATAACTCGTGAC
>ERZ1740062.660-NODE-660-length-16726-cov-6.799592_pt1 | contig 16726 bp, 16 predicted proteins | sample MGYA00581741_ERZ1740062 | MGnify/ENA primary metagenome ERZ1740062 (study PRJEB43018, sample SAMN04849747) | marine metagenome | isolation source: floating plastic debris | place: Pacific Ocean | collected 2008-09-01 | study: EMG produced TPA metagenomics assembly...
ATCTCGCTGCCCGGTCCAAACGATCTTTCCACCACTACGATCGCGGTCAACCTGTTCAGAGGACAGCCTGGCAGTCAGGTCGAGTTGCGCATCGCGATCGACACCGAGACCTGGGGGCGAAGTTATGTCCTTTCTGGTGCTGAAGACCGAGGCCAGGGCTTTGCGGCAACCCTGAGGGACCAGGCCCCTGCGAATGTAGCCTGGGTCGTTGTTGATCCCCGCGCCATGCTCGGGGGTGTGTGATGACCGAGTCCTCGGGCGGGAATGCCGTCTGGAAGTTCAATGCGGCGTGCCTACGCGCCGCTGCGGCCGGAGCGCTTGGATGGCTGTTCTGGCACGCAAGCATGCTGCCGGGATGGGAGCTCTTCATCTTCTTCGCTGCGATCTTCGCGCTGGCCGCCGTCAAGCAGGCAATCATCGCGCTGATCGCTTTCGTCCGCCTGATCCTGCGTCAGCGCAAATGGGCGCAGTATCGGCGGCAAGGGACCGCGCCAAAGGCGGACCGCATGGCAGGCGAGGCTGATCTGAAGCGCCGGGGGATCCTGCGGTGAGCGTCTGGAGCAGAATGCTCGGGTCGTCAGCCTTCAACCCGGAAGGTCAGCGTCTGCTCGGTCTGTCGCTCGAGAGCGGCAGGCCGATCTTCGCACCCAAAGGACACAGTCTGCTGCTCTCCGCCAATGGCGGTGGCAAGACAACGCGCGGGGCGATGCCTTGGCTATTCAGCCTGATCGCCTCAGACCCAGACAAAGCGACCCTCGCGCTCGACAGCAAGGATGCCGAGATCGCGCAGCAAGTGGTGCCCATGCTCGCGAGGATGGGCCGCAAGGTCGCCGTGATCGACGATATGTGGACTTGCCCGGAGCTGGCGGAGTATCGCGTCGATTTAAACCCCAATGGTCTTGCGGTGGCCGCGCATCGCCGTGATGCGCGGGACGTAGTGCTCGCGAAAGAGACGATCAGTAAAGCCTTGATCGAGCAGCCAAAGGACGACGCCAAGAACCGCTACTTTTACGAGTTCCCGCAAAATATCGCCGATTTCGCCTTGGGTGTGATGCTTAAGCGCAATCCGATGGAAGCGACACCGGGTGCGGTCTCGGCACTGATCAATGATCGGGGTCTGCTGCTGAGCTTTGCCCGGATCGAAGCCGAGGAAGGCGATGGCTCTCTTCAGGACCTGGGTCAGGCGATCCTCGACATGCAGGTCCACGAACACTGGCCCCAGCATCTCGAAGCTGCCCAGCGCTCAATGCGGCTATTCTCCAAAGACAGCCGTTTGCACGAGGCCGGGCGCGGAGCCACGTTGACGCATGAGGATATGATCCGCGATGGCTATGTGATCTTCCTATGCGGGCCACAAGCCACGATGAACCGGCTCGGCCCGTACTACGCCCTGCACATCCTGTCGTTCACGACGGCCTTGTACCAGCGTGCGGGCGCGCTGCGGGTGATCGCAGATGAGTTCACCAACACCCCACTGAAGTCGCTGGTGGAATCGCTGACAACCCTGCGGGCCTTCGGTGGTGAGATCCACATGATCGCGCAATCGCGCTCCGAGATCATTCGTCGCTTTGGTGAGCAGGAAACCCGAACCATCGAAGATAACGCGATCGTCAAGCAGTGGTTCGGTTTCTCATCGTTCGAGGAAGCCGAGCGCGTCTCGAAAGCGATTGGCGAGGAACATGCGGTCGCCTCGGGCCTCAGTGGCGACACGGACGGCTTAAAGTCGCAAGAAAGCCTCAGCCTGAACCGCCAGCGGGTGCTCTCAACCTCGGAACTGATGGCGCTGCCGCGTGAGATCCAGCTCGTTCACATCAAAGGGGTGGGCTTCTTCATGGCGCGCACGATCGCCCAGAACGAGATCGCGCCCTACTGCCACCGGATCGGGGACAACCCGCTCGAAGGCAGTCGTCTGCCGCCGGAGCCAAAGATCCGGCTCACCACTCCCAAACGCAGTTCTGGATGGAGATGGATATGAAACTCGCAAGCCTGTTCACCTGGATTCTTGTGCCCGCCGCTATTTGGGCCGTGTTCGTTCTCTGGGGCTCGCCCCATATCGCGCTGAGCTGGCGCTTCCACGACAACGGCAATCGGTACGATCCGCTGGCCGAGCGGTACTACACCGAATGCACCTACTACGGCGCGCTCGGGGCAATCACCATGCCCGCAGAGCTTGGCTCCTGCCCATGGGTTCGCTTCTTCCGCGAGGATCAGGTCTAATGCGTGCGTGTCAGATACTGCTTGTCGACCGGATCATGTATCCGGTCTTTCAAACCGAAGCGCGCGGTCAACTCCAGCCGCACCATGGCTTTCAGCCCAAACAGGATCTCGTCCTGGGCGATCCTTCCCTTGGCGATCAGACAGTCGCAATGGTCCCGATCGTTCTCGGCGAACACCTCCCAGGGCGCAACCTCCTGCCAGAGCGCGACATAGCCCATGGGTTCCAACCACTCCTCGATGTCCTGAATGTCTTCAAAGGCAATCATAGAAGCAGTCTATCAAAACCGGATCCCGTGATGCAAATTTACGGAGTTATCGAATGAGCTTATCCACGACAGAGGCCGTGCAGGAAGTCCATCGCCTGGCGCTGCAGCAGTCGGTCTCGCGCATCCTGGGCACGGAACAGGAATGGTCGCGCTTCAACACCATCGTGCGTGAAGCCGCCGAACGCGTCGATGCCGAGAAAGCGGACTTCAGGCACGATTACCAGACCCGACTGGCAGAAGCGCGTCAGGTCATCCTGCGTGAGCAGAGCAAGCATACGCTGGAGCACCCGACACCGACGGGAATTGAGAAAGCGCCGCCGAGCCCGGAGCGGATCGACATCATGGCCATCAATCGCGTGCAGGCCGACCATGAGCGGCGCATCGCTGCGATCCGGCAGGATGAGGTCGATGGCTATCGCGGGCTCAGCGCCACGGTCCGCGAACGCGAGGCCCGCGAAGCTCATGCCCGCGACAGGCACAAGGGCCATGCCCGGGATCGCTTCAACCTCGCCAACCAGCAATCGCCATACCTGGCGAAAGCCCGGACGCGTTCCGGCCCAACCCAGTGAAAGGAGAGACATTCATGACCGACACAACAACGAACCCGGCGGAAAGCCCGATGCAGGCTGCGAGAGAGTCCTTCTCTGGCAAAGGCCTGACCGAAAGCCAATTCCAGGAAGCCTGGGCGATCACCGCCGTCCTGAACACCAAAATCCACGCAACCGGATCGTTCCGCGATACGCTCACCGACTATGCCCATGCCTATGCGCGGGATCAGCGGTTCGACTCGCTGCGCGGTGAGACCATCCTGCGCGATGTCTACAAGGGCCGCTTTGGTGAGACCATGAACCAGACCCGCGAAACCCTGGCAGCTTCCGCAGGGAACTTGCCAGAGACCGCACGGGAGCGAGCGCTGACCTGCGCCATGGGAATCAGTGAGCTGATCCAGGCACCGCCAACCCAGCCATTCTACATGGCATATGACCGTGCAGCGACAACACTGGCAGCGGAGTTCAAGATCACGCAACGCGCGGCCAAGACGCTGTTGACCGAGACCTATCACGAGAAGGTCCACAGAGACCTGGCAGCCGATTGCAAGGAAGTCGAGCGGCTTTACTACAAGCCCACTCGCGAGGCAGAGCAGGGTCGCGATGCCCAGACACAGGCGCAAACCCACAGCCAGCAACGCGCTTGAAGAAAAACAACTCTGAATTGAATTTTCCCTTGCAATCCATACGCTTAGCGTTCAGTATGTTCCTCTTTTGTTCAATAACGAAGGGAATCTGAACCCCGGACGCATCATCAGAAAGGAGGCATCTATGCAGACCCAAAACCCTGTCCCGCCAATACCACCGGAGCGCGAACCGAATGCACGCCCCAAGGTCCAGTTCGACTGGCGAGACTGGCTGCCGTACCTTGCAGCCTCCGATGCGTCTGAGGATCAGAAGCGTGAATTGATCGAGACGGTCTGGGCGATCGTCCTGACCTTCGTCGATCTCGGATGGGAAGTTGAAGCTGCATCTGAAGCGTCCGAAAAAAACTGTGGACAGAGTTTCGACCTGACCGCCGCGCTGATGTCTGCCGTGGTACAATCTGAGCACAGCAATTTGCCTGATGACACGGTCCGCCCACATCCGATCGACCCGGAAACCGAAGATGCGGCCTGAGTTCGATTCAATATTTTAGAAAGGAGTTAGACATGACCGATACCAACGATACTGAGTTTATTGTGTCCGCTTCCGCGTCCGAGGCGATGATCAGAATGCTGGAATGCGGCCGGACTGATCCTGACACCGGGTTCATCGAGACCGTCCTCGCAGCGCATGCCCGATTCATCGACAGCAGAAGCGATGACAAGGAAGCGGTATGAACACAGCGAAAGCACTGATCTATTGCCGCGTATCCTCGCGGAACCAAGAAGAGGACGGCCACGGGCTGGAGTCTCAGGAAACCCGTTGTCGCCAGCATGCCGCAGCGCGCGGTTACGAGGTCGCTGCTGTCTTTCCGGACACCATGACCGGTGGTGGCGACTTCATGAAGCGTAAGGGCATGGTGGCCCTGCTCAGCTTCATCGATGCGCAACCGGACGAAGCATTCGTCGTGATCTTCGACGATCTCAAACGCTTCGCGCGCGATCGCGAATTCCACTTCCGTCTGCGCGACGCCTTCCGTGAGCGCAACACCCGGATTGAATGTCTGAACTTCGCCTTCGATGACAGTCCAGAGGGCGAGTTCATGGAGACGATCTTCGCGGCGCAAGGGCAGTTGGAGCGCAAGCAGAACAGCCGACAGGTTGCCCAGAAGATGCGCGCCCGGATGGAGAACGGCTACTGGATCCACACGGCGCCCGTCGGTTATCGCTATCAGACGATCAAAGGCCAAGGAAAGGTGCTGGTGCCGAACCCGCCCTTCGACGATATCATCCGCGAGGCCTTCGAAGGCTACGCCAATGGCCGGTTCCAGAGCCAGGCCGAGGTCAAGCGGTTCTTCGAGAGCATCCCGCACTATCCGCGCAACCGGAAAGGCGTGATCACCCAGCAGCGCGTAACCGACATCCTGACCCAGCCGATTTATACCGGCTATATCTGCTCGGTGCGTTATGGGCTGATCTGGCTCAAGGGCCATCATGAACCCCTGATCAGCGTCGAGACCTTCCAGAAGGTCCAGGACCGCCGTGCAGGCACTGCCAAGGCCCCGAAGCGGGCCAATGTCGGCGACGACTTCGCGCTACGCGGCTTCGTCTGCTGCGATGGTTGTGGCGTGCCGCTGCGGTCGTCCTGGGCGAAGGGCCGTCACAAGCACTATGCCTACTATCTCTGCCAGACGAAGACCTGCGACGCCTATGGCAAGTCCATCCCGCGCGACCAGATCGAGGGAGAGGTTGGCAAGATCATCAAGACGCTGCAGCCCTCCAAGGAACTGATCCAGATGGCGAGTGCGATGTTCCGCATTGCCTGGGAGGCCCGCCGGGCACTGGCGGCCAATGCCATCGCATCCGGCAAACAGCAGATCCAAGACATCTCGAAGCAGATCGACACACTGCTGGAGCGTATCCTTGGCGCCACCAGCGAAACCGTCATCCAGGCCTATGAGGCCAAGATCGGCGATCTGGAACGCGCCAAGGCGATTGCCACCGAACAACTGGCTAAACACGCCGAACCAAAGGGCAACTTCGAGGAAAAACTAGAACCGGTGCTCACCTTCCTCGCAAACCCTTGGAAACTCTGGGAAAATGGTCAGACCACCCTGCGCCGTGCGGTGCTCCGTCTGTGCTTCGCGGACCGCCTGAACTACTGCCGAATTGAGGGTGCTAGAACCGCCGATTTAGCATTACCATTCAAGGCGTTAGGCGCACTCGACGGTGCTGGATTGAGAAGTGGTGCCCAGGAGAAGACTCGAACTTCCACTCCCTTGCGGGAACTGGCACCTGAAGCCAGCGCGTCTACCAATTCCGCCACCTGGGCCGGTTGCGTGAGCGCGGGAGATAATAGCGCCGACCCAAGCTGTCAACGGCTTCTTTACGGCTTCGCGCAATCCAGATTGCCGGTACGCGACCGGGTAACCCATTGCCGTCGACGGGCGTCAGGACTAACACGGTATGCAGTTGGACATGACAGGATGTCAGGCAATGACAGGCTCCACCCCTCTGGTCACGATCATCGGCGGATCCGGCTTTCTCGGACGGTACATCGCGCAGCGCATGGCACGGCGGGGTTGGCGGGTGCGCGTTGCCGTGCGCCGACCGAACGAGGCGATGTTTGTCAAGCCCTACGGCGTTGTGGGTCAGGTCGAGCCGGTACAGTGCAACGTCCGGGACGATGCATCCATGCGTACGGTCATTGCCGGTGCGAATGTTGTCGTGAACTGTGTCGGCGTTCTGTGGCAGAACGGACGCAACACATTTGAGGCTACGCAGGCAGATGGTGCCGCCCGAGCCGCGCGCATTGCGGCGGAGGCAGGGGTCGAGCGCTTTGTGCATATTTCGGCGATCGGCACCGATGCGGACTCGGAATCTGAGTACGCGCGGACGAAAGCTGCCGGAGAGGCCGCCGTCCTCGATTCTATGCCTGATGCGGTCATCCTGCGCCCGTCCGTGATCTTCGGAACCGAGGACGGGTTCTTCAACCAGTTTGCCGGTCTGGCACGTCTGACGCCCGCGCTGCCGCTAGTGGGTGGCGCGACCCGGTTCCAGCCCGTCTGGGTCGAAGACGTCGCCGAAGCTGCGGCACGTGCGACCGTGGGTGACGTACAGCCGGGTATCTACGAGCTTGGCGGACCCAGGGTGGCGACCTTCCGCGACTGCATGGAGCTCATGCTCGGGATCATTCGCCGCCGCCGGATGTTGATCGATCTGCCGTTCTTCGTGGCCAACATCATCGCAACCTTCTCGCAGGTTACAGCGTGGGTCGGCGTTCAACCGCTGCTCACACCCGACCAGATCAAATTGCTGCGCAAGGATAACGTTGTAAGTGAAGGCGCTCAGGGTTTTGAAGCAATTGGCATAACACCGACGGCGATGGAAGGTGTGCTGGAGAGCTATCTCTACGCTTACCGTCCCTACGGCCAGTACACGGCGCTCTCCGAATCCCACAAAGTCGACACATGAGCAGACCCTTGGACGGCTCGAACAGACGCCGGAGTTGTTGGCGGCGTCTTGTCGCCTCGTTCCTGCTCATATGCGTGACTGGTCCGGCTTTCGCCGCATGCGCGGGCCGGAATCTGGTTCCAGAATTGCAGAAGACAGACGCTGAAGGCGTTGCGTCGATGTTCGACCGGGCGAATGCCGTTCCAAACGCGCGTGGGCGCCTGTGGACGGTCGATGTGCCGGGAGCGGACCCGTCCTTCCTGTTCGGAACGTTCCATTCCGGTGAAGTGCTGGAGACTGTGACACCGAAGATCTGGCGGCTGCTTGATGCGGCCCGCATCTCGATTTTCGAAGTCAGCCTGGATCAACAGGCAGCTTTGGAAGAGCGCATGGCCAGCGATCCGGGCTTTGCCTTCGATCTGGACGGCCCTGGTGTGCTTTCCGAAATGACCGAGGCGCAGGCCGAGGCATTTGGCCAGGCGCTGGAGCGGCGTGGAGTGGATCTTTATGCCGCCGACCGTATGCAGCCCTGGCTGCTGGCAGCACTGCTGGGATTTCCGCCGTGCCACCTGCAAGCCATGTCGAGCGGTGATAAACCAATGGATGAAGTGCTGGCGCGGCACGCTGAATCGCTCGGGATCCCTGTAGTCGGCCTCGAGAGTTACGACACGGCGTTGGACAGCCTGAACCGCGTGCCCAAGGAGCAGATGCTCCTGGCCCTGGTCGGAGCGCCCGAGCTTCTGGATCAGGAGGAGGACGTCTTTCGCACGAACGCGTCCCTTTACGCTGCAGGTGAAGTTCAGGCGATCAATGAATTCGGGATCTACCTGACCGAACGGTTCCGACCCGATCTCAAAGTGCGTGAGATCAACGATGCAATGATGACGGAATTGCTCGACGTGCGAAATCGCGCGTGGATGCCAACTCTGGAATCGCAACTGGCCAAAGGCGGTGCCTTCGTTGCAGTGGGTGCCCTCCACCTGCCGGGTGCGGTTGGACTGGTCGAACTGCTCCGGGCCAAGGGGTTCACGGTTTCCCGGACTGCGGTGGAGTAACGAGCAATCTTCGATGAAAGGCGGCTGTTTGTTCATCTCAGAAAATAGCACGGCCCCGTAATTCGGGACCGTGCGGCAAAATCAAAATGTCTTCAGTATGGTCAGTAAAAAGGCCTTCAATATCGGCTGCCCAAGAAGCTGATTGCAATTGCCAGCTGGGGGTTGTCCCGGGCCGCTTTAGTATTCCGGAAGACGTGTCGCCTCCGTGAAACAATGAATAACGGCGACTCAGGCGGTGATTCTGTGATTTTTGTCACACTGAGACCGGACGCCTTCTCGGCGAGGTTAAAATTCCTTTGAGAGGTCTGCGTGAATTGGTGAGACGGCGGATACCTTTCGATCCGGGATGACGGGTAAGTCTCTGAATTCATTGAGTATTTGTAATGTAGAGCGCCACATCGCATCCTTGGCGATATCGCTGGTCGTGCGTGATCGGCTCTTGGGCGATTGCTTGCGGTATCCGACCGGGCAGGGCATCTAGGCCGCATGGATATAACACTCAATGAGGTTGCAGCGGCGCTGGCTCTCGCACCATCGGATGTGCGAACGGATTTCGACCTGAATCCAGAGGTCAAAGCCGAGCAATTGCGGATTCACCGCAAGCGCCCGGCAGCGGTACTGTGCGCCTTGCGCCCGCTCGAGACCGGCTTGCAGGTCATCCTCACGCAGCGTGCGGCGCACTTGAACCAGCACGCCGGTCAAGTTGCCTTTCCAGGCGGAAAGATTGACGCGGCGGATCCAACAGCGCAGGACGCCGCACTTCGCGAAGCCGAGGAGGAGATCGGATTGCGCCCTGATCAGGTGCAACTCTTGGGGGGGCTCGACACCTACCTGACGTCGACCGGCTACACGGTCACGCCCTATGTAGGTGTCATTGATCCTGGTTGGACTCCGTCTCCAGACCCGTCTGAAGTGGACACGGTCTTCGAGCCGCCTTTGGATTTTCTGATGAACCCGCAAAATCGAAAACGTCATCATCACGATCGGAACGGCTATCGCCGATACTACTACGCAATGCCGTGGCAAGGCTTCTATATCTGGGGCGCCACCGCCGGGATGTTGAAAGGCCTGTCGGACCGTCTGGATGTCGTGCGCGGCGTCAGCGGATGATTGGGTCCTAATGCCTGAGATCGATGCACCCTGGGTCGAGGCCCCGGTCAGCAGAGCGGTCATGGATGCTCTTGGCGGTCAGGCGTACTTCGTCGGCGGCTGCGTCCGCAATGCGCTGCTCGACGCTCCTGTAGCCGACATCGATATCGCTACGCCACTGGTGCCCGAGGTTGTTGTCGCACAACTGGTTGCAGCGGACATCAAGGCAATCCCGACCGGTATTGCTCACGGCACGGTTACGGCCGTGCACGAGGGTGAGCCCATCGAAGTGACCACGTTCCGTGCTGACGTCGAAACCGATGGGCGCCGAGCGGTGGTTGCGTTCACGCCGGACATTGCCGTCGACGCGGGTCGCCGCGACTTCACAATGAACGCGCTCTATGCTGATCGCGCGGGAAACCTGGTTGATCCGCTCGGCGGGTTGTCCGATCTGCGAGCGCGCAAGGTTCGCTTCATCGGTAGGGCACATGACCGAATCCGGGAAGACTACCTTCGCATCCTCAGGTTCTTCCGCTTCCACGCCTGGTACGGTGCCGATGGGATCGACGCAGAAGGGCTTGCGGCATGTGCCGAGCTCGCGGATGGGCTCGAGACACTGGCGCACGAGCGCATTGGGTGGGAGATCCGCAAGCTTCTGTCCGCGCCCGATCCAGCGCCCGCCGTTGCCTCGATGGCAGCGTCCGGCGTGCTTGTGCGATGTCTTCCGGGCGCCGATCCATCGGCGTTGGCGCCGTTGGTGCATCTAGAAGGGGAAGCAGGGGTCGCGTGTGACTGGCATCGCAGGTTGACGGCTCTGGGCGGCGGTCCATGGGGTAAGGCTCTCCGGCTTGCGAACGCCGAGATCAAGGCGCTCGATGCGATCCGGGATGCGATCCAAAGTACTGAGAGCCTGGAGGTTCAAGCGTATCACCGTGGGCCCGAAGCAACCTTGTCCGCGGCCCTGATCCTTGCTGCGTCAACGGGGCAGGGCGTCCCGAAGGACCTCATGGAGCTCATAGCGCTTGGCGCTTCCGCGCAATTCCCGGTGGTTGCACGCGATTTACTCGCGCGCGGTGTAGAGCAGGGGCCGGGATTGGGAGCGATGCTTAAGCAGCTTGAGGAGAGATGGATCGAGAGCGGATTCAGGCTCGAAAAAAAGGACCTGTTGGGCGAGATCGACGTCGGAGGATCCCTCGGGCAGTAACGGCCCGCCGATACGGCAAAGATCACTCTTCGTCCGTTGGGATGTTCGACAGCCGGCGCACGATTGTCTGACGCAAGTCCAGAAGCGTTGTCAGCAGGTCATCGGACAATCGATCGACCTCTTCGGCCGGAGCGTCCTTGGCGATCCAGTTCGTGAAGTGGTTAAGCTCGGACATGACCGTTTCGGTCTTTGTGAGCGTGCCGTCGCCGTCACGCTGTTTCCAGTCGGCCCACCATGCCGCAATCTCCGTAAGTTCATCGTCGCTGGCAGGCCGCCGTTTGTGCGGAACGATCTCGCCCTGCTGTGTGATCGATGCGATCTGGTTCAACTCGATCCGGCGTTGCTTGTTCGCGACCTCCATCCGGAAGACCTGCGCGCCCTGCTTTCTGAGGCGATAATACAGTTTCATAGCAGCGCGGGCCTTTGGAACATGCGGAGCTTCGCTCTCTGATCTGATAGGCTTGGCTTAAATCAGCGGTCACGCCGCGCAAAGGATATTCTTTCGAGCGGATAATGCGTGGAACGACCCGGCAGGAAAAAGGGGCCGGCGCGACGGCCAGCCCCTAAAAGTCGTCCGATAAAGGATCAGCGCTTGAGTGCGCGGACCTCCCAGGCCTTGAGCGAGGTGCGTGCGGCTGGACCATAGCCTTCAATCTCGACGCGCAACTGCGGGAAGATCTCGAAGATCTCCTCGCGCACTTCTTCGGCCATCCAGCCGATGCCCTGTTCACCTGGGTGGAAACTTTCGGAAGATGCGCCGTTCGCCGTGACGATCTCGTGGCTGTCGAACAGCATGTGGAAGTACTCGACCTCGCCACCCTCCTGAACGTGGATCGTGTCACCATTGACCAAGTGCTTGGCTGCGGCCAGGACTTCGGTCTCGCCAAACATCAGCTCTGCACGCCAGTCCTCGATCAGCATCCGGTGGAGCGGACTCACCAGAAGGTCTCGGTCGTTGCCAAGTGCGCCCTCGCGGATCATGATTGGCGCGAACTTGCCCTTGGCTTCGACTGCTTGCGAGCCGATCCAGCGGATTGGCTGGGCACCGCCGTCCCGGGTCATCACCATATCGCCTTCGACCAAGTCCTCGATCGCGACCTCTCCGTCCGGCGTCGTGATCATGGTGCCGCGCGTGAAGCAGGTGATGGCTTCGATCTCGCTGTAGGTGATCGTGCTGATCGTGTTGCCGCCAGAGTCCAGGATGAAGACCTGACCGCTTTCAGACCCGGGAGCATCCGGGACGTCGACGAAGCTTCCGCCATTCAGACCCGTGATCTGGATCTCGTCGCCTGTGGCAAGTGGCGCGAAGGGCGGTTCAGTCACCGGGTTGTTGGTGTCGTCAATGACGTCTTCTTCGTCAGTCTCACCACCCGTGATGGTGATGTTGCTGCCCGGCGTCAGCGAAGCCCCATTGACGAAGAACTCGTCGTCGCCGCCGCCGCCCAGCGCAATGTCGCCCGAGCCGACGATGATGTCGTCATCACCCCCGCCGCCATCGAGAGAGTCGTTGCCTGCTCCGCCGTCTATCGTGTCCGCACCGTCGCCACCTGACAGGCTGTCATCACCGCCCCCGCCGGAGACCGTGTCATTTCCAGCGCCACCATCCAGAGTATTGCTGCCATCATTACCAATGATGGTGTCGTTGTTGTCCGAACCGGTCGCGTTCTCGAAGTTCAGGATCGTGTCATTGCCGACACCGTCGCCCGTCAGCGTGTCATTGGCCAAGTCGATGACGACCGGACCTGTGGCGTCGTCCACCTCGATCGTGTCGTTGCCGTCGCCACCGTCGTGGGTGTCGTTCCCCGCGCCAGCTTGGACCGAGTCATTGCCGATACCAGCATCTGTGACGTCATTGCCCGACCCTGCGTCGATCGCATCGTTGCCTGCGCCGCCGATTGCCGTGTCATCGCCACCACCCGCGCTGATCGCGTCGTCACCTTCACCACCGTCGAAGAACTCGCCGTTGGCTCCACCGGCGAGGTTGTCGCCGCCATCCGTGCCTACGACACCTTCAAAGCTGAAGATCGTGTCGCCCTGGGCGTCGCCGCCCGCGACGGCTTGTGCTCCGAGAGAAACGACCACCGGTGCTGCACTGTCGGAGTAATCGAGGATGTCGAAACCGATGCCGCCATTCAGCGAGTCAGCACCGGCACCGCCTGCAACCGTATCGTTGCCTTCGCCTGCAATGACTGTGTCGTCACCTGCGCCCGCATCAACGCTGTCGTTTCCGGCGTTTGCGTCGATGCTGTCATTTCCGGTTGACCCTGTTGCAACGTCATCGCCGGTTGTCAGCGTGAACTCTTCGAAGTTCGCGAACGTGTCATTCCCGGTTCCAGCGCCCGAGACTGTCCCGCTTTCGATATCGATTGTCACGGGTGACGTGGAGTCGATGTAACTCAGCCGGTCGACGCCTTCGCCGCCGTCGAGGCTGTCGCTGCCCCGACCGGCGCGCACAAAGTCGGCTCCGCCTTGCGTGTCCAATGTAACGCCTACGGTGTCCGCGACCGCGTTAACGTTGTCGTCGTCGTCGGTGAAGATAATGCGTTCGATCTCAACGAACGTGTCTGTACCTGTCGACACGCCAGTGACGATACCAGCCTCGTCGCCTGTGTAGGTGACCGTGATATCAGCAACTTCATCGGAGTAGTCGAGAACGTCGATGTCGGTGTCGCCGACATCCTCGGATCCAGCGATACTGTCGTTTCCGCCGCCTGACACGAAGGTGTCACTGCCACCGCCACCGATCAGAGAGTCGGCACCAAGCCCGCCATCGATGAAGTTGTTGGATTCCTCGGCAGTGATCGACGCATTGGCGGTGCTGCCAGTGATTGTATCGGCGAACGCCGACCCGATGGCGTTCTCGTAAAACGTGTTCTCTTCGACATCGCCGTCGGCATCCGTCGCACCGCTGCCCATGTCGAAGACGACCGAACCGCTTTCGTTGGTGAAATCGATCGTGTCGATGCCTGCGCCACCGGTCGTCGTGTCGACCTGATCGCGCGCGATGACGAGGTCGTTGCCGTCGCCTGCGTCGATTGAATCTTCGCCACCATTGCCGTCGATCGTGTCGTTGCCGATGCCGCCAAAAAGGCTATCCAGGTCACGAACCGGGTTGGCCGCGTCGATCGCGCCGACAATGGAGTCGTTCCCTGCGCCACCAAAAACGGTATCACGCACAGACGAGGTGGAACCCGGTCCATCGGTCGTGATGACGTCATCGCCCGCACCGCCAAAGACCGTGTCGCCGCCCGTGGCCAAACCGAGCGCATCGAACAGAACGCCGAAGTTCGAATTGATGGTGTCTGCGCCGTCGCCGCCATAGATGACGTCATCGCCCTGCGACCCGATGATCGAGTCATTGCCGAGGCCGCCTTCAATGGTATCGACCAACGAGCCGCCGGTCGCGGGCCCGCCGTCGGCCGCCGTAAAGAAGTTGTTGATGACGTCGTCGCCGTCGCCGCCGAAGATCTGGTTGACGCCTTGACCGGTCGACAGCGAGTCCGTGCCATCGCCGCCATAAATTACGTCGTCGTCGTTGTTCCCAACAATCGTGTCGTTGCCGCCCAAGGCCACGATGGTGTCGACGAGACCATCATTGGCATCGCCCGCAAAATTAAGAACGTCGTCGTTGGCAGTCAGGGTAACCGTCGGCATACCGTGTCCTTTCGCATCTGAGGCACACGGGATGCAGGTCGACCGTAGACGGACTCCTCACGTGTAGCAGAGAAGTCCAGGGCCGCGGCGAGCTAGGTTAGCTACGAGCCGCGTATGTTACGAGTACCTGCGCACCATGCGCGTTTGGATCGAGGAGACGCCGAAAGCCGCAGAATGTAAAGAAAAAACGCCCAGACAGGTGCGATCGGCAACCGGCAGATGCGCCGGATCGGTTTTCTGTCACGGCACGGGACGTTTAGCGCGGTGTTAACTCTGTCAGGTTACCATGATTGTTCAGAGCGCGATCCGCAGGTTCCGCACCTGCGAATCGGCATGTTTTCCCAACGTATCCCTACGATCAGGCTTTCAAGGATCCGCAGAACCTCTGGATGCGGGTGCAGGCCTCTTCCAGAGCTTCATCTGACGTCGCATAGGACGCGCGGAAGCATGGGCTGACGCCGAAGGCCGATCCGTGGACGACTGCGACGCCTTCTGCTTCAAGAAGCTGGGTCACGAAGGCCTCGTCGTCCTCGATCACCACGCCGCTTTCCGTTGTCTTGCCGATGCAGCCCGCGACGGAGGGATAGACGTAGAACGCCCCTTCGGGCACTGCGCAGGAGATGCCATTGGCCTGGTTCAGCATCGAGCACACCAGATCGCGGCGCCGCTGGAAGGCCACGCGGCTCTCGGCGATGTAGTCTTGCGGGCCGTTCAGTGCGGCGATGGCGGCCCACTGGCTGATCGAGGACGGGTTCGACGTGGACTGCGACTGGACCTTGGACATCGCCTTGATCAGGTGCTGCGGCCCAGCCGCGTAGCCAATCCGCCAGCCGGTCATCGAATAGGCCTTGGAGACCCCGTTGACGGTGAGCGTCCGGTCCATCAGGCCCGGCTCGACTTCGCAGATCGTCGCGAACTCGAACGGCGGATAGGCGATGTGCTCGTACATATCATCCGTCATCACCCATACATGTGGGTGCTTCATCAGCACGTCGCACAAGGGCTTGAGCTCGGCGGCGGTGTATCCCGCGCCCGACGGGTTCGATGGCGAGTTGAAGATCAGCCACTTCGTCTTGGGCGTGATCGCCGCCTCCAGTTGCGCGGCGGTAATCTTGAGGCTGTTCTCAACAGTCGCGGTGACGATCACCGGCTCCCCGCCTGCCAGCAGCACCATGTCGGGATAACTGACCCAGTAGGGGGCGGGCACGATCACATCGTCGCCCGGGTTCAGCGTGGCCATCAGCGCGTTGTAGAGCACCTGCTTGCCGCCGTTCGAGACCGTGACCTGGCTGGGCGCATAGTCCAACCCGTTCTCGCGCTTGAACTTTTCGGCGATGGCCTGCTTCAGCTCGGCGATCCCGTCGACGGCCGTGTACTTGGTCTTGCCCGCGGACATCGCGTCAATCGCGGCTTGTTTGATGTGGTCCGGCGTGTCGAAATCCGGCTCTCCCGCGCCCAGGCCGATGATGTCGGCGCCCGCGGCTTTCAGCTCGGCGACTTTGCCTGTCAGCGCCACGGTGGGGGATGCTTTTACGCGGGCGAGGCTGTCGGCGAGGAAAGCCATGGTCTTCTCCTGTTCTCTGGATTTCTGCCGCGAGGGGCGGTGGGTGTCTACGCCTCTCGCCGGGGCTGGGCAAGGTGATTTCCGCGATGACGAAAATCACGTAATTTTACATTAATCGGATTTCGGCGGGGTTTTCGAGCCGTTCTTGCGTCCAGTGTGTGCCGGGCGAGCGGGACGCTCTTTCGCTCACGGCGGTCGATATTCCAGGTTTCGCGTGACCTGGGCTCCGCGATCAAAGCTTGGAATGTTATCGGTAACAAAGCTGATGCGGTTCGAGTTGTGCGTCTGTGTCGGGATCGCAGGCGCTTAAGAGAAATGACCCGTTGCGACCGAAGATCGAGCGCGCGGTCGGTTTCTGCGCAACACGGCTTTAGGTTGCATCAGGGTCCATCGCGCGCTCGCAACGCCCCGGACGCAACGAATCGGCATGCTGAGTATTCGCGTTGCACACCGTTTTTCGGACCGCGCATTGGAGCTATTCGTGCCGATCAGCACACGGATCATCATCTTCGCGAGTAACGCGAATCTGTGTGTTTTGTGGGCGCGGCCGGTCGGCCCCGGCATGAGCATTGTTCGCCGGTTTCTCTCTTTCGGCGACGACTTGCCGCTATTGCGCGGTTGGCAGAGCGCGACCTCGGGTGGGCGCCGCCAAAAATCGCGGTTGGAGCACTTTATGGTGCATCCCCTCCTGGAGGACGTTCCTTTTGGATGCGGTGGAGAAGCGCCCTCCCGGCGGGAGGTCGTGCGCTGCCCGGCGTCGCTGCGCGCCTTGCTTCCGGGCGAGGCGCGATTTGCGGATTGCTTGCTTTATTCGCGAGGCTTGCCCGGCGGTGCACCGGCATCGATCCAGGCTTTGAATTTCGGATCGTCGCTCCAAGGATACTCCAATGTCTCGTCGTCCCAGTGATCCGGCATGACGAGGCCATCGGGCAGTTTGGTCGCAGGATCGCCGAACAGTTTGTTCAGGATTGGTTGGGCAACAGAGTCAGACCTCAGATCGGCGGCGCCAACAGAAAGGAAAGAGGGAAGAGAAAGGATGGAGGCGGAACAAAAAAAAAAAAAAAGGGGGGGGGGGGGGGGGGGAGGGGGGGG
>ERZ1740062.661-NODE-661-length-16716-cov-16.739511_pt1 | contig 16716 bp, 8 predicted proteins | sample MGYA00581741_ERZ1740062 | MGnify/ENA primary metagenome ERZ1740062 (study PRJEB43018, sample SAMN04849747) | marine metagenome | isolation source: floating plastic debris | place: Pacific Ocean | collected 2008-09-01 | study: EMG produced TPA metagenomics assembly...
TGTTGAGCCTTGCGTAACGACCTTCGATGAGTTTGTGCAATTGGCGGATTATTCTCTGATGGACACCTTAAATGCCGATCCTGATGCCACGGTCGATGGTGATAACCACCGTGCCCGCCAGGTTTTTTCTGGTCATTTTGTACCTGTGACACCCACACCGCTTGCAGAACCAGAATATGTAGCCCATAGCAGCACTTTTTTTAAGGAACTTGGGTTGAGCGATGAACTGGCGCTTGATGAAAAATTTCGCCATGTATTTTCTGGTGATATCTCTGCTGCCCATGAGCCTATGCGTCAGGTTGGCTGGGCGACGGGTTATGCACTGTCGATTTATGGCACCGAATATATCCAAAATTGTCCATTCGGTACGGGTAATGGTTATGGCGATGGTCGGGCAATATCTATATTTGAAGGAATAATCAATGGCCAGCGCTGGGAAATGCAATTGAAAGGTGGTGGCCCAACGCCTTATTGCCGTGGTGCCGACGGGCGCGCAGTACTACGTTCAAGTGTGCGTGAGTTTCTAGCGCAAGAATACATGCAGGCTTTAGGTGTTCCGACATCGCGCTCTTTGACACTGTATGTTTCTAAATCTGAGACCGTTACCCGGCCTTGGTATTCTCAAGACTCCCACGACCTTGACCCTGATATTTTGGTGGACAATCCCGTGGCTATTTCAACTCGCGTTGCACCATCCTTTTTGCGCGTTGGTCAGCTAGAGTTATTTGCCCGCCGCGCTCGCAGTAATGCTCATCCAAGAGCATTAGAAGAGTTGCGCATGATAGTGTCGCATTTAATTGAGCGAGAATACAAAAACGACATTAATCAAAGCCTTGGTTTTGCAGATCAATTGCTTGAGTTGGCTAAGCTATTTCGCCAGCGTCTCACTTTACTGGTGGCTAATTGGCTACGTGTTGGTTATTGCCAAGGTAATTTCAACAGTGATAACTGCCCCGCTGGTGGCTTTACCCTAGACTATGGACCCTTTGGGTTTTGTGAAAATTTTGACCCTTGGTTTCAACCTTGGACTGGCGGCGGCAAAAAGTTTTCATTCTTCAATCAGCCAATGGCAGCAGAAGCGAATTATCATATGTTTTGGAAAGCTGTGAGACTGCTACTTGCAGAAGATGCTGAAGCTTTAGAACATTTCGACCAAGTACGGGAAGGCTTTTCAGAAGCCATGCAAAAACAAATTCAAAAAATGTGGACGACCAAACTTGGCTTGACTGAATATCAACCAGATCTCTTTAAGGAATTAATGCAGTTAATGACCCAATCAGAGGTAGATTACACCATTTTCTTCCGCGAGTTATCCCATATACCAGACGACGTCTCAGCATTGAAAAAGAGCTTCTATGTTACAACTTCACAACAACTCGATGAACAATGGCAATCTTGGCTAAAAAGCTGGCGCGACCTCGCCATTGACGACGGCAATCTGGCTGAGATATCAAAAAATATGAAACAGACTAACCCAAAATATACATGGCGAGAGTGGTTGATTGTTCCCGCCTACCAACAAGCCATGCAGGGTGACTACACCTTAGTCAAAGAGTTGCAAGAGGTGCTTAGCCATCCATATGATGAGCAATCTATTGAGATAGAAGATAAATACTATCGTCTAAAACCTAAGGCGTTTTTTGACGCTGGTGGCGTATCGCACTATAGCTGTTCATCTTGATGTTGAATTACAACAGTCACATCTTCTGAACCCAGAAATATTGATAGCTTAAGTATACGATGGTGCGGTAGCACCTACTATAAGCGATCGCATAATTAGGGTTTGCTGAAAAGTCTACAAAGTAAATTCCGAAGCTACACAGCATAAGCTTGCACCTGTTCGGTCAAAAAAAAGCTGATAATCCTTGGCTGGTATAGCTTCTCATTTTATTCAGCAAGCCCTAAATATATCGAATTCTTAATTGATTTTTTAAAAAATTTAATTATATTTTTTATTCTCTATTAAATTTTTTTATTTTCTCTGACTAAAATAACAACTTCATCAATTAAAAGTATTCCTATATATATCAAATATACATCCCAAAGATATATATCCAATGAATTTAGAAATATAATTACAACTGGCTGTTAATCACCAAAAAATAGTTGAGATATAATTAATGTTACTTGTTCAAAATAAAAATCTTTTAAATCAACTTTAGATAGTAGCAATCAATAGATAATTAAATCATCATATTAATGCATTAAATCTCAACCTAACCGACAATGTCCCGTCTGAGGTCGTAGTCTATTCACGCATGGAACAATTCTTACAAACACTTCCAGATAGTCCGATAGTAGCTTTTACAATTCTACTACTAGTCGTTCTAACTATCCCTCCCATATTTGAAAGGCTTAAATTACCTGGATTAGTCGGACTTTTAGCCGCAGGAGTAATACTAGGTTCTAGCGGTTTGGGACTTTTAGATTCTAAATCTGAAACCATGAAATTGCTCTCAGACATAGGTAAAATTTATCTGATGTTTGTTGCAGGTTTAGAAATAGACCTAGAAGACTTTAGAAAAAATAAAAATCGCTCCCTGGGGTTTGGAATTGCAACCTTTGCTATACCTTTAGGATTTGGTATTCTAGTTGGTCAATTTTTTGGTTTTGGTTTAAACTCTTCAGTCCTAATTGGTTCTTTGCTCGCTTCTCATACCCTTTTAGGATTTCCAATTGTTAATCGCTTAGGAGTTGTAGGAAACCAAGCAGTAACCGTAACTATTGGTGCAACAATTTTTACAGATATTGCTGCACTATTAGTTTTAGCAGTTTGCGTTTCCATCCACGGAGGAGATTTTTCTGCTATCAGTTTAGGGGTACAATTAGGGTCTTTAGCAATATACTCCGCAATAGTTTTATTTGGCTTTGATTGGGCAGGAAAAGAATTTTTTCGTCGTAGTGGAGATGAAGAAAGTAATCAGTTTCTATTTGTTCTCTTAGCAGTATTTTTAGCATCAGTAGGGGCACAAATTATCAATGTTGATAAAATTGTTGGTGCATTTCTAGCCGGGTTAGCAGTAAATGATGTCGTTGGACATTCTCCTGTAGAAGAGAAAATAGAATTTGTTGGTAGCACTTTATTTATCCCCTTTTTCTTTATAGATATGGGGTTATTAATTAATTTATCTGGCTTTATTTCTAGTATCACTTCAGAGTTATTATTAACTATCAGCATTATTGGAGCATTAATTAGCAGTAAATTTTTAGCCGCATTAATTGCCAAATTTCTCTACCGCTATAACTGGAATGAAACTCTGACCATGTGGTCTTTATCGCTACCTCAAGTCGCAGCAACTTTAGCCGCAGCACTAGTTGCTAAAACTGCTTTAAATAATCAAGGAATAGGATTAATCACAGATTCAGTTTTTAATACTATTATTGTGTTGATGCTAGTAACAGCTATTCTCGGTCCAATTCTGACTACAAAATTTGCTAGCAAGCTATCAGTTTCAAATACAGATATAGAAGCAGAAAATAATATTTGGGAAGTAGAACTAGAAAATGAACAATCAGACCTAAATTCTCAAGAAGATTCTCCCTTTACAGTCATAGTACCTGTTAGCAATCCCAACACGGAAAGATATCTCATAGAAATGGGATCATTATTAGCACATCATGAATCAGGTATAACCGTACCTCTATCAATAGCAAAAGCTCACGTCCACATGGACGAACCTCGTTTAAATATAGCTTTGCGAAAAAGCAAAAATCTTCTCAGACAAGCAGTAACCATAAGTGAAGAATTTCAAGCTCAATCAAAACCGGTTGTCCGTATTGATGACGATATTGCTCATGGTATTAGTCGTACAGCTAGAGAAGAAAACGCTAGCTTAATTGTCATGGGTTGGGGTCAGACATCAACTATACAAGCTCGTTTATTTGGAAATCTCGTAGATAGCGTATTTTGGTCCGCTCATTGTCCTGTTGCAGTCATGAAACTGCGTAAAGAACCCATAGATATTCACAATATCTTAGTTCCAGTCGAAAACCTTACATATCAAACATTACGTATAGTTAAATTTGCTCAACTTTTTGCTGACACAAACAATGCAGAAATCACATTACTCCATGTGCGATCGCCTATGGCAGACACTACCGTGTCATCGCGCAATACTAGCAAAGAACAGATATCTTTATTTGAGCAGGAACTTTCTTCATATCTCACTAAAACTCAATTTCAAAAAGAATTAGTTATCCAAACAGTTCGTCATGACAATGTAGGAAAAGTCATACTTAGTAAAGTAAATTCCTATGATATGGTTATTTTGAGTGCATTTCGCCGCCGTACAGCAGGTGGTTTAGCAGTTGGTGATGTTACAGCCAGACTCCTTAGAGAATTGGACTGTTCTATAGTTTTATTTGGCGAACCACACTCAAGCTAATTTCCTTTAAGTTAATTTCCTTTAATTATATGTATCTCTGGAACTGCTTTGCCCAGACTTAGGACTCCAATCCAAACTAGATTCAAGATTCATGGAATTAAAATATTTGAATTTCCAAATATTTTAATTATTTTTAAATTTTGTTCGTTAAAAACCTTACAGTAGGATATGCAGGAATTGCAGTAGAGCAAAGGTCAAGATAGCTACTTCAAACCACCACATAAATGAGGACATTAAGATAAAATTACTTTAAATCAAATTTTTGTAACTCTATCTATACGCTTTTATTTTTGCTAATTTGTGTGCTTAGATAGTAAACCTTACTCTGTAAAATTATATATATATTTACTTCTGTTACTATGTCCGATCTGCCAGTTCTGAACACCGAAACTCTTTGGTCAATTCTCAACGAAAAGATTGACGATGCGACAGTCAATAAATTAGTTTGGTCATGTTTAGGTTATCTTTACGATAGCGCTTCTGACACCTGGGACAACACAGCAGTTGCACCAGAATGGAGAGAGGAATATCCAGAACCTCCTGACTTTATTTCATATCGTCCCCCAACAATGAAACTTACCCGCTCTATTCCCAAAGAAAATAAGCAATTGTTGAAAGAAAAGTTAGGTTTTAAAGGTTATAAGATAGGTGAGTTTGGTCCTCGTCAAACTCGTAGAGCAACTGTTGCCAATTGGTTGTTAAATTACATGTATCAATCTGGTTTAGAAATAGAATCCGTAATTGAGAAATGAGATGATAATTCCGAAAATATATATTAGACATTTAAAATTAACTCCGAAGCACAGCACAATAGCAATCTTGCATCCAGTACCTTAGAAGCTGGTTTAGCTCTTTTGGAATTTTTTTAACCACAAAGCAGTAGATAAAGCACATACAATATTATTGCTGTGATAACATGAGAGATTGCTGCATTAGTAAAAATTAGTTAGTTCTAAACAGGAATTTTATGGCTCTAACGCAACAGCGAAAACAGGAAATTATGTCACAGTATCAGGTTCACGAAACTGATACTGGTTCTGCAGAAGTACAAGTTGCAATGCTATCCGATCGCATTAGCCGCTTAACCCAGCATTTGCAAATTAACAAAAAAGATTTTTCCTCGCGAAGAGGTTTGTTAAAGATAATTGGTCAGCGCAAGCGTCTTTTATCGTATATTCAAAAACGAGACCGAGATAAGTATATAACTTTGATTCGCTCTCTTGGTATTCGTGGATAAGAAATAAGCTTATGTCTGCTGAATCTGAACGTACTCCTATACCTTTTGAACCCAAGAAAAAGCGCCAAAAGTCGAGTAAAGTCAACGAAAGTGCGCCGAATTTACCCAAACAACCTGTAAAATCTTATAGCCCATCTCCTTCCACCAAAGCAGGAAAAAATATTCCCAAAACGGTGAGCGATCGCATGGTTAAACGTGTGGTTGCTTTTTGCGGTGTACCAACTGTGTTGGGAATAAGTACCCTCGTTTTGAACTATTTTCTAATTACCCGCTTTGAAATTAAATTTCCACCTACGGCTATTTTGCTAGTAAATTTAGGTTTTTTTGGTCTAGGAGTATTAGGTATTACTTATGGAGTTCTCTCAGCATCATGGGATGAGAGAACCACTGGAACGATTTTAGGGTGGGAACAATTCACTGTTAACTGGAGACGGATGACAGCAGCTTGGCAGGAAGAAAAGAAAACAAAAGCTTAGTTATAAGCCTAATGTTATTCTATTAAGACTTAATCCTCATTCTTTTAAAGTAAATGTTGAAGTTGAGCATTTTATCGCTTCAACATTACTAACTTTATCAAAGATGATTTTTCATTAAAAAAATTAAATATTACTAAGATTTTGATTATTAATATTTTGATTTACTAAGCTTGTGCTTACTGTTTATCCTTGTGCTTACAGTTCTTTTCATCTGTGTGAGTACTACTCATATTTCTGTACAGCAGAGGTTAGAGGTCATTAGAAACCAGGAAATAAACCTCATTTAAGCGCAATCTGCTGTATATTGATACATTTATTATTTCAAATATTTATTATTCAAATGCTAATAGTGTTAAACTTAAGCATTTAAATCTTAGAGGGTATTTATTAAATAAATCTAAAGTAGGGCAGGCAGAAAGCAGTGCAGATAATCGAATGGCTTTATTGTCTTTATTTTAAAGCTATCCCCCGGATTTAAGGTGATTAGTCCATCGGGATTTGTCATAACGCACCATATTCCTTTGTGAGTTAGATAGATGCAATTTTATCCTAAAAATCCAATTTTACGTTGGTTCTAACACACCCTTGGTTATTAAAAACCCTGATCAGGGTTTTTACAGTCGCTTCGGTCAGAATTTCGTTATCATTGCATAAGTCCTGACAAAAAAAGTTTAAATTATTTTTTATCTCCAGAATAAATCATGCAATTTTTGAATTGCTTCAATCAGCAAATTTAAGATTAATAAATAAAAATGAAAAACAAAATGAAAAAAATAGAATTTGATGCTGACTTCACTATATAAACATAAGCAAGCATTACTTATTTCTCTAAAGCCTTAGCAAAGTAAAGTTGCAATGATATTCAAGAGGGGATGAAGCATGATTGTAGTAATGAAAATTGGTTCTCCAGAAGCTGAAATTAATCGTATTAACGAAGAGCTAACTAGTTGGGGACTCACACCAGAGAAAATAGTTGGTAGACATAAAGTCGTAATTGGTTTGGTGGGGGAAACAGCTAATCTAGACCCTTTGCAGATCCAGGAAGTTAGCCCTTGGATAGAACAGGTATTACGAGTTGAAAAACCTTATAAACGAGCCAGTCGTCAATTTCGGCATGGTGAACCATCTGATGTAGTAGTTAATATTCCTGGTGGGTCTGTAGTATTCGGCGAACGACATCCTTTAGTAGTCGTTGCAGGTCCATGTTCGGTTGAAAATGAAGAAATGATTTTGGAGACCGCACGACGAGTCAAGGCTTCTGGAGCTAAGTTTCTCCGGGGTGGTGCCTACAAACCACGTACATCTCCCTATTCTTTTCAGGGACATGGTGAGAGTGCTTTGGGACTCTTAGCAAAAGCTAGAGAAGAAACCGGACTAGGAATTATTACTGAGGTCATGGATTCTGGGGACTTAGAAAAAATTTCGGAAGTCGCTGATGTCGTGCAGGTAGGAGCAAGAAATATGCAAAACTTCTCCTTACTCAAGAAAGTTGGTGCACAGCCAAAACCGGTACTTTTAAAGCGAGGTATGGCAGCGACAATTGAAGACTGGTTAATGGCTGCGGAATATGTCTTAGCTGCTGGAAATCCAAACGTCATTCTGTGTGAAAGGGGAATTCGGACTTTTGACCGTCAGTATACTCGTAACACCTTAGATGTATCAGCAATACCAGTATTACGTAACCTAACTCACTTACCCATCATGACCGATCCCAGTCATGGCACTGGTTGGGCAGAGTATGTACCTGCAATGGCTATGTCATCAATTGCTGCTGGTACTGATTCTTTAATGATTGAAGTCCATCCAAATCCAACCAGAGCTTTATCAGATGGTCCTCAGTCTTTAACTCCAGAAGGTTTCGATCGTTTGATGGAGCAACTAGCAGTAATTTCTAAAGCAGTTGGGAAATGGGAAAATTCCATGACAACAGCCACTACTGTTTAGATCCCAAGTAATGGCTGGAGTTGCTTAGAAGCCTACACTGACTGATTACAGTACAGTGTAGGAGTCAGCTGGCGCATATTTACTGGCACATATTTAATTTACAGGAGAAATTTACAGGAGAAATTTACAGGAGATATCTTTATCAGGATAAGGAGGAAGTCAGCTTATTAATAACAACACCTAAAACAGGTATTCTAGATGTATCCAATTGGTCAATGGCTTTTTTTAAATCAACAGTTTGTAACTTACCTAAACCAGTGACCAAAACTACACCATCAGTATTGTTCGCCAACAAATTTACATCGGCATAATCCACAATCGAAGCAACGTTATAAATAACCAACTCAAATTGATGTTGTAATTCTTTCATTAAATCTCGCATTTTCGAGGAAGCTATTAATCTACTAGAATCGATGTCACTACTGACATTGATAGAAGGTAAAATGAATAAATTTTCCTCGATATAAGATTTTTGTATAAGGGAGTCAGTATTTAAACGATCGGATAATAAAAAGTCACTTAAACCTTGAGTTGAATTCAATGCAATACTGCTAATTAAATCAGTTGAATTACGCATATCTGCATCGACAATTAATACTCTCATTCCTGTAGCAGATATTGCTTTAGCTAGCTTAAGTGCTACAGTAGATTTTCCTTCGCCAGATACTGCGGAAGTAATAACTAAAGAATGAATATCTTTATTCTCTTCAAATAAGCCTAAGTTAGATCCTAAAAATACAAAAGCTTCAGAAGCTTCTATAGATGAAGATAGCAAATTAGTTAAATCGGTATTTTTATTATTCGTGAGGAGTAATGATTTTTCCGCTCTGGAATCTGATTGTTGAATTAAATTAGCTATTTTATTAATTTGAAAAGATAATTTTTTGTAAGAATGATTAAAGGGAATAATACCCAAAATAGGCTGATTAGTAATTTGTTGAACTTGATTGGGATTGTGAACAAGATTTTGATACTTCTCTAAGAGCAGCGCTGCACCAATACCAAGTAATAAACCTAAAACCGTACCTAAAAGTATATAACCATTAATTCCACCATTACTGCTCTGAGGTTCTCCTACTAGGGTCAGTAATTTCCAAGGAGCTTCCTTTTGAGCAGCATCTAAACGTAAATTTTCCCTTTGAATTAGAAGTTCGTTAAGCTGTTTTGCTGAAACTGTCAGTTGTCGCTCAATATTTTTGAATTCTCCTGCAACATCTAACCACTTTTTGAGAGATAGTTTCGTGGTAGCTATTTTTTCATTAATAGCTTGTAACTGTTCTTGCTCTAACTTAATCTGATTATCAATTTTCTGTTGAATAGTAGCTATTTCTAAATTTATTAGAGATACTATAGCTCTTCTTTGTTCTTGCAACTTTTGAATTACACTACTTCTATTTGAAAAAGTGGCAGATTCTTTGGCTATTTGACTATCTATCTTTTGTAACTCTTCCAATAATGCATTATATCTGGCAGTACCAATTAGCATTGCCGTTGTTGATGTCGTAGACTCCTCATTTAGTTCTTTTTTTACAAGAGCAGCTATTTGCTGAGTTTTCTGTAATTTTGATTTACTCTCAACCTGTTGAAGAACAAAATTATCTATCCTTTTAGATATTTGAGAACCCTGAGTATCTGGATCGACAAAATTATACCGCTTCCTCAATCTCTGTAATTTTTGATTAGATATGTTAACCTGAGTTTCTATTCTGGGAATTTGCTTTTCTAAAAATTTCAGCCCTCGATTTAATCCTACTTGTCTCCTTTCCAAACTATAATTCAAATAAGTTTTTGCTAAGGCTTGTAAAACATCTTTTACTTGTTCGCGATCGCTATGCTCATAGAAGACTTCTAAAACAGTTTTTTGCTGGTTAGTTTTTAAATTTAATGTACTAAGAATTGAATCGTAACTAATTTCTGGATACTTATCTTTAAGTTCTGTAACAACATACATAATTATCTCAGGACTTTTTAAGATTTTTAACTGTACTTCATCTAAAGTAACAGCTGTAATTTCTTCTGTAGTTTCCCTAGATTTTGAAGCGGATGAGGTGACTTTTGTCTCTACAGTTACTGGTTCAGAAAGTATTTCAAAACTAGCTTGATAATTAGGAGTACGCTTGCTTGCAGTCAAAAAAGCTAAAGAAGACATCAGGATAGTCATTCCTGCGACTACATGAATTTGTCTGAGAATCTTGTCCTTAAAATCTGATAAATTCAACCCACCTTCTGGGTTCTCATAATATTGGGGATTTTGATTGACTGACACTATTTGCTGAGATTTACTTATTTCCATGTAATAGTGGTGTTTTATATAATATTGAGACGTGACCAAGATTTTAAAAAACTATGACACTGCAAGATAATAAGTCAGGGATTAATTTAATTACTCTAACTTATAAAACAGGAGCGATCGTTTACTATAAAAATCATTTCCAATATTTAAGTAATCAACTAAGAATTATGAATAATTAGATACATCAATCTTTGTTATTTTTAGGTAGATGCTTGTTTGATGTATGTTTTTAAAAACTATTTTCTTAATAAATAGAAAAGGTGTGAAGCCAATATAATTGATATTGATTATACCAGTTATTTTTATGCACAACTATGCTTCAATATTGCAAAATAAAGACATTTTATATATCTTCAACTAAAAGATATTATAGATTGTCAGTTTCCAATAAACTACTGGTATAAAAAAGCGTTAGAATTCAAAATCTTAAAAAAGCTGATTATTAACCAATACCTTTGCCAAAAAAAGAGGCTACAAAAATTGTGGCAAAATTGGCAAAATAACCGGCACATAAACTTTTCGCTAAAAAGATGGTTTAGACTCTCAAACCCTTTATCCTACGTAAAATATGCTAAAAAAGCCTTGTGAGAAATCCGGAAGGAATTTTTAGGGCTAGTTGTTTTTGCCCAACTTCGGAGAAATGGGGGTTTGAGCATCAACTCAGCCTCGTAAATTGGCGAAGGTATTGTTAACAAAACATATTGTTAAGAATATTTTTATTTGTTTTCTCATAATGATCATCATTTTTGTGAAAAGCTGAGCAAAAGCTTTTATTTATCTGATGATTTATAGTTGAGAAATTCTAGGGTTACTAAAAGAGAGGCGTTCAAAGGTAAATAACACAATACGGTTAAAATAAGCTTTGTAATTGAGGTTATTCTCAATAAATGAATGCAAGAATCAACTTTTTAGCATTACAGAAAATCAGATTTTTTGTTAATTAAACCGTGTTAGCATATAATCTAGAGGGCATTTTTATCGGAAATTCAAGCACTCCACTGATTATAAACTGCTAAACATGCGATTGACCTGTATTGAGATATAGATGCATTAATATTATTATCTTATTTTTTTCTTTTAAGACAAGATTTTTAGTAAAGTGTCATACTACCTCTAATATGGTTTATTCATTTAGGTTAAAATTATTGACTTACTTATGTAAGGAGAGTCATTTTAGTACACAATTTTCTTTCATTGAACAAGTACCAGAGATGAGGGAATAGCCCATGTATATAATAGGCATTGCAATCTCAGATTTCGCAAATGCTTTCATATTTCAGAGAGATACTATAGATTTTATTGCATCTCCATACTAATTTAGTATAAATAGAAAATCTTCGATTTTGTAATATAGGTCATGTCGAGACCAGATTGTTAACTCTCTACTCTTTAGCCTACAGTACTTCATGTAAAATCTATATCTTTATTTTTTGGTATGAAAATAGCTGATATAGGCATTTTCATATCAGCGAGAATCAGCACAAATAAAATAATTTTTCGGAAAATCCCCGAAGAGATACAAATACAGTAGCATAGGTCATACCAAATCCGCTTGTCAAAGCCCCTTTATAGAAATTGAATCCTTTTTTTATCTCAGGAATTTAGGCTTATATAGATAAAGGGGGGTATGTGAATAGGATTTAGTATCAGACCCTCCAAGGGATTTGAAGTCGTTTTCATCTCTTTGTCACTAAATCTTTGTAAATCCTTGTGTCGAAAAAACCATTAAATCTAAGGATTAATAAACAGGGCTATACAGCTATAATAGTCTTTTAGTAAGGAATTGAAGAGAATATGACAAAATAGAAATACTTACTATACCCGTTAAAATAATCACTAAAAGAGAGAGAAAGATAGCTTTCTAATTTTATAAACTGGTAATATTAACCCCCTAAAGTCTGTTTACCTAAATTTCATAAAAATCTCTGATTTCAGATATTCCACTAATACTTTCTTCATATATTTTAGTCACTCAGTATTAAGCTTATAATCTTAATTTAGCAATAATAAAAAATTCTAATTATATTAATTTATTACATTTATTTAGGTATTCTTATGGTTTATACAGCTATTAGCAGGATATTAGTAATATTAAGAGTTAATTAATTTTTGCTTTGATTCCTTAACATCGTATTGACTTCTTTTATTCCACAGTAGATTATAACTACGTATTCTTTTAATGGTTAGATTATAATTATTTAACATTAAGTATTTGATGTTTGATAGAAATAAAGGCTACTTAGATGGTAATAATTAAATCTAAGGTCAAAAATAAAAATGGAGACTAAAAAATTATGTAAGAATTAAGTTGTATAACTTTTTGATTGAAACCTTTATATTTCTGTAAATAAAGGTAAACAATTTTATCAAGTTATTTTTGCACTACTCCTAATCTCGTTATTAGAGTTGTTGGTAAATAAGTTAAAAAATCATTAAATTCCTCTTTAGATAAGGCTTTCAGTCATTTAAAATCAATCTCCTTGAAGCTACTCATAGCGATCATTTCAGGAATTTAAATCATTATTTCCTAACAAGTCTAGTATAATTAAACGTTTTCAACTCACACTAATCGTGTTGAATGTTCTTAGTACAGATATTTCTCAACTAACTATAATGAGGAAAAAGTTTATTGGATATTCTGTAGCTAAACTCATTTAGACTCAAGGTTGTCATCAGGGTATGAATAGCAAAATTCAATTTAAAATACTCTCCTTGTTTATGTCGATACTAGAATTAAGTGAAACTTTTTAAGTATTCTGAAACTACTTTTCGATTATCAGTAATCTAAAAGGTCACTACTAACAAAGAAGTGAAACAAAATATTGAACTGAATTTACAACTTTATATGGTTTTGAGTTAATTAGTGCCATAAATTTGTGATTAATATGTGGTCAATAATTTACATGGGAATAGTACTAAAAAATTTGATTGATCCCTCAAGCAAAGCTTGTGTAAAAATTAGACGTTGTTAGTGATTGCTTTGCAGATTATCAATGGTGAGTCATTAATTATTGGAGAAAGTGAAGGGGATAGGATTTTAAGTATGATTTATCTAAATTTCATCTAGTAGTATTTATCTACTACATTAAAACTTCAGGCATTTTTATTTAAGGAGTATCAGGAATAGCTGTAGCTTGAGTTGAATATTGTTCACACCCAGGTAAGAAGGCAAACAAATTTTCATTACTTCTCATATAGCCTCCTCAATAATGCTGGATGATATAAGTGACTAATAAACATATGATGGGATGCGAAAAAACATGTAAAACACAAGTAGTTAAAAGAAATGAAGTCAAACTTTTCTCTTAAAAACCTATGTATAAACCGAGTTAGAAGGAAAAATAGAGACACTAGATTTTCTGCATACAGCACAAATTAAAACCTTGGTACATCTTATTGAGAGTATTATGGGAGCAATCAAAATATTAGGATTCTCTTGTTCATAATTGCATTGAGAAATGTAACTTGACTCTTACTCTCGATATCCTTATTTACCTCAATTTAAGACACAAAGAATACATTCTCTACAAAAAAGAATAATGATCCCAAATAAGCAATTACTTAATGTTCCTGTTACCTGTTTGCCTTTTGATGAGCAGATGATGTTGATTACACGTTGGGCAAAAATGAGGACTAGCAAAGTCGTTTGTTTAGCCAACGTCCATATGATTATGGAAGCTTATCGGAGTCTCTCATTTAAAAAGGTTTTACATAAAGCAGATTTGGTTACTCCCGACGGTAAACCTTTGGTACTGATGTTACGTCGATTGGGGATTTTTCATCAAAATCAAGTAGCAGGGATGGATGTTTTTCTGAATTTGTGCAGTTTAGCCGAAACAACGGGAACAGCCATCTACTTTCTTGGGTCTACTCAAGATATTCTAGATGTCATGAAGCGCAAATTAGATCGAGAGTATCCTATTTTAAAAATAGCAGGGATGAAAGCCATCCCGTTTATTTCCATTGATGAAATTTCCAAAAGTCATGATATAGAATTAGTAGAAGAAATTAATCAAAGTGGTGCAGGTATTGTCTTTGTTTGTCTGGGATGTCCTAAACAAGAGATTTGGATGTCTCAATATCAAGGATTAATTAAAGGGGTAATGATTGGTGTAGGTGCAGTTTTTTCTATGTATGCAGGAACTACTCCAAGAGCTCCTTATTGGATTCAAGACTTATGTTTGGAATGGTTTTATCGTTTAATACAAGAACCACTTCGTCTTCAGAAACGTTATGTTTCAACAATTCCCCATTTTATATACCTAGCTACTAGACAGTTGTTAATTCCTCGTCAACAGAGGTTAAACGAAAAGCCATATACATTATCAGGAGGAAGTACTCTAGCAGATGTAGAAAATTTAAATTTTTCTTCTGAGAAACTTGGTGAAATTTTGATCCGTCAAAATATTTTAACCAGAGAAGACTTAAGAAAAGCTCTAAGGGAGCAAAGTTTAAATCCAAATTTGAAACTTGGTGAAATTTTAGTGTCTACTAACTTAATCTCTTTAAGTCAATTGAAGTTTTATCTTAAAAATCAAAATATAAAGCTTGGTAGGTTATTAGTAGAAAAAAAATTATTAGAGGAAAAAACTTTGCATGAAATTTTGCAGTTACAAAGTCATACAAATGATAAACTAGGTAAGATACTTGTAAAACAAAAAAATATTATTTCCCAAGATACTTTAAAAGAAATTCTTTTTGAACAGTATCTAAGACGCAAGGGATTGTTCTTAAGTGAAAATATGTCAGACTATATAAGCCAAAAGAGTTAGCTCCACTAAACAAAAGATTGAGTTGAAATTTAAAAATAGTCATATCTTCAACTACATTTCCCACTTACCATTACGGAATGCAAGGTAAACAATTGTATCAATAAATACATGTATACAAGGTTGTCTTTAAACCTAGTTATTTTCTGAGAAAAATTATCGTATACTTTGGTCTTATTGTTTACCAAGCTTTATACAAAATATACATGAAATTTATTCAATCTTAATGATACAACGTAATATAATTTACTATTTTTAAAGTGATGCAAGTGTATAAATTGACCAAAGAATGTATATATTTTCCATGTGATTTGCTCACTTATTATACTTGCTATTCAGTACTTTTAATAAGTACATGACTAGATTAGAAGTACAACACAAATTTTCGTCAACTTATTTTGTAAATCTTTCTTCTAAGCATTGTGATTCAAGTCGTAACTTGTCAATAATGACTTAGAAAAATGATTAGAACGATTAGTTTGAATCTGTGTGTAAAAGTTGCGAGATCAGTTACAATTTTGATTGTGTAAATTATCAGTTTAAACAGACAAGTACACAATAATTATTAAGACAAACTGCTCACGATAAGCTTCTTTAATAGGCATTACTTAGTTATCTAAATTCTAATTTACACAATAAAATATGTCAGAAGCATTATTCATCATCGATCCAGGTAGCAGTTTAGCGTCAAGTAGTACCTTTTCACCTGGTTCGTTTAAACTGACTAACGATATTTCTTCAACTGATAATATTGTTCGTGTTTCTATAGACTTCAGCACAGCTATTTTTCCCGATCTAGTTTTTGACCCTGATGGTAATGCTGGAGATGCTACTGCTAAGGGATTTACGGTTGATAGCGGTTCATCATCCATTGGAGTTACGTCCCACACCTTTTTAGGAGAGCGTGATGGAGGATTTGATATCCTCGAAATTAATTTCAATGACTTTCAGCCTGGTGAAACTTTAGAATTTTCCGTGGATGCAGATCCTACCAGCACTAAAGGAACCTCTCCTCCAGGACCAGGAGAATCAGGTAGTGTATCTGGATTAGAATTAGTTGGTGCAACGGTAACTGTTGAATTTGAAGACGGTAGTACTCTACAGGGTCAAGTTTATCGTATTCCTGATAGCAATACTGGCTCTCAAGTTACCCTGACCTCTAACAATTTAACTCCTCCAACAATTGAAATTGTAGGACTTGCTTCAACAGCAGCAACTGTAGAAGATGCAAATCAAACGGTTCGTATTACGGGAACCGCAGGTTCTGAAATCTCTCTACTGATAGTGGAAGGAGCATTTTTTACTGAAGATGGTATTGGATTTGATCCCGATCCATTTGAAGCTAATACAGCGATCGCTGTAAATGAATTGACTGCAACAATAGGTGCAAATGGCTTTGTTGATATTCCTGTAACTCTTACACGCTCAAATACAGATGGTGGATTAAACTATTTTGTTGCTAAGTATGAAGATGGTAATGGAAATACCAGCGATCTATCTTCAACTGTGGTTTTAGAGCTAAACTCAGTACCTACAAATAATCCAGGAACCATCCGAATAGAAGCAGAGGATTACAAAGCAGGGACTAATGGTGTTGAGTATTTTGATACCA
>ERZ1740062.662-NODE-662-length-16712-cov-13.061836_pt1 | contig 16712 bp, 15 predicted proteins | sample MGYA00581741_ERZ1740062 | MGnify/ENA primary metagenome ERZ1740062 (study PRJEB43018, sample SAMN04849747) | marine metagenome | isolation source: floating plastic debris | place: Pacific Ocean | collected 2008-09-01 | study: EMG produced TPA metagenomics...
ACCATCAGATAATTGACTTTGGTATCGCCTGACAGGCGCCATTGATCCAGGATCGGATTGAAGCTGACCCCTTGCGGTGGATCGACGTCCAGACCGGCGGTCCGGAGGGGTTTTTCAATCTCGTCCGGACGCAGGAATTTCTCGAATTCATGGGTCCCTTTCGGCAACCAGCCGAGAACATATTCCGCGCCAACAATGGCCAGCGCAAAGGCCTTCGCGGTCCGGTTCAGCGTCGCGACAATCATCACGCCACCCGGTTTGACCAGGCTGGCGCAGTCTTGCAGAAACTGGTGGGGATCAGCCACATGTTCGACGACTTCCAGATTTAGCACGACGTCAAACGGCGCTTCTTCGGCTTCGATCAGGGCTTCGACCGTCCCGGCGCGAAAGTCGATGTCCAGGCCGCCCTGTTCGGCATGCGTCATCGCGGTTTTGATATTCGCTTCACTGGCATCAACTGAGACCATCTCAGCGCCCAGACGCCGCATCGGTTCGCTGACCAGGCCGCCGCCGCAGCCAATATCGAGAAAGCGAAGCCCTTCAAACGGCTTGCGCGCGTCGGGAGTCAGATCGAAATGATCCTCGATCGTATCGCGAATGAAACCGATGCGGACCGGGTTGAACTTGTGCAGTGGCTTGAACTTGCCTTTGGGGTCCCACCATTCGGCCGCCATGGCGGTGAATTTTGCCACTTCGTCGGGATCGATACTCGGCCGGGACGGGGCGTTTGCGGTTGTGGACGACATAGCTGCCATGAGTTTAGCAATCCTAATTGCGGTTTCGCGCTGAGCCCTTTAAGGAAGCGCCTGCTTAGTTCAGCGCAAATGGTATGATTTGACGAGGCGGCAATGGCGCGCACTGTTTTAAAATTTGGGGGCACTTCGGTGGCGGATCTCGATCGGATATCGCATGTCGCCGATATTGTCGCCCATCGCGCTGCCAGGGGTGAGAAAATCGCGGTCATTGTCTCCGCCATGTCCGGTGAGACGAACAAACTGGTCAGCCTCGCCAAAGGCGCCGCTGGGGGCGATGTCATTGGCGATGAATTTGACGATGAATATGATGTTGTCGTGGCCTCTGGCGAGCAGGTGACGTCTGGACTGTTGGCGCTCTCCCTGCGCAAGCGCGGCCTGAAGGCGCGCAGCTGGCTTGGCTGGCAGATGCGGATGAAGACGCGCGAAGGCCATGGCGCGGCCCGGATTGACGGATTTGACGAGGATAGCGGCCTCGGTGCGGCGATTGATGCCGGCGAAGTCGCAGTAATTGCCGGCTTTCAGGGCGTGACCGAAGAAGGCCGGGTCTCGACTCTTGGCCGCGGTGGATCGGACACGACGGCCGTCGCTGTGGCCGCCGCGCTCGGCTCTGTCCCGTGTGATATCTATACCGATGTCGATGGCGTCTACACGACAGACCCGCGCATCGTGCCGCAAGCGCGGCGTTTGCCGCGTGTGTCATATGAAGAAATGCTCGAAATGGCGTCGCTTGGCGCCAAAGTCCTGCAAACCCGCTCGGTTGAGCTGGCAATGAACCATCAAGTGCCCTTGCGCGTGCTTTCAAGCTTTTCAGGACCGGAAGAGGACAATCCCGGCACCTGGATCTGTAATGAGGATGAGATCGTGGAAAAACAAATCGTCAACGGCGTCACCTATTCTCGAGATGAAGCGAAAATCACGCTTTACGGCATGGAAGACAAACCCGGCACCTCGGCCAAGCTGTTTGCGCTGATGGCCCGCGAAGGCGTCAATGTCGACATGATCGTCCAGGCCAATGCGCGCGGTGAGGGCCGCGCCAACATGGTCTTTACATGTACCAGCGGGGACAGCGAAAAGGCGCAGCGCGTGCTGGACGCCAATCGTGACACAGTCGTGTTCGACAATATGGATGTCAGCCGGGACGTCGCGAAGGTCTCTGTCGTCGGCGTTGGCATGAAGTCTCATACTGGCGTCGCCGAGACGATGTTTGAGGCCCTGGCCGGCAAGAATATCAATATTGACGTGATCTCGACCTCCGAAATCAAGATTTCAGTCCTCATTGACACGGACTATACCGAACTTGCGGTCCGCGCCCTTCACACGGCGTTTGACCTTGACGCAAGCTAGGTGAACGTCCCATCTGAGCCCAGGCATGCCTGATAGCTTTTCCATCCCCCGGCTTTTGATGAACCGCTTGCGGTCGGTCATGGCCGCCGAAGCCGACACCGAGGCGCGCTTGATGAAAGTCGTGCGCCTGATTGCCGGCACAATGGTGGCGGATGTCTGCTCGGTCTATCGCCGCACAGATGATGACCGGATGGAGCTGATTGCCACCGAAGGCCTGCGCGAAGACGCGGTCCACCGGACATTTCTGGCGCTGGACGAAGGCCTGGTCGGTCAAATCGCGCAGACGGCGCAACCGCTGTCGATCCAGGATGCACCGCGGCACCCCAATTTTTCCTATCGTCCGGAAACCGGCGAAGACCCGTATCACGCCTTTCTGGGCGTCCCGGTTCTCAAGGGCGGGCGCGTAATTGGTGTCCTGACGGTCCAGAACCGGACCGAGCGGCTTTATCAGGATGATGAGATAGACAGTCTGCAGACCATTGCCATGGTTCTGGCAGAGATCGTCCCGGCGAGTGACAGCAACCCGGAACAGAAAACCGCGGCCCGGGAAGGTCGTCCGGTCAATCTGCAGGGCCGTTCGCTCTGCGGCGGATTGGGCATGGGCCGCGTGCGCTTGCATGACCCCGTGATTCCTGCGGCCCGCTTTTTTGCCGAAGACCCCGATGTCGAGGAACACCGGCTCGAAAACGCGCTGGAAGAATTGCATCTCTCGATCGATCGACTGCTGGCCGCCGAGATTGGCGGATTGTGGGGCGAACCTCGCGAAGTGATCGAGGCTTATAAGCTGCTCGCTTCTGATCCAACCTGGGCGGAAAAACTGCGCGAAGGGGTGCGCGGCGGCCTCTCGGCGGAAGCATCGATTGATCGATTGCGGCGGGAACACCGGGCCCGGTTCGAAAAGGTCAAGGATCCCTACTTGCGGGAACGGCTGCATGATCTGGAAGATCTCGACAACCGGTTATTGCGCATGCTGGCAGGCACCGATGATCCGAGTGCACGCACTGTCACCGCCAATGGCGAGGCGGAAGTCCTGATCGCGCGCCGGCTCGGCCCCGCAGAATTGCTCGATTATGGCCAGGCGGGCTTCGCTGCGATCATTCTGGAAGAAGTTGCAACCTCCAGCCATGCCGCCATCGTTGCGCGCGGTCTGGGTATTCCGACGGTCGGTGGCATCGACGGATTGCTGACGCATGTGTCGCGCGGCGATCAGATCATTGTCGATGGCGAGGATGGACGGGTCCACCTGCGTCCGGATGACGACCTTTTAAAGGCCTATACGAACCGACAGGCTGTGCTGAGTGAGCGCCAGGCGATCTTTGCAGCGCTGCGGGATGAGCCGACGGAGTCGAAAGATGGCGTCCCCGTGCGGCTGATGCTGAATGCCGGACTGGGGCTGGATACGACGCATCTGAACAGTACCGGCGCCGACGGTATTGGTCTGTTCCGCACAGAGTTTCAGTTCCTGATGTCTGAGAAACTGCCTTCTGTCAGTGATCAGATCGAGCTGTACAAGCAAATTCTGGACGCGGCGAAGGGACGTCCGGTCTATTTCCGGACCCTCGACCTGGGCGGCGACAAATTGCTGCCCAACCTGAACGATGCGCGCGAAGAGAACCCGGCTCTGGGCTGGCGCTCCATACGCTTTGCGCTGGACCGCCCCGGACTGTTCCGGCGGCAAATGCGCGCCTTGCTGCGCGCCGCGGACGGTCGCCCACTGGCGGTCATGTTCCCGATGGTCACGAGCGCACATGAATTTCGTCAGGCCAAGGCCATGCTGCTCGAAGAGGTGGAATGGGGTCAATCGCGTGGATTTGAGGGCCCGAGCACGCTGCAAATTGGCGCCATGCTGGAAACGCCTGCCTTCGCCTATGCCCTGGAAGATATTGCCGGCGAGGTCGATTTTGTCTCGATCGGGACCAATGACATGCTGCAATTCTTCCATGCGGCCGACCGCATGACACCGCTGGTTTCAGAACGTTATCCTTTTGTAAGTCGCCCCGTGATGCGTTTTTTGGCACAAGTCAAAGCGACGTGTGAACGTGTAGGGGTTCCTGTATCAATTTGCGGCGAGGGTGCCGGGCGACCATTGGAGGCTTTATGCCTGATTGGCTTAGGCTATCGCAGCCTGTCCATGCCAGGCGGCGGCATCGGCCCGGTGAAGAGAATGTTGAGATCTTTGGACTTGGAGAAATTCGGCCCGGCTTTTGCAGAGCTCCTGCAAAAGCGAGAGCCTGCATTGCGTAACGGAGTGTTAGAGCTTGCCGATCTACAAGGTATAATCCTCAACGATGTCTGAACGTCCAATTGAACCGATGAATACTGCGAACGACCCGCAAAATGCTGATCAGGACAGCGAAAAGCTGACCCTGAGCGCGGGTGCGCGTCTGCTTGAGGCGCGTGAAGCCCGGCAGCTGAATTTGCGGGATGTGGCCGATCAGACGCGTCAGTCGCCGGAAACACTGGAAGCGCTTGAAGCGATGGAAACGTCGCACCTGCCGGACAGTATCGTGCGATTGCAGGCCAAGAATTATGCCCGGTTCCTGGGCTTGCCCGAAGAAGAGATCGCCTCCGCCTATGCGACCCAGGCTGGTCCCGCCATTGCGAGTTCGCCGACGATTCAGGTGTCAGCACCGCGCGTCTCGAACCGCGCAATTCTGCTCGGTGCAGGGGCGGTGATGATTGCCGGGACGATGATCGCAGGGGCGATCATGCTTTCCCAGCCGCGCGCAGCCGAGTCTGTTGACACTTTGGCCATCTCGGCGCGACTGGCGCCGGCATACGCGAATATTGACGACATGAATGACCTTGTCGGCGACATCACTGAAGAATTCGGCATTTATGCCAAGCATCGCGCCTGGATCGAGGTCCGCGGCTCGGACGGTACCGTGTTTCGAAATCGCGAAATGGCCGCCGGCGAAGCCTATTACCCTCGCACGGCAGCGGGCTGGACGATTACGGTTCAGGATGCGGGTGCATTTGAATGGCGTCTGGGCGACCTGACGGCTGCGACCGTCGGGGAGGCAGGGCAGTCGCTGTATTCTGTCAGTGTTGATGATGCGCTCGCCGCCGCCATTGATGCGCGATCCGCCGCAATGGCAGAGGCGCCGGGTCGGAACGGCCAGCCGCGATAGATTCCGAATTTTCAGAAAAACGTCAGACTCGCGCGCGAGTCGCTTGCTGCTCTATTCGCCGTTCAGTTCTTTTTGCTGCATCAGCTGAGCGGCAACGCCGCCATAATGCGCTTGCTCATCGCCAGGCGACAGGGTCGGACGGCAAGTTGGTGAGCAGTCATAGGTGTAATTCTGTCCCGCGCGATTGATGCTGACCCAGGATTTTGTGTTCGACGTGACGACGACATCCGATGAGTGGATCGTATTGCCCTCATTGTCGAAGATCATGAGGTTTGTCGTGCCGTACGCCTTGCCTGTGATGAAAAGAAGCGTGTCATCATGAACTGCGACATCGGCAATGTTGGGATTGCCGATAATCACACTGTCAGCATTGGTCTTCAGTTTCAGCGCCTTGGCCTTGCCGGTCTCGACTGTGATATGGCCTGCATGCGCGGCACAGCTGATCAGGGCGGCGGCACAGACGGAAAGGGCGGTCTTCACAGAAAACGACATGGTGGCACTCCATACAATTGATCTCACATGTGCCGCAAAGAGGTTAGTCGAATCCTAAAACGCCAGAAAATATGCACTTATTTATATAGGCGTGTTTGCGCGTTTGAGCAGGTTACCCAAGTCTTGCGCATGGGTGCCGAATTAAATGTTTCGATTCACCGGATCTTCAGAGCCTTGTTCTAGACCCGCAAACGTTCGAGATGACTCGAATGACAATTGGGGACGACAACCTGCATGGTGGGAGTCCCTAATGCAAAAATTTTTCAAAAAATGGTTCGGCAAAGATGCCGAGGTCGTCGTTGAAGCAGAAGCAACCGAGGTTGCGCGCGAGAAGTCCAAACTGGAATCTGGCGCAACAGCGATTGAGTATGCGCTCATCGCATCTTTGATTGCCGTCGCGATTATCACTGCGGTGACAACGCTCGGTGATAAAGCAGCGAACACGTTTGATGACGTTGCTGAACAGCTGCAAGCCTAAGATCCTTTATCGGATCAGCTGAATGAGGCTGGGAAGTCGCTGGGTTCGCTCAGCGACTTCTACCTCAAACAAGATGCAATGAATGATGCGGGGTTTTGTGGCCCGCGCCTTCCTGGCGACGCTCGCCGGGATCAAACAGGACCAATGCTCCTGTCTACAAAAAAATAGCTCCTAAAACAGCGCGTTGAACGGGTTAACAACGTCTTGTTGAATCTTCAGGTTTTTTTTCTGTTGATTCACGGGATTTTTAGCGCTGCGCGGTATCTAGACACCTGTTCCGGGGACAACCCAAGAAAACTCTCGGGACGTCTATAATCTGCATAGTGGGAGTTTCCAATGCGTAAGTTTTTTAAGAACGAGTCAGGTGCAACTGCAATCGAATATGGTCTCATCGCTGCTCTGATCGCTGTTGCGATCATCGGTGCTGTTACCACTCTTGGTTCTAACACCTCTGCGACCTTCAACAAAGTTTCTGCTCAGCTGGGCTAAGACTTTACCGAAAGGTCTGCCGATAAGGCACCGAAGCCGCCGGGTTCGCCCGGCGGCTTCATTCTTTTGCGGCATCAAGTGATCCTTAAGTCATTTGATTTAGCGACACTCCAAAATCATACGCCTTTGGAGGTTGACCCATGATCCTTTCGCTGTTCGCGATCAGTTTCTTTGCGCTTTGCATTCTTGCCGCTCTGATCGACATCGAGACTCTGACCATTCCGAACTGGTTGAATGGCTGGCTGGCCTTTCTGTTTGTGCCGGCAGCGATCCTCGCCGCGCCCGGATGGGAAACGGTCGGCTGGCATGTCCTGGTCGGCGCGATTGCATTTGTGGCCTCCGTCGCCCTCTTCTTCCTTGGTGTGTATGGCGGCGGCGACGCGAAATTCATTCCCAGCGTTCTGCTCTGGGTTGGTCCGGCGGGCGTGGCTCCATTTCTGGTTGTTACCGCGCTGGCAGGCGGCATCCTCACAATACTTGTCATTATTATGCGAGGCTTGTTGCCGTCCGGATATGCACCCGGGTTCGGCGTCGCGACGTTCGAAGATCGCAAGGGCGTACCCTATGGCGTGGCGATCGCTGCAGGCGCTTTATTTGCTGCCCCAGCGTCTCCGTTTCTTGCCGAATTCTTAAGCCAAATCCAACGTTTCAATTAACCATGCTTTAGCTTCGGCGTGAAATATTCGCTGATAGTCCCCCCGTTCTCGGCGGGGCCCTGTAGAGAGAAAAGGCGCTCTTCATGTCACCTATGCGGCTTATTATTCTGGCTGTCGCGCTTGTCGCAGCTGTTCTGGCAGCGTTCCTTGTCCGGAACCTGGCCAATCAACAACCAGCAGTGGTGTCAGCGCCGGCCCAGACGGTTGAGAAAATCGTCGAAGTTGAAGTCTCCCAACAAAAAGTCCTGGTCGCGAAAACCGACTTGCGGGTCGGGACCTTGTTGACGCCTGACGAATTCAAATGGGCCAACTGGCCAGACACCACAATCAACCCGGCCTATTATACGCAAGAGATCGCGCCGGATGCGATGGAGATCCTGACCGGCAGCGTCGTCCGCTCAGCCATGTATGCTGACGAACCGGTGATGCCGCAAAAAATCGTACAGAAAGGCGAGACCGGATTCATGGCCGCCTTGTTGAGCCCCGGTAAGCGTGCCATGACCATCGAGATCTCGCCGGAATCAGCATCGGCCGGCTTCATTCTTCCAGATGACCGGGTCGACATCATCCTCAGCCAGCTGGTTGAGTTTGTCGGCGACGATGATTTGCCACCGCAACTGATCACAACAACCATTATGGAGAATGTCCGGGTCATCGCCATCGATCAGACATTTGGCGACGTTGACGGCATTCCGACACTGACGGGTTCGACCGCCACGATGGAGATCACCCAGATCCAGGCTGAGCTGCTCGCCAATGCGGCGCGGTCTGGCACGCTTTCGCTGACGCTCCGAAGCGCGGCGGATGCGGGCTTCAATGAGGGAGAGGCGCTCGCCAACAAGCTGCTTCTCAACGACATCGAGTCAGGCGGACGCAAAGTCATGATTTATCGCAGCAATAAAGTCGAGGCCGGAGGCAGCTAGATGAAACGCTTGCAACAAGCAATTACAGCCTCAACACTGGCGTTCGGCTTATGCCTGAGCCCACTTGTTGCGTCTGCACAAACGGATCCGAGAGAAAACCCGATGGGGGTCAGTACGCTTGAGCCGGGTGAAACCGGGGTTTCGCGGAGCTTGAGCCTGGGCGTCGATAAGTCGGTCATTGTCGATCTGGATCGCCCCGCCGCTGACGTCATCATCACCAATCCGGAGATTGCGGATGCGACGGTTCAAACGGCGAAACGGATCATCTTCCGTGGTGTGATTGCCGGGCAGACAAATGCCTTCATCTTCGACAATCGCGGACGTCCGATCCTCAATCTCGAGATTTCGGTCGCGGCCGATACAACCGCGATCAACGAAATCATTAAACGCTATGTTCCACAGGCGCGCGTAAAAGTTGAAGCCGCGAACAACAATCTGATTATTTCCGGGATCGTCGATAATCTTTTGCAATCGGATCAGGTCATGCGCCTGGTGCAGGCCTATATGCCAGAGGGCGATGCTCAACCCATCAACATGATGAGCATCCGGGCCAAAGACCAGGTCATGATGGAAGTGCGCATTGTTGAAATGCAGCGGTCTGTTGTGAAGCAGCTTGGGATCAATCTTGGCGGCGACCTGAACCTTGGTGACCTCGAAGGCGTGACGGAAGGCTCACTGTTCGCAGATGTCGCCGGCGATGGCATTGACGGTGTCGTCAATACCGGAGAGACGACCTTGCTTCGGACAACGCCGTTCCAGCAAGTGTTCGGGCTCAGCTCCACCAATACGTTCGGTCTTCAAGGCGCTGCGCTTGGCGGCCTGAACGGGACGTTTGCATTAAACAATTTCGACAACGGGATTTTCCAGTCGAGAGCGTCTGCCGCAATTGACGCCCTTGAGCGCATTGGCGTTGTCAGAACCCTGGCAGAGCCAAATATCATGGCGGTTTCCGGTGAAAGCGCCAACTTCCTGGCAGGCGGTGAATTCCCGGTCCCGGTTGCGTCTGATGAAGACGGCGTCACGGTCGAGTTCAAACCTTATGGCGTCGGATTGGCATTCACACCCATGGTGCTGTCAGAGGGGCGCATTTCCCTGAAGATTTCGACCGAGATTTCGGAACTGTCCAACCAGGGCGCGTTCCAGGGTGTATCCGGGGTCGCTGTGAATTCAGATGGTCAACTGGTCAGCGTCCCGGGTCTTACCATTCCTGCGCTGGTCGTCCGCCGCGCCGAAAGTGTTGTCGAGCTGCCATCCGGGGGCTCCACCATGCTGGCCGGCCTCATTCAATCGCGCAGTCGCCAATCGCTGGATCAGTTGCCTGGGCTCAAGAAGCTGCCAATTCTCGGCACCTTGTTCCAGTCGCGTGACTTCGAGAACCAGGAAACCGAAATGGTTGTCATTGTGACGCCATATCTGGTTGACCCGGCCAAAAAGGATGAGCTGAGAACGCCTGCTGATGGCTTTGTGACGGCGTCCGATCCGAAAACTATCTTCTTTGGCAAGCTGAACGCTCAGTACGCTGATGCCGGCAAAGGCCTGTCAAAAGACAATTATTCAGCGCCCGTCGGGTTCATAGAGGAATAGGTGCGATCATGATGCAGACAAAGACAATCATTTTCAGCGCCCTGGCCGGGGGACTCCTCGTGCTTTCTGGCTGCCAGTCCAAAAGTAGCAACAATATTCATGGTGTGCCGGTTTCTGACTATTATGGCACGCCGCTGGATCGACATGAGATTGGGGTCAAGGAGCACCGCGAGTATCTTGAGGTTCAGCTTGACGCGCGCGACACACAATTGCGCATCGCCGAAGTTGCCAAGGTTCGGGCATTTCTCGACACGTATGCAGATGTCGGTCATGGCCCGCTTGTGATCTCGATGCCGCGAAGTGCGGAAGCCCCGCAACTGGCCGTCGGCGCCGTCTCCGAAATTCGCGAATTCGCCTGGGAAGCTGGCATCGACTATGATCGCATGCTGGGCGCCGCTTATGATGCTTCCGGGCGCAATTCGACGCCGATCATCATGGGCTTCAAGACTTATAAGGCGATTGCGCCAGACTGTCCGTCTCTGGCGGAAATCGATCTTTCCAACGCCGTCTCAAACGTGGAAACCGCCGCATTTGGCTGTGCCATTCGGGCCAATATGGCGGCCCTGATTGCTGAGCCAGCTGACCTGCTCGGTGGCCGCGCGCTGGAAGAAGGTCTGGTGGATCGCCAGCAATACATGCTGGATCTGTGGCTGCAGGGTCAACCGACCGCAGCGACCCGTGGACCGGGCGAGTCGACGGCAATTTCATCGGCTGTGAACTAGGGCTGCGAAGACGCACAAGGAGTGAAGTAGAATGTCGAACGATAGTGCTCTCTTTGAAGACGATTTCGATATGGAGTTCGAAGACGATTTCGATTCTGCTTTGGCAACGGTTCTCGACGACGAACCGGAAGACATCGAGCAGCCCGAAGCGGTCAATCTGGATGCGCCAATGAAGGAGCTGGATGATTTCGATCCAGACACCGATCTGGCGGATGACGCGCCAATGATGGTTTCGGACCATGATGAGGGCGGATATCGCGCCATCCCGGCGATTGCCGCCATGGCGTTCTGTGAATCACCGAAAACCGTGTCTCTGATCGAAGCCGTGGCGAATGACCGTCGCATGCAACAGGCCAATGTCCAGACGCAAATGGGCGGGCTGGAAGCGGCGATTGCCTATCTGGTCGAAAACCCGACTCCAAACCTTCTGATCCTGGAATCGTCCGCCGCGAACACATCCATGATCGCACAGATTGACGAATTGGCGTCACACTGTGACGAAGGTGTGCAGGTCATGGTGATCGGCAACACGAATGATATTGGTCTCTACCGCCAGCTTATGGCGCGCGGTGTCAGCGAATATCTGGTGCCGCCAATTGCGCCGGTTCAAATCGTTCGCTCGATCAGTCAGCTCTTCTCTGACCCGGATGCACCGTTTGTCGGCAAATCGATTTCCGTGATTGGCGCCAAAGGCGGCGTTGGCGCATCAACGATTGCGCACAACCTGGCATGGGCCCTGTCCGAAAGCGCCGAAGTGAATACCGCGCTGATCGATCTCGATCTGTCATTCGGTACCACAGCGCTCGATTTTAATCATGAGAATCAGCAGACCGTCGCCGATGCCCTTCTGGCCCCTGAGCGGGTCGATGATGCGGTTGTGTCCAAATTGCTGTCCAAGGTCACTGATCGGCTGTCTCTGTTCACGGCGCCCGCGACGGTGTCGCAGATCATGGATATTCCGACTGAGTCCTATTCGACGATTATCGATACTGTGCGTCGCGTGATGCCTTATGTCGTGCTGGATATTCCGCACGCCTGGTCCGAATGGACCTATCAGACCCTGCTATCGTCCGACGAGGTCATCCTGATCTGTCAGCCGGATCTGGCCTCCTTGCGCAATGGCAAGAACATGATTGATGAGCTCAAGGCACAGCGCCCGAATGATGCGCCGCCACGGCTTGTGGTCAACATGATGGGCGTGCCGAAACGTCCCGAGATTCCGACCAAGGATTTTGCCGCGGCAATTGAAGTCGAGCCGTCCATCGTATTGCCGTTCGACCCGCAATTGTTCGGGACAGCGTCCAATAATGGTCAGATGATTTCCGAGACCGATTCAAGTGCGACCCCATCGGTCGCGATCGATCAACTGGCGAGTCAGATTTCCGGCCGCGAAATCGTCTCGCAATCAAAATCTCTGCTGCAGAAATTGCTGGGAAAATAGGCACAGAAGAGGGCTAAGACATGGCATTTGGCAAACGTACTGCCGGACCCGCGGCCGCAAAGCCAGCGGTCGCAAAAGCCGCCCCACCGGCAGCGCCCAAGCCGCCTGTTGCGAAGCCTGTCGCGAAAGCCCCAACGCCGCCTCCAGCCGAGCCCAAGGAAAAGCCGAAGCCCGCTGCGGTCAAGCCACCGGCCCCCGTGCAGGAGGAGAAGGTCACGCAGGTGACGGATCGCTCCGAAGAGTATTATGCGACCAAGACGACCATCTTCAATGCCCTGATTGATACCATCGATCTGGGTCAGTTGGCGCAACTCGACCAGGAAAGCGCCCGGGAAGAGATTCGCGATATCGTCGTCGAAATCATCGCGATCAAGAATGTCGTTATGTCGATTTCCGAGCAGGAACACCTGCTCGATGATATCTGTAATGACGTGCTGGGCTACGGCCCACTGGAGCCATTGCTGGCGCGGGATGACATTGCCGATATCATGGTGAACGGCGCCGACACTTGCTATATCGAAGTCGACGGCAAGATTGAACGCACCAATATCCGTTTCCGTGACAATGCGCAGCTGATGAATATCTGTCAGCGGATCGTGAGCCAGGTCGGTCGCCGGGTCGATGATGCCAGCCCGATCTGTGACGCGCGTCTGCTGGACGGGTCTCGTGTGAACGTGATCGCACCGCCGCTTTCAATTGACGGGCCGGCCCTAACCATTCGTAAGTTTAAGAAGGACAAGCTGAAGCTCCAGGACCTGGTCAACTTCAAGTCCATCTCCGAAGCCGGCGCTGAAATCCTGCGCATTATTGGTCATGCCCGCTGTAATGTCCTGATCTCTGGCGGTACCGGTTCAGGTAAGACGACACTACTCAACTGTTTGACGGGCTTTATCGAGCCAAGCGAGCGCGTCATCACTTGTGAAGACTCGGCCGAACTTCAATTGCAGCAGCCGCACGTTGTGCGCCTGGAAACGCGTCCGCCTAACATTGAGGGCTCAGGCGAGATCTCGATGCGGGATCTGGTCAAGAACTGTCTGCGGATGCGTCCTGAACGGATCATCGTGGGCGAGGTGCGTGGCCCTGAGGCGTTTGACCTCCTGCAGGCCATGAACACAGGTCACGATGGTTCAATGGGCACGCTGCACGCCAACAGCCCGCGTGAAGCCCTGTCACGGGTTGAATCAATGATCACCATGGGCGGGTTCAGCCTGCCCGCGAAAACCATTCGCGAGATGATTGTCGGCTCGGTCGATGTCGTCGTTCAGGCCTCGCGTTTGCGCGATGGTTCACGCCGGATCATGTGTGTGACCGAGGTCATGGGTCTGGAAGGCGATACGATCGTTCTTCAGGATATTCTGAAATATGAGATCGAAGGCGAAGACAATGATGGCAAGATCATTGGTCGTCACCGCGGCACCGGCATCGGTCGCCCGAAATTCTGGGAACGCGCGCAGTATTACAATCTGGAACGAGATCTTGCGACCGCTCTGGACGAGTTGGAATAGCCGATGGACATGAACAGCGATCTCATCCTGTACGCCATTGGCGGTCTGGCATTCCTGTGTATTGCAGGGGTCGGATTTGTCCTGACGGGCGACAGCGGCGCTGAAAAAGCCTCCAAGCGCGCCCGGCAACTTGCGGCGAATGAGACGCCTGGCCGACGCGGCGCGCGCAATGATCCCAATGCTGCGCGGAAACGACAAACGCAGCAAATGCTGAAAAAACTGCGCGAGCAGGATGAGAGCCGCCGAAAGTCTCTGGTCGCCAACGATATTCAATCCAAGATCAATCAGGCTGGCCTGGAAATGCCGGCGCAGATGTTCTGGATCATTTCAGCTGTGCTTGGCATCATTGCCGCCTTTGCGATGTGGTATTCAGGCGCCGAAGGCCCGCCAATGATTCTCGGGTTTCAGTTCAAGTCACAGCCGGTCATGATTGGTGGCGCGGCCTTTGTGGCTGGTATTGGATTGCCCCGCATGGTGCTCGGATTCCTGACCAGTGGGCGCAACAAGAAACTGATGAACCAGTTTGCCGACGGCATCGATATCATCGTCCGGGGTGTCAAATCGGGTCTGCCACTGACCGAGTGTTTGCGGATCATCGCCAGGGAAAGCCCGGCGCCTCTGGGGCCGGAATTCCAATTGCTGACTGACAATCTGCAAATGGGCATGAGCACCGAGCGGGCGCTCCAGCAATTCTACAAGCGGGTCCCGCTGCCGGAAGTGAACTTCTTCGTCATCGTGTTGTCGATCCAGGCCAAGGCCGGTGGTAACCTGTCCGAAGCGCTCGGCAACCTGTCCACGGTTATTCGCTCCCGCAAGATGATGCGCGAGAAGATCAAGGCCCTGTCGGCCGAAGCCAAGGCCTCCGCCTATATTATTGGCAGCCTGCCTTTTGCGGTTGGTTTCATGGTCTATATGACCACGCCGTCCTACATCGCGGAGCTCTGGACCAGTTCCGGGGGCCATGCCGTCCTGTTTGTCGGATTCTGCCTCTATTCCATCGGCATCGCTGTGATGCGCAAAATGATCAGCTTTGATTTCTAGGGAGGGCAGGCATGAGCGATTTCGTACAATCCCTGAGTGACCCGGCCTCCTTGCTCTCCATGGCGGTGGCTGTGGCCATGTTCATGACCGTTGTTGGCGTGATGCTGCCGGCTTTGAAAGGCGACAAGCTGGAAACCCGTCTGAAACAGGTCTCCGAGCAACGCGACAAGCTGCGCCGCGCTTCACGAGCCGACATGGAACAGTCCGGCCTGAAGCGCGAAGCCAAGGGCACGATCAGCGATATTACGAACAAGCTCGATCTCCAGAAAATGCTGGAAGATCCGAACATTGAAGCCAAGCTGGAGCAGGCGGGTTTGCGCGGACCGCGGCCGCTGACAATCTTCTATTTCTGCCGCTTTGCGCTGCCCTTCGTGTTCGCGATCAGCGTTTTCGTGTTCATTTTCTTCGTCAATGATTTTGGCCTGCAGGGAAATATGAAGTTCGCCACGATCATTTTCGGTCTGGCCGCGGGCTTCTATGCGCCCAACCTTTATGTCGGCAATATTGCGGCGAAACGTCAGCAGTCGATCATGAAAGCGTTTCCGGACGCGCTCGACATGATGTTGATCTGCGTGGAATCCGGCATGTCGATCGAAATGGCGTTTGCGAAAGTTGGCGCGGAAATCGGTACCGCGTCCGTAGAGCTTGCCGAAGAGCTGCAGCTGACAACGGCTGAACTGTCCTATTTGCAGGAACGGCGCCTGGCCTATGAGAATCTCGCCCGACGGACCGGCCATGAAGGTGTGAAGGCTGTTACCATGGCCCTGGTGCAAGCCGAGCGCTACGGTACGCCTCTCGGCGATGCCCTGCGGGTCATGGCGAAGGAAAATCGCGACATGCGGATGTCTGCAGCCGAGAAGAAAGCGGCCGCTCTGCCAGCTCAGCTGACCGTGCCAATGATCCTGTTCTTCCTGCCGGTTCTGTTCCTGGTGGTTCTGGGGCCAGCGGTGATCAAGGTGATGCGGATGCAGGCCGAAAACGGCTAGAGCGATCGGTCAGATCGACGCTTTATCGAATCAACAAGTTGAGACTGAGGGGCGTTTAGCGCCCTTGTGAGCCGCGCAAGGTTGGGCGCAGCTTCCGGGTAACCGGTTGCGGCCCTTCACCGGCCAGGTCCGGCTCGGATGCGGGCACATTCGCCGCCGATATCGGATCCTGCATGCTCTCTGCGTCGACTTGCGCCTCTGGCAGCTCCGGCATGGCCTGCGCCGCCGCAGGCGTGCGTTCCAGCGTGTCGATGACATCATCCAGGTTTTGCAGATCATCATAATTGCGCCGCGGCGTGATCATGTCGCGCAGCGCGCGTTGATTGGCTTCGATCGATCGCGGCGGGGCATTGGGATCAACCGCGATCATTTCATCAAACCGGCCTTGCAGGCCAAGCACCAGAGCCAGGTTCTGGCGGACACGGACATCCGAGCCTGACGCCGTCACGGCTCTTCGCAAGGCGGCCTCAGCCGATTCCAATTGTCCCGTCAGCGCCAGCGACATGCCATAATTGGACAGGGTGGTGGCGCGGTCCGGATCGCGATCAAGGGCGTATTGATAGGCTTGTTGTGCCTTTTCATGCTCCTCCAATCGGTCAAAGGCCAGGCCAAGCGCCGCCAGAGGTGTGGCTTCCGTATCAGGCGCCAGATCGGCGCTGCGGACAAAGGCCTGGGCGGCTTGCTCATACTTGGCTTGGGTCATGAAGGATCGCCCCACTTCGAGGAAGATTTCATAGCCATCCGGGTGGAGCGGCGCCGCGGCTGTGGCGATTTCGAGCAGGCGTTCATGACTGCCAATACCGCGCAGCGCGCGCATGAACTGGATCGTGGTGTCGAGATTGGTCCCGTCTTTTTGGTACTCACCAGACCAGAAATTCGCCCGCGTGATCGGGTCCGATCGATTCGCCTGCGCAATCTCGGCCTCGGTGGCGGGTTGCAGCGCGGCCTCGATCGCGTCTTGCATCGCCTTGTCTTCTGCGGACATCGCATCTGGCGCAGTGGCGCAGGCCGCGCTCGCGGCAAGTGCCAGCAGGGGCAAGGCAAATTTGGCAGTTCTGGCTCTGGACATTTCTCAGGCTCCGAGGCTGTTAGAGCGCTGATCATGCCAGCAACCTGGTCAAGACGAGGTTAACAGAACTGGCAACCGAATTAACTTGTATGGAGC
>ERZ1740062.663-NODE-663-length-16696-cov-6.772550_pt1 | contig 16696 bp, 18 predicted proteins | sample MGYA00581741_ERZ1740062 | MGnify/ENA primary metagenome ERZ1740062 (study PRJEB43018, sample SAMN04849747) | marine metagenome | isolation source: floating plastic debris | place: Pacific Ocean | collected 2008-09-01 | study: EMG produced TPA metagenomics assembly...
CGCGAGGATGGATCTGTCCGTGACCGACATCGATCGCGTGCACCTCCGACGCACCGCGCGCCATCAGCACTTCGGTGAACCCGCCGGTCGAGGCGCCGATGTCGGCGGCGATACCCTTCGGCATCAGATCGAACGCATCGAGCGCATGACCCAGCTTCAGCGCGGCGCGGCTGACCCAGGGGCAGGGATCGTGCGTAATCTCGACCGTGCCCGATACCCGGTCGGCGGCCTTTCGCCGGACGGCTCCGTCAACGGTGACAACGCCTGCCGAGATCAGCGCCTGCGCGCGTGTTCGTGTCTCGGCCAAACCCAGCGACACCAGTCTTTGGTCGAGCCGCGTCGCGGCCGGGTCAGTTGACATCCAGCACCCGGCGCACGGTGTTCAGTGCATCGCTTTCCAACTCTCCCAACGGATTGCCGTTGGCGGTTGCCACTGTCTCGATCATGCGCACCAGATCCGGGCCGGCCTCGGGTCCCGCAAGATCACTGATCCGGTCGGTCAGGCGGCGTACCGCTTCGTCGGGAGTTCCGCACTCGCCCGCGACCCAGCGTCCGAACGAGATGATGTCGAGGGCCTCACGCTCTGTGACGTCGAACGTCGTCTGAGCCTCGCTCGAGAGTGCCGTGATCTCGGCCTGGCTCAGCGGCGCATCCATCGTCGCCACCGCAATCACCAGGCCCGATGCTGCCAGCCGCGCATCATCGACGCTGTCGGCGGGATGTACGTCATATTCGCGCCGGTTGATCAGGCGCCGGATCTTCAGGCGGATGTCCTCGGCCCCGTCACCCAGTTCCGAGGCAGACCCGCGCATCGCCCTGACGCGGTAGTGCCAGATCAGGACGGCGCCGATGATTGCAATCAGTCCGAGAAGAATGTGCATGGGTCCGACTCGCCGATCACTGCGCGGAACTTACGCGAAGAGCGATGGTCGCGAAAGCTGTTCAAAGGCCGATGTCACAAGCGGGTCATGACGGCGTCGCGCTTGCGCGAAAGCGCGTAGTCCTCGACGATCCATCCACCCGGGACGCGGCGCATCTCGACATAGAGATAGAGCCGTCCCATGGTGCTGCGCAGCTCGACCGCGCGTCGTGCCGTCTCGTCGTCGACCGTGGCGCGGCGCGTGTAGACATCGAAGGGTTCCCCCCGGAAGCTGCGCCTGAGATCCGCGATCACAGGGGCAGGATCAGGTGCTTTCAGGGCATCTGCGAAGCTTGTGTAATCGCCGCGCAGGCCCGAGGATTGCAGCGCACTGAACTGGTCCGAAGCCGTTTCGAACTGTGCTGGGGCGGCTGGGTCTTGCGCCGCGCCGACTGTGCCAACACCGTCTCCGGCACAGGCCGAGAGCGCCGCCAGGCACAGGCCAGCGACCAGAACACGTGGCACGCGCACTACGAGTTTCTCAAGCGCCATACGCATCCCCCCGGCCACCCTCGACGCCCAGCATTATCGCTGTCTCTGGAAGCGGAGTAAATCGGCAATCTCGCAGCTCACGCCCGGGCGGCGATGCTTTCCACACCGACCATCTGCAGGGCGGTGGCGACGATCGACGGCGCACTCAGACCTGCGAAATCGTACATCTTTGCCGGGCTGTCCTGATCGATGAAGACATCGGGCAGCACCATCGGGCGAATCTTGAGCCCGTGATCCAATGCGCCTTCGGTGGCCAAAAGGTGCAGAACGTGAGAGCCGAAGCCGCCGACCGAGCCTTCCTCGATCGTGATCAGCGCCTCGTGGTTCGCGGCCAGGTCCAGGATCAGCTCGCGGTCCAGCGGTTTGGCGAAGCGCGCGTCGGCGACCGTGGTCGAGATGCCTTTGGCGTCGAGTTCCTCGGCGGCTGTCAGACATTCGGCCAGACGCGTCCCGAGCGAAAGCAACGCGATCCGCGAGCCTTCCCTCACGATACGGCCCTTGCCGATGGGCAGTGCCACGCCTTCGTCCGGCATATCGACGCCAACGCCTTCGCCGCGCGGGTAGCGTACGGCGGAGGGGGCGTCATCGATCTCGACGGCTGTGCGGATCATGTGCACCAGTTCTGCCTCGTCCGCCGCTGCCATGATCACGAAGCCAGGCAGACAGCCCAGATAAGCCACGTCGAACGAGCCCGCATGGGTCGCGCCATCGGCACCGACCAGCCCCGCGCGGTCGATCGCAAAGCGCACCGGCAGCGATTGGATCGCCACATCGTGCACGATCTGATCGTAGCCACGCTGCAGGAAGGTCGAGTAGATCGCGCAGAACGGTTTCATGCCTGACGCTGCCAGCCCTGCGGAGAAGCAGACCGCATGCTGTTCGGCGAGCCCGACATCGAATGTGCGCTTCGGGAAGGCCTGTTCGAACAGATCGACGCCGGTGCCCGACGGCATGGCGGCGTTGACCGCGACGATGCGGTCGTCCTTCTCGGCTTCCTTGATCAGCGCATTGGCGAAGACCTTGGTGTAGGCGGGTGCGTTGGATTTGCCCTTCTTCTGCTCGCCCGTCGCGACGTCGAACTTGGCGGTCGCATGGCCCTTGTCGGCACTGCCTTCGGCAGGTGCATAGCCCTTGCCTTTGGTCGTGATCGCATGGATAAGAACGGGCCCGGTCGACTTCGCCTTCACGGCCCGCAGCACGCCGAGCAACTGCTCCATGTCATGTCCGTCGATCGGACCGACATAGTCGAAGCCGAGTTCTTCGAACATCGTGCCGCCGACGGTGGCCGATTTCAGCATCGTCTCGGCCCGGTGCGCACCCTCGCGCAGCATTTCGCCCAGCGGACCCGGGACCGCATCCATCGCGCCCTTGGCGAGCGACTTCAGATCGTGCATCGGCCCGTTGGCATAGAGCCGCGACAGGTACTGAGACATCGCCCCGACCGGCGGGGCAATCGACATCTCGTTGTCATTCAGGATGACGATCAGCCGGTGTTTCAGCCAGCCGGCGTTGTTCATCGCCTCGTAGGCCAGGCCCGCGGTCATCGCGCCGTCGCCGATCACGGCGATCGCATCGCCGACATCCGCGCCGAGTTCGCGCCCTGCCGCGAAACCCAGCGCCGAAGAGATCGACGTCGAGGAATGCGCCGCACCGAACGGGTCGTATTCGCTCTCCTTGCGCTTGGTGAAGCCGGAAAGCCCCCCGCCCATGCGCAGGGTGCGAATGCGGTCGCGCCGCCCGGTCAGGATCTTGTGCGGGTAACACTGGTGCCCGACATCCCAGATCAGCTTGTCGCGCGGCGTGTCGAACACGGCATGGATCGCCGTCGTGATCTCGACCACGCCGAGGCCCGCGCCCAGATGTCCCCCGGGCACGGACACCGCCGAGATCGTCTCTGCCCGCAACTCGTCGGCAACGCGCAGCAGTTCTGCGTCGGACATGCCTTTGAGGTCGCCAGGAAAGCGGACCCGGTCGAGTGTCGGGGTGGCCGGTCTTTCTGCCATGGTGTCAGTCAAGACTCACACTCCACTGTCAACTTATTCTATTGATGGCAAAACCAGCGGCTTCGCGCAACCATTGGGCGCGGTCTCCGAACGTTGCCAGAGCCGCGTTGGCGGCATCGACTTCGTCCGCCGCGGCCTTTCGAGCCCCGTCGACACCCAGGATTGACACGAATGTTGCTTTGCCTGCCTCGGCATCTTTTTGCAGCCGCTTGCCCGCCGTCTCCTCGTCTCCCTCAACATCTAGGAGATCGTCGCGGATCTGGAAGGCCAGGCCGAGATGTTCCGCATAATCTGCAAGCAATTTGCGCGCATCTGCATCTTGCGCAAGGATCGCGCCCACCTCACACGACACGCGGATCAGGGCACCGGTTTTCTTGGCCTGCAGCATCGTGATGGTCGGCAGATCGAACGGCTCGGCCGCGGATTCCGCGGCGATGTCGATCATCTGGCCCCCGACCATGCCGGGCGCACCGGCAGCGCGCGCGAGGCCAAGGCACAGTTCTGCCCGGACCGTGCCATCGGCGTGTGTCGCGGGATCGGCGAGGATCTCGAATGCCAGGGTTTGCAGCCCATCACCGGCCAGGATCGCAATCGCCTCGTCAAATGCCTTGTGCGTGGTGGGCTTGCCCCGGCGCAGGTCGTCATCGTCCATCGCGGGCAGATCGTCGTGGACCAGCGAATACGCGTGCAAACACTCGACGGCTGCACCCGCGCGAAGGGCGCCGGTGCGGTCGACGTCGAACATCGCGGCGGATTCGACCGCAAGGAACGCGCGCAACCGTTTGCCGCCGCCCAGTGTGGCATAGCGCATTGCCTCCCATAGCGGCGGTTCGCCGGAAGTCAGGGTCCCGGACGGCCGTAAAAGCTGTTCAAGCGTGGTTTCAACCTCGGCCGCGACCGAGGCAAGCTGGTCCTTGAATGTCATGGCTCAGGCGTTCTCGAACGGCTCTGTGCCAGTGGCCTTGCCGTCTGCCGCGACGATCTTCTCGACCCGCAGTTCAGCCGCCTTCAGCCGGTCATCACAGTGCTTGCGCAGCGCCTCGCCGCGTTCGTACAAGTCGATCGATTGTTCGAGCGGCACCTGACCGCCTTCGAGTGCGCGCACCACGTCTTCCAGTGCCGCCAAAGCCTCTTCGAAGCTCATCTCTGCGATCGGCTTTTCCGCCTTGTCGCTCATCCCGTCCTCACCGTCTTCCGGCCCCGTTTCAAGCCGCGTGGGCGTCCAGCACCTCGAGATGCGCTGCAACGCTTTCGGCCAGACCGTCGAGGTCATAGCCGCCTTCGAGCGTCGAGACCACCCGCCCGTCGCAAAGTTCGGCGGCCAGATCGACAATCCGCTCGGTCGCCCAGCGAAAGTCCTCGGCCGTCCACATCAGATTGGCCAGCGGATCGTTCACATGCGCGTCGAATCCGGCCGAGATCATGATCAGATCCGGTTCATGCTTGCGGATCGCGGGCAGAACGCGGTTCTCGAAGGCCGCGCGCATCTCGGACCCGCCGGTCATCGGGCCGAGGGGTGCGTTCGCGATGTTGCCGTGTTCGCCAGTCTCGGACGGCGCACCGGTGCCTGGATAAAGCGGCATCTGATGCGTTGACGAGAACATCACGCGTGGATCGGACCAGAAGACGTCCTGCGTGCCGTTGCCATGGTGGACATCGAAATCCATGATCGCGACCCGACCGGCGCCAAGGCTTTCGATGGCGTGCAGCGCGCCGATCGCGATGTTCGAGAACAGGCAGAAGCCCATGGCGCGGTCACGCTCGGCATGGTGTCCGGGTGGCCGCAGTGCGCAGAAGGCGGCCTTTGTCTGGCCCGCCATTACGGCGTCGACCGCTGCCACATTGGCGCCAGCAGCATGGAGGGCCGCATCTAGACTGTCCTTAACCATGTGCGTGTCGGCATCGAGGCTGACGATCCCGTCGTCCGGAGAGGCCGCATAGATCTTTTCGACATACCCGCTGTCATGCGCACGCTTCAGTTGATCCTCGGTCGCCTTCGGCGGTTCGGCGCGATCCAGACCGGCAAAGCGATCTTCGCCAAGCACGCGATCAACGGTCTGGATCCGCGCCACCCGTTCGGGGTGCCCCGGCGGTGTCACATGAAGGTGCGAGGACGGGTGTGTGTATACTCGGACTGTCATGGCGCGACCCTAACCCGTCCTGCCGCAAGAGGTAAACGCCGAACCGTCAGCACCGCCCGTGAGGATTGCCGGTTAACCAAATTCTATGGGTTCCTGTGCATCTATGATGCATCAAGGTTCGAATGAGTAGCGTTGCGCGGTGGAGATTGTCGTTCATATCGGGGCGCACAAGACCGCGTCGACATATATCCAGACCCGGCTTGAGCGCAATGTCGTCCCGCTGGAGCGGCACAATATCGGCTACGCGTACCCGAAAACACTCCGTCCGATGTTCGCGACCGCGCCGCGCCGGGATCATGCGATCAGCCGGGTGGCCCGCGGGTCCGCCCGGGCCTGGGTTCTGCGCAACCTGTTCGACAACGCCCGCGATATGCGCCGCGAGCGCCTGCTGATTTCCGAGGAACAGTTGATCGGCTCCCTGCGTCCGATCATGTCGGGGCGCGGGTTTTACCAGGATGCGGGGCGGGAGCTGAAACCGCTGTTCCGCGCGCTTCAGGGACAGCCGGTCAAGGTGTTGCTGGCCGTGCGAAGCTATGAGAGCTTCTTTGTTTCGGCTTATGGACAGGTGCTGAATGGCTGGAAATACATGCCGTTCGAACAGGACTTGCGCGAAACCCTTCTACGGGATGGACGCGGCTGGCCTGAGCTTGCGGCCGAGGTGATGGAGGCCTTGCCGCCGGACTCGACCCTGCGGTTCTGGTGCTATGAGCAATTCGCCGAGGTCGAGGGCGCGGTCTTTGAAGAACTGATCGGACCGGACGCCGCCAGTGAATTGTCGAGAGTGCCTGGCAAACCGGTTCCCGGTCCGTCGCAGAAAGCAATTGATGAAATCGTGGCAATGGCCGAGCGCGGGGAAGATCTGGGACCCGAAACAATCAGGCGGACAATGCGCTTGTTCGGCAAGGACAAGGGTTTTGCGGGCTTCAACCCGTGGGCGCCAGAGGAACGGACCCGCCTGAAAGAGCGATACCTTCGCGATCTTGAAATGATGTGCCAGCTCTGGCCGGGGTCGTTCATGACCGTCGGCCTGGGCGATGTCTCTGCGCCGTCAAGCGGGACGACGCGGCCCGGGCATCAATCCGGCGTCAGCATGTAACCGGCCCCGCGCACCGTTTGCAGATAGCGCGGGTTTCTGGGATCTCGCTCGATCTTGCGGCGCAGTCGGGTGATCTGGACGTCAACGGCACGCTCCTGCACGTCGCCAGAGGTGCCGCCGAGTTCCTCGGCCAGCCGCATCCGGCTGACAGCCTCGTTCGGCTGGCGCGAGAACACGCGCATCAGGGCCTGTTCGGTCGAGGTCAGACGGATTGATTCCTCACCCCGGCGCAACTCGCCCCTTGATAGTTCGTAGCTCGTCTCTCCCAGCGACAGATGCTTGGGCGGCTCTACCTCGGGCACCACGGGCGCCGATCGGCGCAGGATGGCCGAGACGCGCAGCAGAAGCTCCTTGGGCTCGAACGGCTTTGGCAGGTAATCGTCGGCGCCTGCCTCCAATCCCTCGATTCGGTCCTCGGTCTCGCCCCGCGCCGTGAGCAGGATCACCGGTGTCTCGATCTCGCCAACCACGCGGCGCGTGAACGAGAACCCGTCCTCGCCCGGCATCATGACATCGACAATCATCAGATCGAACGACAGGCTTTCCAGCAGCCGCGTGGCGTGTGCCGCGTCCCGAGCCGTGGTGACAAGGTATCCGTTCCGCGTGAGGTAGCGCTTCAGCAGATCCCGGATGCGCTCGTCGTCATCGATGACCAGAACATGCGAGATATCGACAGTGGCGGTCATGTCTCGCCCCGCTCGATCAAGCCCAGAACCATGTCACGCCCGGCGCTGTCGATCATCTGCCGCATTACCTCGCGATAGCCGGATACGGCTTCTGGCCCTGCCGCGCGGAAAGCCCGGCCGACGCGGTCGCGTTGCAGCGACGACAGTTCCCGTTCCAACGCGTGGCCGGCCTCGGTCAGATAGAGATTGCGCTGGCGCCGGTCGGTCTTGCCCTCGCGGCTCTCGACCAGTTCCTCTTCGATTAATTGGCGCAACACCCGGTTCAGCGATTGCTTGGTCACGCGCAGAATGTCCAGCAGCCCGGCGACCGTGATACCCGGGCTGCGGTTGATGAAGTGGACGGCCCTGTGGTGCGCACGGCCCAGACCGCGTCCGGCGAGCACCGCGTCCGGATCGCCGGTGAAATCGCGATATGCGAAGAACAGCAGTTCAATCGCCTGGCGCAGTTCCGCCTCGGACGGTGTCGGTGCGTCATCGGGCGCGGCGGAAGCCGGTGCCTGTGACTTCAGTTTGGGAGCATTCATGCGGCTCTGTCTCGATTTCCCCGCATAAGCGGACCCTCTCACGATTTATGTCAGCCTTGTTGACTAATCTCAAGGCCAATGTTACCCGCTTCAGCGTGCAAATTGAAAGATTCGATCTTGCACGCTCTGTTTGACGCAACAAAAACACAACGGCCTGAAACGGACCTTCAGGCCTATCGGAGAACTGCGCCATGGCTGACGGCACCGGATACGACGATCGTGACGGCTTCATCTGGATGGATGGGAAGATGGTAGACTGGCGCAGTGCCAAGGTACACCTGCTGACGCATGGTCTGCACTATGGCAGCAGCGTTTTCGAAGGCGAGCGCGCCTATGGCGGCAAGATCTTCGAGAGCGTCAAGCATTCTCAGCGGCTCCTGTTTTCGGGCAACGAGCTGGACATCCCGATCCCGTGGACGGTCGAGCAGATCGAAGAGGCCAAGTACGAGTGCCTGCGCGCCAACAAGCTGGAAGATGCCTATGTCCGCGCGGTTGCCTGGCGCGGCGCGGGCGAGGATATGGGGGTAGCGTCCGCCAAGAACCCGATCCGGCTGGCAATCGCTGTCTGGGAGTGGGGCGCTTACTACGGCGATGCGAAGACCAAGGGCGCGAAGCTCGACGTCTCGAAATGGAAGCGCCCGTCACCCGAGACGATCCCGTGCAAGGCCAAGGCGGCCGGGCTTTACATGATCTGCACGATGTCCAAGCACGCGGCCGAGGCCAAGGGCTGTTCGGACGCGCTGATGATGGACTATCGCGGGTATGTGGCCGAGGCGACCGGCGCGAACATCTTCTTCGTCAAGGACGGCGAGGTGCACACCCCGGACCCGGACTGCTTCCTGGCGGGTATCACGCGTGAGACCGTGATCGGGCAATTGCAGCGCCGTGGCATCAAGGTGCACGAGCGTCACATCATGCCGGACGAACTGGAAGGGTTCGAGCAGTGTTGGCTGACAGGCACCGCCGCCGAGGTCACGCCGGTCGGTGAGATTGGCCCTTACGGCTTCGAAGTGGGCGCACTGGCGCGCGATATCTCGTCGGAATACGAGCAGATCGTGCGGGGCAACCGCTGAGTGAATCCATGGCGCGGCGGACCCCTTTCGCCGCGCGTTCTTGAGATTGTCACGATTTCCCGCTATTTTATACGAAGGGCCATTGGTTGATCTGGGCCCGAATGGAGGACACGATCCTGAGTGACATGACCGCTGCGGGCACCACGACGCGCCCGATGCACACAGTACACACAGAGCTGCCCGGGACCGGACCCGACCGGGAAACGCTTCTGGATCTCATTCTGAAATCGCTGGACGATGATGGTGCGACGGATGTCGTGGACATCGATCTGCAAGGGAAGTCGTCCGAGGCCGATACGATGGTGATCGCCTCTGGCCGTTCGACCCGGCATGTCGGCGCGATTTCCGAAAAGCTGCTAGACCGTTTGAAGCAGCATTCCGGGGTGCGTCCGCATGCTGAAGGGCTCGAAGCCGCGGATTGGGTGCTGATCGACGCGGGCGATGTGATCGTCCATGTCTTCCGCCCTGAAGTGCGCGAGTTCTACCAGCTCGAAAAGATGTGGATGCAGGCGCCGGACATCACGGCGCGCGCCTCGGCACAGGCCTGAACGGCTGATATGATGAAACCATGGCGTCCCGTGCGGGGCGCTCGCTGACATGCGGTTGTGTATCGCCGCGGTTGGCCGGCTGAAGCCTGGTCCAGAACAGACGCTGATTACCAAATTTGCCCGGCGGCTTGATGCGACCGGCCGCCCTTTGGCGCTGGGGCCTATGGATCTCCACGAACTTGACGAGCGCAAGGTCAAGGACAGCAAAGCGCAATCGGCACGGCTGATCGAGCGGATTGCGCCGGGGAGCGTTGCGGTGGCTCTGGATGAACGCGGGAAGACGCTGGGTTCTCCGGATCTCGCCAAGCTGATCGAACGCACCCGGGACGCCGGATCGGACGAGATGCTGTTCTTGATCGGCGGTGCGGACGGCCACACCAAAGCGTTGCGGGAGCGAGCCGATCATCTGGTGTCGTTCGGCCCCATGGTCTGGCCGCACATGCTGGCGCGCGTGATGATCGCGGAACAGCTTTACCGCGCGGTCTCGATCCTTGCGGGCAGCCCGTATCATCGGGCCTGAGATGTTGCCGGGCTCTGACCGCTCGGGTAGACCATCGGAGAGGCAGTTCGGGCGGAGACCCAAATGGCACTGAAACCGGTCATCTTGTGCATTCTCGACGGCTGGGGCTTGCGGGCCGAAACGGCAGACAATGCCGTGGCGCAGGCGAGGACGCCGAATTTCGACCGGATCTGGTCTAACGAGGCGCGGTCTCAACTGGTCGCGCACGGCGAGGATGTCGGCCTGCCTGCCGGACAGATTGGCAACTCCGAGGTTGGCCACACGAATATCGGGGCGGGCCGGGTCGTCTGGATGGATCTGCCCAAGATCAACAACGCGATCGGGGATGGCCGGTTCTTTTCGAACCCGGCTCTCGTCGAGTTCATGACACGGATGAAGGCCTCGGGCGGCACGGCACACCTGATTGGTCTGCTCAGCCCCGGCGGGGTTCACGCCCACCAGTCCCATGTCGTGGCCCTGGCCGAGATCCTGTCGCGTGCGGGCATCCCCGTGGCGATCCACGGGTTTCTGGATGGGCGTGACGTGCCGCCGAAATCGGCCCGTGATCAGGTGGCAGCGTTCCTGGCTGACATCTCAGGCATGCCCAACACCGGGATCGCAACGATCTGCGGGCGCTTCCATGCGATGGACCGCGACAAGCGCTGGGACCGGGTCGAAAAGGCCTTCCGGATGCTGACCGATGGCGAAGGCACCGCGGCCGAAGGGGCGCTGGCGGCGATCGAGCGATCCTATGCGGCAGGCATCACCGACGAGTTCGTCGAGCCTGTGGTGCTGAACGACTTCGCGGGCATGATGGACGGCGACGGGCTGATCTGCTGGAATTTCCGGGCCGACCGGGCGCGCGAGATCCTGTCGGCACTGCTTGATCCGGCATTCACCGAGTTCGACGTCTCAGCCCGTCCGGACTTCGTCGCAACGCTGGGCATGGTCAGCTATTCGGACCGACATGATGCCTGGATGCCGGCGATGTTCCCGCCGGAGGAGATCGTCAACACCCTGGGCGAATGGGTGGCCGCGAATGGCAAGCGCCAGCTTCGCCTGGCCGAGACCGAAAAGTACCCGCATGTCACGTTTTTCCTGAACGGCGGGATCGAGGCCCCGGACCCGGGAGAGGACCGCGAAATGGCCCCATCGCCAAAGGTGCGGGCCTATGACATGCAACCTGAGATGTCGGCAGCCGAGGTTACCGCAAAGCTGACGGCGGGCATCCGCGGTGGTTATGACCTGATTGTTGTGAACTATGCCAATCCCGACATGGTCGGGCACACCGGTTCGCTCGACGCCGCGATTGCTGCGTGCGAAGCGGTTGACGCGGGTCTTGCGGCGGCATTGGCAGCGCTTGAGGAGACGGGCGGTGCGATGCTGGTGACGGCGGATCACGGGAACTGCGAACTGATGCGCGATCCGGTGACCGGCGGCCCCCACACGGCCCACACGACGAACCCGGTTCCGCTGGTGCTGGTGCAGTACGGCGATCAGGCGTTGGATTGCGTGCTCGCGGACGGTCGGCTCGGGGATCTTGCGCCGACGGTTCTGCACTTGATGGATCTGGAACAGCCGGCCGAGATGACGGGCCGTTCGCTGCTGCGGCGTCCGGGATGACGGCATGACGGCGGCATGGATCCACAAGACGTGCGCCGTGCTTGCTGCGGGCGTCTTGCTGTCAGCAGCCCCCGATCAGAGCTTTGGACAATCGCCAGGTTACCCGAATATCGACCGCGCCCGGGCGGCATTGTCTGTAGCACAGGACCAGCTCGAGGCCGCACGCTCTGGAACGGCGCAACTCGCGGCCCTGGGGAAGGCTGTCACCGCGCATGAACTGGCGTTGGCGGCATTCCGTGACGGGTTGCGGGTCATGGCGACGCGCGAGTCGCGGCTGAGGAATGCGATCTCGGATGATCGCGCGCGGCTCGAGGAGTTGATCGCGGCGCTGCAATCGCTTGGGATGGCGCCCCGGTCAGCGTTGCTCGCGTTTCCGGGAGGCCCGGTCGGTGCCGCGCGCGGCGCCAGTCTGATGGCCGACATCTCGCCTGTGCTGAGCGCGCGGATCCAGGACCTGCGGGAAAGACTGGCCCATCTCCAGCGCCTGCGATCGAACCAGGATGTCGCCCGGATCGAGGCACGCGGCGCTCTGGCGACGCTCCAGGAATTGCGGGGCCGTACCTCCGAGGCGCTTCGCCGAAAGCGCCGCAAAGGGCTCGCCACCCGCAGCGAGTTGGCCGAACAGACGGCTGCGGTCGCAGCACAGGCAGATTCGATCGATACGCTGGCCAGCACGCTGTCGTCCGCTGCCGAAAGCGATCCGAGCGTGCTGCTGACGTTCGAGGAAGCGCGCGGTTTCGTGCAGCCGCCAGTGGCGGGCCGACAGACGGCAGGGTTCGGCGATCCTGATCCCTGGGGCCGCAAGGGCTTTGGCCTGACGATCACGGCACCTGCCTATGCTCAGGTCTCGGCCCCTTGGGACGGCACCATCCGCTATGCCGGTCCGCTGATCGATTACGGGACCGTCGTCGTGCTGGAACCACAGCAGGATTTGCTGATCGTGATGGCGGGATTGGCCTCGGTCGACCGTCTTGTCGGTGAAACCGTGCTTACAGGGGAACGTTTGGGCGGGCTTGGGGGGCCAATTCCCGCATCAGAGGAGTTTTTGCTTGAAGCCTCGACAGATCGTGATCAGATCAGCGAAGAAATGCTCTATATCGAACTGAGACGAGACGGGCAGGTCATGGACCCGACAGACTGGTTCGACTTCACAACGAAGGGACGCGGCGGATAATGCGCAAGACAATGATGGCGATGATGGCGGGTGTGGCTCTCGGAGCACTGGTTCCGATGATGGTGAACACCGTCACCGCCCAGGACACTTCCGCGAAGAACACCTACGAGTACCTCGATCTGTTTGGCGACATCTTCGAGCGTGTGCGGTCGAACTATGTCGAAGAGGTCGACGAGCAGCAGCTGATCGAGGCCGCGATCGAGGGGATGCTGACATCGCTCGATCCGCACTCGGCCTACCTGCCGCCGCAGAACTTCCAGGACATGCGCGAGCAGACCAAGGGCGAGTTTGGTGGACTTGGCATCGAAGTCACGATGGAGAACGGCTTCGTCAAGGTCGTGGCCCCGATCGACGAGACGCCTGCCGCGAACGCCGGTCTGGAAGCCGGAGATTTCGTGACGCACATCGACGGCGAGTCGGTGCTGGGCCTGACCTTGGCCGAAGCGGTCGAGAAGATGCGCGGGCCGGTCGGCTCGGACATCATCATCACGATCAGCCGCGAAGGCGCGGAAGAGCCGTTCGACGTCACCATCACCCGCGCCGTAATCAAGATCCGTGCGGTTCGGGCGCGAGCCGAGGGCGATGTCGCGGTGCTGCGCATCACGACGTTCAACGAACAGACCTATGACAATCTCGAAACCGCGATCGAGAAGATGAAGGACGAGATCGGCGAGGATAAGCTTCAGGGCTATATCGTCGATCTGCGCAACAACCCGGGCGGACTGCTGAGCCAGGCGATTGCCGTGTCGGATGCTTTCCTGGAGACCGGGGAAATCGTTTCGACCCGTGGCCGCGATCTGAACGAAGCGGACCGTGTGAATGCCAAGGCGGGCGATCTGACCGACGGCAAGCCGATCGTTGTCTTGATCAACGAAGGCTCGGCTTCGGCCTCCGAGATTGTCGCCGGTGCGCTTCAGGATCAACGCCGGGCGATCGTGCTGGGCGCCAAGAGCTTCGGCAAGGGCTCGGTTCAGACGGTGATGCGCCTGGGCGACAAGGGCGCGATGAAGCTGACCACGGCGCGCTACTTCACGCCGTCGGGCCGGTCGATCCAGGCCCTGGGCATCGAGCCTGATATCCTGGTCGAGGAGCGTCGCGTGACCGATGCCGACGAGGAGGCGAACCGCCGGACGCGGTCCGAGGCCGATCTGCGCGGGTCACTCGAGAACGAGCTGAGCGAAGATGAGCAGCGGCAACTCGACGAAGAACGCAGCCGCCACGAGAAGACAGCACAGCTTCGGTCCGAGGATTTCCAGCTCGCCTATGCGCTTGATCTTCTGGCGGGTTTGGCGATCTACGATCTCAGCGCCAAGTAAGCGCTGGGAATGGACATAGACAGCCTGCCTTACCGACCGTGTGTCGGGTTGATGGTGCTGAACGGCGACGGCAGGATCTTCGCCGGTCAGCGCCTTGATGCGCCCGCGGGTATGCACGCCGCTTGGCAGATGCCTCAGGGCGGGATTGACCCGGGCGAGACCCCGGCTCAAGCGGCCTTGCGTGAGTTGCGGGAAGAGACCGGGATCAGTCCGTCAGCGGTCGACATCCTGCGCGAAAGTGATCATTGGCGGGACTATGAACTGCCAGCTCACCTGGTGACGAAGCTCTGGAATGGAGCTTACCGGGGCCAGACGCAACGGTGGTTCGCGATCCGTTATCGCGGGCCTGACATCGCGATCAGTATCGAGACCGAAGAGCCCGAGTTTCGGGAGTGGGCCTGGATGGCGCCGGACGAGCTTGTGACCAAGATCGTGCCGTTCAAGCGCGACACCTACACGGGTGTGTTTGACGAGTTCGCGGATCTCTTAAAGCAGACGGCCTGAGCATTCTCAGGCCGTTTGTCAGGACAGGCAGCTGGATCCAAGACGTCTCAGACGTTCCAGACCGGCGTCGCACCTTCAACCCGGCTGCCGATCGCCGTCCAGTTCACCTGCAAACGGCCGATCCGCGTATCGCTCCACGTATGTGCGACGGCCGTGAAGCCGTCACACGTGACATCTTCCGCTTGCAGATCGAGCCTGAGGTTGCGGCCGCTGTCCGCATCGATCACCGAGATCGAAAGCTGGACCGTCGGCGGATGGATGAATGGTTCGCCGAATGGCACCACTTTTTTGGCCCAACGCTTGCCAACGCCGGACCACATCGGACCGTTTTGTTCAATATGGTCAAAGATCTTCGCGACGCCGCTTGCCAACGCTAGCGTGAGCGGATTGAGACTGTTCATGTGCCCCACCTCAATTTCAGACGCTATCAAACCGTCATAATTGGAGCACACTTCTCAAAATCATTCAATCTTGGCTGCCCAAAATTCAATAAATTGCTGAATTTTTAGTCAGAATCCACAAGCGCGCCTTGGAGAACACGCACCGTAGGTAGAAACGACAAAAGCCCGCACCCTCTGCAGCGCGAGCTTTCGATGGCCGTATTGAGTCGGATCAGATGATCGACTTGAGCGATATGAAGTCGTTCACCCGTTGCTGCGCCGCCTGCTTGCGGTCTTCGCCTGCTTCTTCAAGCGCCGATTCCGCGGCAGCGACGTGGTCGTCCAGATACTCGGCTGTCACCGCTGACCCTTCGACCGCTTCTTCAGCGAGCACTGAAATCACGTTGTCCGAGATCTCGGCGAAACCGCCGGTGACGAAATACTGGTCCTCGGACCCGCCGTTTCGCACGGTCACGAAACCGGGTCGCATCGTTGTCAGGAACGGCGCGTGGTTGGCCATCGCCGTCATGTCACCCGCTATGCCGGGGATCGTCACCGACTCGGCATCAGCCGATGCCAGCTTGCGTTCCGGGCTCACCAGCTCGAATGTCATTGCGTCGGCCATGGCCGCGTCTCCCCGAGTACCTTAGGCGGCCTCTGCTGCCATCCGCTGAGCTTTGGCGATGACTTCGTCGATGCCACCGACCAGGTAGAACGCAGCTTCCGGAAGGTGATCGTACTCACCGGCCACGACAGCCTTGAATGAGCTGATGGTATCTTCCAGTGGCACCTGAACGCCATCGGCGCCGGTGAACACCTTGGCCACGTCGAACGGCTGGCTGAGGAAGCGCTGGATCTTCCGGGCGCGGGCCACGGTCAGCTTGTCTTCTTCCGACAGCTCGTCCATGCCGAGGATGGCGATGATATCTTGCAGTGCCTTGTAGCGTTGCAGAATGCCCTGCACGTCACGGGCGACCTGATAGTGTTCTTCGCCCACGATCGCGGGATCCATCAGACGCGAGGTCGAATCGAGCGGATCCACAGCCGGGTAGATGCCCAGCTCGGCAATCTGGCGCGACAGAACGGTCGTGGCGTCCAGGTGGGCAAAGGTCGTGGCAGGTGCTGGGTCGGTCAAGTCATCCGCCGGCACGTAAACGGCCTGGATCGAGGTGATCGAGCCGCCCTTGGTCGAGGTAATGCGCTCCTGCATGGCGCCCATATCGGTCGCCAGCGTCGGCTGGTAGCCCACAGCCGATGGAATGCGGCCCAGAAGTGCCGACACCTCGGAACCCGCCTGGGTAAAGCGGAAGATGTTGTCGACGAAGAACAGAACGTCAGTACCGGACTGGTCACGGAAGCTCTCCGCCATTGTCAGACCAGACAGGGCCACACGCATACGCGCACCCGGAGGCTCGTGCATCTGGCCATAGACCAGCGCCACTTTGGATTTCGTCAGGTCTTCGGCGTCGATAACACCGGATTCGATGAATTCGTAGTAAAGGTCGTTGCCTTCACGTGTCCGCTCGCCCACGCCTGCAAAAACAGAGTAGCCAGAGTGCACTTTGGCGATGTTGTTGATCAGTTCCTGAATAAGAACTGTCTTACCAACACCCGCACCACCGAAGAGGCCGATCTTACCAACCTTCGCATAAGGTGCCAGAAGGTCGATGACCTTGATGCCTGTCACCAGACCCTCAGACGCAGTGGACTGTGCTTCG
>ERZ1740062.664-NODE-664-length-16669-cov-4.788793_pt1 | contig 16669 bp, 12 predicted proteins | sample MGYA00581741_ERZ1740062 | MGnify/ENA primary metagenome ERZ1740062 (study PRJEB43018, sample SAMN04849747) | marine metagenome | isolation source: floating plastic debris | place: Pacific Ocean | collected 2008-09-01 | study: EMG produced TPA metagenomics assembly...
CTTTTGGACAGCGCCTTCTCGTGTGCGGGCGTCGCGGGAGGAGGTGCAACACACGCTATGTCAGGGTCGGTCTCTCGGGAGGAGGATGAGATTGCGGCCCTGTTGGTAAAGATATGGGGGTCTTCTGCGCTGCGGCAAGGATTCATGCTGCAACGCAGCTATGCATACATTGCAACGCACAGGAATTGGGCAGGTAAGTGTGCCAGCGCTACAGAAAGTATCGGTATTTCAGGATCGACGCTGTTCCTTTGCCAGCATAATCGAGCGAACAGGCCTGATCTGCTCTGGATTTAAGGGCCAAAGCGGGCAGCGTCGCCGGTGAAGGTGTAGTCGTTGCTGATGATCATCTCGGCGACTTCTTCGTCGGAATTCAGATGCTCATACTCGGCTTCAAGCTTGCGATAGAGCCAACGGGCGAGCGCGCGCATCGCTTCGATAACCACTTCTTCGGTGTCACCAACGATATCGTGATACGTGGGCGCATCGCGTTCGATGGCAAACCGCATTGTGTTCTCATGACAGTAGCGGCCTGATTGGCTGATTTCGGCCACAAGCTGATAGAAGTTGGGTTTCTGGGCGGCGTGCAGTTGATCGGCGATCTCATGCAGCTTCGTATCGGTCGGGGCGTAGGCACGAATGTCCTTGCTCATGCCCTTTGGATACCGCCATGTCCCCTCGAAGCTCGCGCCATCGCCTTGATGGCAAAAGCCGGAAAACCAAATACACGGGCGACGGGCACCGCCCGGCTTACTTCTGCTGATCGGCACGCGCTTGATCTCAATGCCGAGGCAAGCACAGACTGCCTCGAAATCCTCATAAACGAAGTCCCACCATTCATCATGGGCGGAGGCCGTGCGGTACCAATCGCGTGCGCGGGATTGGGCGCGCTCGGTCAGCTCATCGAATGTGTAGACGGTGATTTCAATGACCTGAGGCATGGCTCACCTCCTCGGCATTGTCTTGGGCGAGATCGGGCCAGGCTTCAGCATCTGCAATCGCGCGAGCGATGGCCCGGTCGGGATCGTCAAATAAGCCTTTCATCTGATGGATTTGTTCGATCAAGTGATCGAGTTGGGCGCGGGCGGAAGTGCGGACGGCGGCAATTGCCGCCGTATCAGGAAGATCATGCTCTTCGACCCAAATGGCGTCGTCAAAATCCTCGAGAGACTTGTAGGCCTCGCGCCAATCCTCTGGGCAGGGCGTTGAAAGCGGCCAATCGTCCTTGCACCAAGCAAGTGCTGCTGCATCAGCCTCATCTGATGTGGCGAAGACACGTGCCGTCGTGCCATTGCAATCGTCGGTGATGACTGTCCAGATCTTCATTGGACCGCCTCCCCTTGCTTCGTGCCAAAGGCGGGCCAAGCGCGGATATTCGGGTAGAGGGATGTGTCGACAAGTTCGACCGGGCGCTCCAATCGTTCCTCCCAAACCTTGAGGAACGTGCGGGCGTCGCAGTCTTCTTCGAGGGCAAGCAGCTCGCCTTCGGGGTGGCGATAGCTATAGGGCGTGATATCCTCTTCGCTGAGACCAGCGGCCATCAACTCGCCAAGCGAGACAATAAGCCAGCCGTGCGATGGATCGGACGCGAATGGGAAGCGGGTGCGGGCGTTGGCAATCTGTGTCATGGGAAGACCTTTCGTGCTCTTGTGAACGTCACCCATGCGAAAGGGCGCCATGCTTGCGCATGACGCCCCTGCTCGACTAGGCCGTGTGATATCGCCTGCTTATGCGAATGCGTTCTCGCCCTCGGCTTCACGCCGTTCCGTGAGCGGGATCAGGTTGAAGATATTGGCATCACCCGCATCATCGCTGCGCACGGCATTGGCGCGGTGCTGCGACCCGCGCGGCGACCAGAAGGCCACGCTATAGTAGGCATTGCCCTTCTGGCTCTCTGCTGCCAGACAGACCCAACACGGATGATCGTGCCGCCGGGCGACCGGGCTTCCAGATGGTAATCGGGATGGTTCTCATCCGACTTGGTTTCGCTTTCGACAGCCACGACATCGAAGGAGAAGTCGAAGCTCTCGATGGTGCCCGCCATGTTGTTGTCATCAAGCAACTCGAGCGTGCCTGAGACCATGATCGGCTCCGGCTCGCCACCGGCCAGCGGCACAACGGCCCATTCACCGTCAGGCAGCGTTTCGTTGCGCACCGCATTCATGCGCCAGGTCTTGTTGTTCTTGTCCGTCAGCGTGATCGAGAAATACGCGGCTTTGCTGCGCTCGCTGATTGCACTCCACATGGCACCGACGCGCATCATGTTGCCGCGCGGGGTGCGGTAGACAACATGGTAGTCCGGATGGTTATCCTTTGCCTTGTGCGGGTTCGGCACAACCTGCAGGCCTGCGATGTCGAAAGTGAGGGTGGAGACTTCCAGGCTGTAGCCAGTTGCATTTTCGATGAGTTTACCATTCAGCATGAGTTCAGTCCTTTGTTCTGAGGTTTCCGCTTGCGCGTTGGCGCAAGCTCTTTCCGATCCCTCCTGGGATCACTCAGGGCGAAGCCCCCTTCCTCTTTCACGCTGACGCTGTCACTTCCGTGGGACGCTCGAAGGCTGTGTCCAACCCGTCGATCTGGACCTCCCTCCCTTTGATCCGGATTGAGATCTCCGACCCCTCACGACGGATCCACCAAAGCTCCCGTTCGATGATCCGTTGGACCTGGTTCAAGCGGACATCATCAATGCCTGAGAGATATCCGATCACTTCGTCCTCGGCCTCATCGGTGAACCACCGAAGCTGGGTGTCATAGGATTCCGCATCTCCATCGTAACAGGGGCAGAAGAGGGCTTCGGTGAAGAATGTCAGCAACTCATCATGGGTGATGGTCGAGGCCGCGGTCAGGCACAGAACGCTCTCATCTATCATGGTGGCATAAGGCCCGGCGAAGAGAATAAAGTCGGTTTCGATCTCCCAGGATGACATGTCGGAACCTGTGCGCAGCGAACCGAAGACAGACAAGTTGCCGGGGCGTTCTAGGATCCCGGGCAGTTCATCTAGGACGTATGCCTGCCGCCCTTTACTGGTTTCAATCACGTAACCTGTCATCTCAATGATCGGCAAAGCGTCGTACCAAGCGTATCCCGCAAAGGCCGGTTGCGGCTCGAACACCAATCCCACCTGCTCCGTTTGGGCAAGGGCGCGTGCGAAGTTCTGTTCATGCACCGCTTCATCTTCACCAGCGAAGATCATGGCGGATGTGGGCACCGCCGTCAGTTCCGAGTAGGTATTGCTGTCGGGATCTGCGTGCATAGGGGTGAACGGGCGGAGACGCATGTCTGCGGGCGGCAGGTCGATACCTAGCTCTGCGGCGGACTGATGATCGGAAAAGCGCAGGGAATGCCTGCCCACCTTTTTGATCAAACGGAAGTAGATGCGGCGGATTTCCTGCTGAAGTTCAGTGAGGAAGTCGTTGTGCACGACCTCTTTCCGGGGGGGCAGGACCAGCTGCAACGCTGTACAGGTTTGGACATCTATCAGAGCGCGGTAGCTTCCGTGATGCACCTCGGAAAGCTCGGGCAAGGGCACACCCAATGTGACCCCATGAAAGTTCGCAGTCATGTGCTTGCGTTTGAAGCGGATATCATCACGGCGATATACGCCGATGCGAATGCCCTTCCAAATCTCGATGTGCGATGCCCCTGCGAGAAAATCATCGCGCTCAACAGCGGCACCATCGCAAATGACATCGATGGGGGCGTAGCGGGCAGCATGAGCAGCGGCCACGGATATGTTTTCGCCCGGACGCTGCTCGAAGATCACCGCGACACCAGCGAGATCATCCGTGCGTGGGCGACAAGTGATCGGCGCATCACCTGACAGGGCATCGCGACTCATCTCTAATTCCCAACCGCCCGGGCCATCGCGCCGTGCCGCAATGACACGGGCGTTGCGACCCGCAAGGGCAAAGAACCCCATGCCGGCCGGATCTTCATTGGCCTGTGTCTCTTCATTCCACGCGCTGCCACCAAGCGCCAGAAGGGCATTGGGATCGGTTAATCCCGGGCCGTCATCGCGAAAACAAATGACAGGACCCAGAACGGGATCCTCGACGCAATCAATTGCGACTTCGGTCCCACCGGATCTGCGTGCGTTCTGCAAAAGCTCAGCCAGAATATCGCCGATGCTGGCGTTGAAGAGACGGGTGGCTTTTGTGAGGGCGTCGTCTGAGACGGATGCCATCAGGGTCTGAGCGTCGGGCATGGGAACCTCCGGGGGTTTGGGGTGCTCCCCTTCCGGAACGGAAGACCTTTCCCGGTCCCGCAGGGGTCCCCCTGCCCTTTGGCCAACTGCCTCTTTGAACGCTACGATCAGCGGTCAGGGCACGGGCGAAGACCCGGCCTTGCATCTTTGCGATGTGCGGGCACTAGGCGCCGCCAACAATCCATTGGGCAAACTGGCCAATATCTTGGGCGAGCTGCATCATATCGCGGCTGCCGTTTGTCACGGCATGTTTGACAAGGGCGATGGTCAGCAAATCGCCGTCACAGATAAAGCAGAGCGTGAGATAGATGCGTGCTTGATAAGTGCGCCGCTTCAGCTGCGCGGCGACGGCAATGAACATCAAGAAGAGAGCAGCCCAGCCCATGTACCCCTCGTATCAGGCGTCGGTTAATGAGGTGTCATATAGCATGAGATGTGGAATTCTCGAATGGGCGTCGTCATTCAAGCAACGCGGGTGAGTGAAAGGTCTATGCGTCGATTGGATCGATCAGCTGCGATCCTTGCGATCTGTTAGAATTCACATCCGTTGAAACACGGTAGGCGACAAGTTCCGATCCACGATTCTGACCGAGCAATGCCAAAGCCGCGTCTGCATCCGTTGCTGGGTCGAGCCAGGGTTCATAGGCGTCAGCGCTCAAGATCACGGGCATACGATCATGAATATGGGCGATGTCCGGGTGCGGCTTGGTCGTGATGATCGCGCAGGTCATCGTGTCGAGCGTTTCGTTCGTGCCCCAGATACCCGCGAAAAAGAACGGGGCATCATCCTTGAGATGGATATTATAGGGCAGTTTGACCTTCGGTTCGGGCGTCACCCATTCATAGTAGCTGTTTGCTGGGATCAGGCAGCGTTTTTGGGCGAAGGCCGTGCGAAACATCCCATTGGTGGCGACAGTTTCGCCTTTGGCATTGATCGGTTTGAACTTCGCCTCTTTTGCCCAGAATGGAATGAAGCCCCATTTGGGATCGATGATTTGATAGTCCGCATCATCGCGAACAACCGCGCCAAAGGTCTGGCCCGGGCAAACGTTAAACCGAGGCGGATCATTGCGTCCCTTGGCTGTTGCTGGGATCAGATTGAGGGCGTCATAGTATTCAGCCCAAGTATATTGGATGGTGAAGCGTCCGCACATGGAGCGAAGTTAGCTGGAATCTGGCTCCAAGCGCAAACTAGGTTGATGCTCCATCGCCCATCACTGCTGCCTTGAACCTTGGACGGCACGACGAGGGCGACCCAAGTTCAATATTTATTGAGCCATCCACAGTTCTCGCAGACGAATTGCTACCGCACACATTCGCGGCCTATGATATTGAGACCATGCCATTTTCCAAAGAGCGCACAGCAGAGCTCCAATCCCGAATTCGTTCTCGGCTTGAAAAGCAAAATGTGAACGACTGGGAGCGGTCATTTCTGTCGAACATGGACACTAAGTTCGGCAAGGACGGCACGCGGACGCGATTAAGCAAGGCACAATACGCCAAACTGCACAAAATCTTGAAACTTGAACGGGAAACTAAAGACGTTCCGTCACAAGCACACACGCCTTCGAAACCCCTGAAACGTCACTCGCGAACAGGGCAAACTTCTAGTCCAATCAGAGCGACAAGACGGGCCATCAATGCCCCGAGACGAGCGGTTCGCCGCGTGCAACGCCAGCTTACCATTCCCATAATCATTGTCGTTGCGCTTATTGCATTGATCGGGTCCCTTATCGACCAAAGCGGGAACACCCGCGCGACTTCCGGCGCTAGTCCAACCACCTCGAGCCTGCAGGAGAATCCACATGCTTTTGTTACTGGAAGCAGTGTGAACCAGCGTCAGGGACCTTCCACAACATACGCCATTATCGGATCGCTGGCTGAGGATACGCGCGTCGAGGTACTCTCGCAAAATGGCCAATGGACCCAAGTGCGATCTCGTCTGGGCGATGGATGGATGGCATCGCGTTTCCTGTCAACGGAGCGTTCGGCCGAGAGAGGAGCTCCCGAAGGAGAGATCAGGGCAAGCGCCGTCCGCGTTGTCGACGGTGACACCATTGAATACGGGGTACTGTCCATTCGTCTGACCGGCTTCGATACGCCGGAAACCTACTACGCTGACTGTGCAGTTGAGAATGCACGGGGTGATGCCGCAACCGCACGATTACAGCAATTGATACTTGGGGCGGGGACTGTGCAACTATTTCTTCGCGAAGAGCGTGACCGATATGGGCGTAGTTTGGGCAGCTTACTCGTCGATAGCCGAAATGTTGGCGACATACTGATTTCTGAGGGCCTTGCGCGTCGCTATGGCGGAAGACGACGAAGTGGATGGTGTTAGCGGTCCTATTCGGCTTTTTGCTTTTACTTTAGGATGGCATAGAAATCCGAAATCAGGAAACCAAACGTCAGCCAATTTACTAGTTTACGGGTTCTCAGCAAAAGGGGCGCTTCAAATTTCGGTTTTGAGCTCACTCACAATGCGAAAGATCGATCGAAGGATTCGGACGTATTGAAATGACAAACTGATTTGATCCTGAACTAATGGTTCGCGGCGATGGGTTCTTTTGCCCAGCGTCTCTTACCACGTTTATTGCATCAAATTCAGTCAATCCCGTTCCACCGGGGCCTCCATCGACAATGGATGCGGTTACGAATGTCGTATATTCAACCGTATCAGCCTGCACTTCATCCGTGGTTCCATGCGCAATTAGGGAGAACCGATACTGTCCAGGGCATGGATTTGTCAGCCTTAAGAGCGTTGTACGGGTCAATCCAGTTGCGTCAGATGACAGGATCTGTTCTCGATGGATCGACGATCCTAGCACCCACCCTTCACTAAAGAACACTCGATCGCCAAGCAAAGCGGTTTCAAGCCGTCCTGTTGTAAGGTCAATCGGCCATTGGTTCTGAAACCTAAAATCCATCGTGACGTCCGGTCTGGTCCGGTTCTCAGGCTCAAAATTAGCGATCAACCCAAGCTGAAGTAACGGCTCGTCCCACTCAATCTCGACATGAAGGAATGAGCTGCCGCCGCCGTTAGAACCGCTTTCCACTAATGGAAGCGATGCAAAGACGAGAAACAAAAAAAACGCGGCGCCAAAGCCCCCCGAAACAATATCAATAAAGCTAAGCCCAATCTTGATGCCCGGCCCATCGTCAACGTCTGTTTCCATAGTCATCGTTCGACACACCTGAAGAAGGGAGCCACCGTCAACATCTCCGCGACGGTGCCTCTTGCCTTGCAGGTTCCCGTTGCGAGCCGAACACCTACGGCAGGAGTAACGGTTACCCCACCAATTTGCAGACTTGCTGCCACAAACCCCTGCAGAGCCTTCCCATCGGAACGAAGATAGAACCCTCGGAGTGTGTCAGAGGCATCGAACCGAAAATTTCGCACACATCCATTTTGATCCGCGTCCGAATCGTACGAAAGTGTCCACGACTCCCGAGCAGCTGGCACTGTATCCAGTCCCTTCAACGGCCCACATTTTCTTCCAACCACGCGCAAAATCGCATCAACTTGCCCCCCCGTTTCTTGAACTCCTAAGGCAAAGTTCACGCGCTCGGTTAAAGATGTCGAAGAAACCGCAGTGTCTAGAGGGGAAACCTTGACCAATGCGACGAAGATTAAGAACAGCGCGATTGCTGACCCTAGAACACATGTTAGCGCGTCAGCGAAGCTTAAGAAGAACGGTGAATCCTCTTCCATTTTAGCCCGCCTCCGGCACGGTCTTGGTATGGCTCTCTGCCTCCAGTTGTGTAGTTTCTGGTGTTAGTTCAACTACACCTAGTGCGGACCGCTTCATTCGACGTAACCCGATAAGATCGATAAAGCGGCTCTCTATAGCTATCAGGATCGTCAAAACCAGCGTCATCAACAGCGCGATGAAAGTTGTCGCAAACGCTAAGCCGAGATCACCTGCCAGTGCACCAATTGCAGCCGCGCGCTCATTGTTGGTCGCAGCGAATACGAGCGCATCAGCGCCTATCAGACTGTCCTTGATGCCCCTCACGGTCCCAATAAAGCCGATCGCTGGAAGGATCGCCATCACTACCCTAAGAGGCCAACGCGCAGATGCTACTATCCTCGAAAACAAAACCCTGTGCTGGTCCCAACTCAAGGCTGATCCATCGTCAGGGGGACCTAATTTCCGCATCATTTGGTTGCTTAGAATTCTGTGAATGCTCTGCGGATCGGTCGCATCCAATACATCTTCGTGAGGAAATGCTGGCCCGGGCACCAGGCGCCCAGTTTGCCAGGACCACAATGACAAAACAAGGCGAACGAGGACGAGCAGTCCCCCGAAAAATCCAAAAAACAAGAGACCTGCCTGCTCATAACCGGTCCAGAGGGCAGCGCGCGATCGTGCTGCAGCAACTGTCTCATCTTGCCGAATTTGCCCCGCAGCCCAGAGCGCAAGCTCGGAACGCGCAACAATGATATCATAAATCACTCTTGGCTTTTCTGCTTCCGGCGTGATCTCAAGACCTTCAACGAGCGAAAGACATGTGTCTCCGTCCGTCGGCAAGGCTTGGCGGAAATTGGTCTCACCCGGGCCGAAAACACCAGCTTCTGCCATGCCACGCGTGACAATTTCAGCGTCCGACAGCGGCTCGGCCCCCTCTAAGAGCGTCCAGATGTCAAGGTCATCGTGCCATCTCGACATAAATGCTCCGACGCTCTCACTCAGATCGAACGCCGCGTTCTGACCAACAGACGGGGCAATAGCGTCAAAGTCGATCAATTCCGCTTCGGTTCCCAGAGCAAATCTGACGGCATGTTGCATCAACGGAGCGTAGATTTCGTCAACGCTTGGGTTTAGCGAGCCTCTCTTACACTGCATGACATCGGCAAAAAACTGTAACCCGGGCATTATGCTATTCGGGCTCGATACATCCTTAGTAAGGAAATCCATGATGGCACGTTCAGAAGGAAGGGAGTCGGAACCGATGTCATCGGCATGCTGAACAAGATTGGGATCAATCAAGTCGATATCCCGCATCAACATCCATGCGGCCTGCATCGACATCCGCTCCTGCCCTTCGACAGTCACCGTACAACTCGCGTTCAGTTCATTCAGAATGGCTTTCTGCGAGCAAAACGCGTCGATCACGTCAACCTTGGCCGCCGCGGTCAGCGCTGCCTCGCGCCAATTCGCCTGCTGAGACTAATAGATCTAACCCGAGATAAAACCGGACGCAACTAGTAGAACGAGCCAGCCTGCTAGTGTCAGCGCAAGCTCGGCGCGCAAGAAAAGGCGGAAAAAATCCATTTTTGCTTTCCTAAGTTTCATATATCCGAACACAGCGTGGGCCACTCCAAACGCAGATCTAGATCGTCAAGAGCACCGAGACGCTGCAGTTCAAAAAGACCAACATCCGGTCGCATGAAATACTCATCAAATAGCGACCGAAGCTCGCTTTCGAAATTTTTAGCGGGAAGCAGGTCATTCAGCTCATTGATCAAAAGGGTATCGTTGTAGCAGAAACGCCGTGCGTCTGGGGGGGTCGGATCGTGGTCACCCGAAAAATTCTGCCGTAGGTCGGGAATCGTTTGCAAATTAGTAGCCGCACTTCGAAATTCGTCCCTCCGCAGGCGGATTGCGCGCTCCCCTGCCCCATCAGGCTCTCCGATCAAAGCGTAGTAATGGATATCGCGGCTCTCGTTGATACCGACAATCGCCCGCCAGGACGACCCGTCCTCAACGCCGATCAGATCTTCAAGGAAGACGTCTGTCAGCAACGCCTCCCAGTCGTCCCTTTGAAACGGTCCGTTGATCGAACCATCGGGATAGAACTGCGGCAAAGTCAGCTTCGTCGCCGTGATCTCAGTGTCGTTCAACCGCAGGATTTCAATCACTTGGCCTGACCCATCCCCGGCTTCAAGGATGAGCAGCGTTTCGGTTCCCAACGCCTCATACGCCACGCGCGGTAGAGAACCATTTTCAAGCCAGATTCGAATGATTTCCTTGGCGAAGGCATAATCACCTACTGGCGACAGGAACACTGGATGAAGCGGGTTTGGTTGATCTGAGAATGGGAGTGTCTCCGGAATGGTCACCGGACGGATTTCAACTTCATCCGATTCCGTGTTCAAGGTCTGGACAACCACAGAGATATCTGCCCCATTACTCCCGATAGTCGCCGTCACCTGAGCCTGAGCCCCTGCCAACTCAAAACTGATCCGCTGCTCTTCTGTTTCTTCATAGGTCTCTTCCAGATAAGGAATGACAAACCGGTTGATCAGAACGATTTCCGACATCGCCGTAAAACCGACACCGCCCTTCGGATCTGCGATCTGATCCTCAAGCTCCGAGACCTCAATCATTAGCGGTCGGGCCGTCGGGCCGCAGGCCCGCTGCCAAATCGAGTTATTCCGAACCCAAGGATCCACAGCCATCAGGTGCGGACAATCAAACATGACGCGGATCGTCTGACCGTCACCTTCCAAAAAGAAAGCCGTATCAATGAAATTGTGCTGCGATCCACCAAGGCAGTAAACTGGCAAACCGGCCAAGGCGAAATTGGCGTTCGCGTCCTCATCGAGCTTGACCAACCGGTACGACGGACGGGAGAAGGCGGCAGATCCGGACCAGCAAACATCTATCGGATCAATGACCCGGCGAGCAGACCCGATTTGGCTTTGTCCATCCTGCACGGTCGCAACGCGGTTGTCATTGAGTGTGCATAACGGGCGAATGGTTCGTTCCTCGCCACTTGGACGCACCCCTTGATTGGAGACCGAGCTTTCCGGGAAGGCCCGCATCCAGTTGAACCTAACCGCATTCGAGGGTGCATCAGGGACGACCCATGTCAGGCTCAGAGCTGGCCAAGTCGGCGGGAGGGCGACGTTGCGCACGTCACCGTTATGGTTGAACCCCCACCAATTGCGCGGAGGCAACGCTCCGTCATGACCGCGAAGCTCCACCCGACCACCGTCAATCCCGTCTCGGAACCCGCGGGCCGGATCGATGCCAACGACGTGGATGCAGATGTAGTTATCGACCGAGACACCCCACTCCTTGATGTTCTTTTCCCCCTCCGCTTGCTCGGGCGGGTCAACCGGTGAGGGCTCCTGAGTGTCGAGCGAAGTGTCCGAGGGCTCACCCTGCGACTGGTTCCTGTCATTGCTGTTACCGCCTGTATCGTCGCTGTCCCCATCCTTTACAGTCGATACATCACCCCCGCTCCCGATCACCGAAATCCGCAAATTCGCGGGGTCGATGTTCAAGAGATCCTCAAGGCTGATGTCGAACAGGCTCGCAAGTATGGAGGCGATGTAGCCCGGCGACAGCAGCTCAATCGTAGGGGTCGTGATGTTCAAATCGATCCCGAGGAACGACAATCCAAGTGCGGCCTCATCAAGGTTCACCTGCAACCCGGCGCTGCCTACGGTCCAATCGAAGAGGCGCAGCGTAATCTGCCCGCCGGCCTGCGGATCCTTGAACTCATTATCCACATCAACCGTGATCGCGTTCTGCGTAATCAATAGATCGGCGTTGCTGCGAATGCGGATGCCGGGCGGAACGTCGGGTGCACAATCGGACGCGCTGGCACAGATGCTTAGCTCGTCACGCGTAAGATCAAGGCCGAGGACGGCCAACTTCGATTGGGTCGTGATGAACGCGTCCTCGATGACCATCAAACCATAGACCTGAGCATCCAGAATGTCCGCAAAGTCCGAATTGGTCTTGCCATCAAATTCGAACGCCCCGCGGTTCAGATCAATCTCTGAGAAGACGCGGAACAGATTGACGGAGTTCACTAGGATAAGGTTACCCTCCGCTGACATCCGAAGTTCGTCGATATGCAGCAGGTCAAGTTCGACGGCAAATTTGATGATCCGTGCAAGGCTTGCCTCGATCACTGTTAGATCCGCCCCCGCGACCAGCCCGGGCTCGTCTGCATTCTCGGTAAACAAGGTCATAGTGATCTTGGATAGCCAGATCGGGACCGGGGGTGTCGGCAACGGAATGGGCGCGCCGACGCCAAGCGTGATCTTCTGCGGAAGATCGACACCACGATCAGAGATCGCGATCCGGTCCATCGCAAAAGCGAGCGGGTATTCAAAGAAATCGAGGTCGGCCTTCACGCCAATCACGAGGCCATAGCGCAGGTTGCGGTCATCAAGCGGGCCGAATTGAACAGGATCAATGGTGATGCCGCCAAAGGGCAGATCGGGCATATAATCGGCGAGCAACGCCTGCAAGCCACCAAGGGCCGCCGCCTCAATCGCGTCATCGGGGATGTCCACATCCAGTTTGCCTGACGGAACCGAAACTTTCAGATTGATCGGCAGCATGAAGTCCTGAACGATCAGCTCACCCCTCGCGATGATATCAAATCCGTCATCCGTGATGTCGAAGTCGAAAGGTTTGTCAGCGGCCAGGCGCACCTCTCCGATCCCCTCCATCTCAAGGCTTTCACCCTTGAGCCGCACTGACAAATCCTCGGCGGCGCGCGCCGCCACCTGTTCCAGCACTGCGTCGAGCACACTGTCCAGCGTCTCTTCGTCGAGTGAGGTGAAATCTACAGGCCCAACCGCCACCGTGCCAAGATAGGGCAGGTTCTGAACCGTCACATCGATCAGTACGACCGTTTCTCCATCAGACCCCCGTCCAACTTCCGGGTCGGTCAAAAGCAGGGTATCGCCCAGATCGACGACGCTTTCGACACGGCACAGGATCACGGCGCCCAGCTTGCGACGCTCTGCTTGATCCATCCCGTCGAGCGACAGATCACCCTCAAGATTAACGCTCAAACCGGTCAGCGTGCGCTGCGCGGTGCTCAGCCCGCAGGTTTGCGCCCATGGCGCGTCGACCACCACTTCAAGATCAAGACGGCCGTCCTGCCTGAGCTTGTTGACAAGCGCGGCAGCCCCCTGCCCGTCTTCTGCAATCCGCGCCTTGATGCCGAAAAGATCAACCTCGAGGTCGAAGATCTGATCAAGTGAGCCCGCAATTGTCCGGTCCAACGCACAAATTGCCGCGTTCTGGGCCACTTCCTCAAGCTGATCCCCAATCACGTCCGAGATAGCGTCGATATCAAACGGCAGCACCTCATCGATACGGATGTCGCAACCCTCGACGGGCACGTCAAAGGCGACATGAAGCCGAAGATCATTCTCTTCGAGAACCGGCGTCACAGACAAGCTCGACCCAAGGGGCCCCTCGATCTGATCCGCCAGGCCAAGCTGCGATAGCAACCATATGGGCAACTTAGCGATCTCCGCCTCAGCGCCCTCGTCGAACTGAAAAGTCCGCACTTCGAACGCCGATGGCGATGCGATCAGCTGTGCGGTGGCCGGGATAGAAATCTCGGCTTGCAGCGTGTCAGTATCGCGGATCTCAAGCGCGTATGTCGTAGAAACGGTCAGCGTTTCACCCGCCCAGTCCAGATCGTAGGACAAGGCCTCACCCGACTCATTGGGAATCACGCCGAACCTGATCTGCGCGGCCTCATACGCCCCTTGAGAGGCAGGCAGTCGCATCGTTTCAAGAAAGCGGTTCGCAGCGCTGAGCGTGGTTGACAGCTTCTCTTCGAGGAAGGCTTTGACTGCACGTTCGAGCGCATCCTCGATTGGCACGCCTTCGCCGTCCTCTACTAGCGCAATATCGAGGACACCGAGCCGTGTGCCGGCCACGATAAGCTCGACCCGCAGGACCAGTCGGTCGATTGCGCCCTCATCCGAGATGTTGATCTCGGCCTCCATCCCGTCGACGGCCATGAAGGTGGGCAACCCAAGTTCCCGCAACGTCTGGCGCGTGACATGGGGTTGCTGCTCCATGACGTTGCGCAGACCTTCTAGCCCGTCAAACCGAATATGGCCCTCAGGTGTCACGAAAACGGGGGAGAGCGAGAACCCGAGCGGCAGGAAGTCCGGCGAGGCGAAGGGCAAGGCGGCTTTTCCGTCCGCTGAATCTGCCAAACGTTCCGCCGTTGCGGCAGCGCTTGCCTCGGGGTCGGTCGTCAGGGCGCGTCGGACCGAAAAGGCGATCTCGTTCTGCGGCAAGCCTTCAAGCGGATGGCCAACGGGGAACGTGTCACCTGTGTCAGACACCTCAATCTGCAGAAGACCAGCGAGCAGAGGAACACCGTTTGGTTGCTGCCCAAGCGAGGCGTTCATCGCAAGATCTACCCCCGCATAGCGCATCGGTCCGACCGAAGCCCAGACATCGAGCGGGGCGATGGGCTCTCCTGCGGCCACGTCTGTCCCCGCCGCAGCGATCAGCTGGCCTGCTATCGTGGCCAAAGCATCGCGCGTCTCCGTGATCCGGTCCTGACGAGCCTGCGCAGACATCGCCGCAACGAGATCGTCGCGCGACAAACCGGCCGCATCAGCGGCACTCTGACTCACACCCACGGGCATCGCGGCACGGACTGCCGCCACCGCGTCTTGCCGGTTCACACCCGGAAACAGAATGGTCCATTGGCCTGCTGGAAGCACGGTGGCGCGGGCCACCAACGCAAGATGGGCGGAATAAATCGCCTCGTTGCGCACCGCCCGCAAAAGTTGAGCCCGCACATCCGGCAAGGTCGTCGGACGCTCCGGTGACGTCGCCACGGATGCAAACGGCTCAAGCCGGGCCAGTTCGGCCCGCAATCCGGCGCTCCCGGCAAATAGTGACACGCTAGTCGTCTCTGGCAGATCCAGCAGAATGGCCGGCGGCGTGACCGCCGCATCGAGCCTGTCAAAGCGACGCTGCAATGCGTTGCACAAAATCGGTCTGTCCGCACTCAGCATCGGCGGAGCAGTCGCCGTCTCGGCCAGTGCCCCGCCCGGCGTCAATTCATAGACCCATGCGAGCGGCGCAAGATTGGCGGGCTGCCCTCCGTTCCATCCAACAAGACCGACCGCGCGCCGATCGAGAGCAGCCACGTCCGTTAAAATCCGTGTTCCAAGCTGAACCCCGGTGGCGGTACAGGCAGACAATCCGCGCTCCGCCAGATCATCGCCCAAATACCATTGCAGTGCCTGATCAAGCTCTGCCGATATTTGCCCATCTGCTGCTTCGGCCTCTCTCACGCCCGCCACAAGCATAGAAAGATCCGCAGGCAATGCCGTCGTCTGCCGCTCTTTCGCCAGCAGGAACCGGAGGATCGGAAGCAACTTTTCCGGCTCCTCCCCATGCAGGGCGAGCATGTAGGCCATGCCGGTTCCGACGCGCCACCAATAGTTTTCAAATCCGATCTGGTCGTCGGCGATCAGGTTCTCTTGGCGCAGCGCGACGAGCGATGCGTTGACCGATTGAACAAGGCCCGGAGTGCTCGCTTCTCCAAAAATCGCACCCAGCACACCTACCGAGTAGGAGCACCGCAACACGGTCTGTGAATTGCTGAGCGACGCCACAGTATCCGCTCTCAGATCGCGTTCGGTCAGAAGCTCCTCGATGGCAACCTGCTCGCGCAGAACCATCTGAAGGTCGAACAACAGCCCAGGATTGGGTTGCCAATTGTCATCGCTTTTCCAGCCAGCCAGATCCGTCCGAGACCCCTCGACATCATAATTGCCAGGCGACGCGTAAAGCTCGCGCATCACCGGAATGTTCACGAAATCAAACAGACGAGCATTGATATCGCGGAGCACCTCGCGCCCCGCCACATCCGGCAGCATCGAACCAGAGGCCATGGTCCCGCATCCGTCGCCGCGGGTATCGACTCCAAGAACAGCTTCGATCAACTGGTTTTGCTCATCAATGTCGTAGGCAGAAAGCGTTTCGGATGCGCCGACCCCCATCAAGCGGGTAACGGCAGAGGCCGCCGCGAAGAAGCGGGGCGGCTCCCCCGTCGTCGGTGCCACCTGCCAGCGCTCGGCAAGCAATCTGTCTACCTGTTCATAAGCCACGGACCGGTCGCGAATGGTGCGCAATACCATCGTGTCGCCCTGAAGGATGCGGGTGGCCGCGCAGCGTGCGATGTCCACGACAACTGGATCAATGTCGCCATTCAAAAGAAAATCGCCATAAAGCCCAAACGCCGGTCCTATCCTTCTCCCCCAATTGACCAACTCAGCAATGGAATGAGCCTGGTAAAGACGCGACTTCCGGAGCAGTTGGACACGAGTTGCGTCCATGATCCGGGCAAAGAACGTTTCAGGCGGGGTGCTTTCCAGCCAATCTGTCGCCTTCAGATAAAGCCCGAACGGCGTTTCAGTTGCTGCACCCGGCCCGTTCTCAGGACTGATCTGGCAGCCGGCGAGGGACTGATTATTGGCCTCGGAAAGCAGCCCCGGTCTCGCGTAGACGAGCATCCTTTGATAAAGCCAGTGCATTGCCGTCTGTTGCGGAGCACGCGCCGCAAGCGGCGCTTTCTGCGTCCGCGAAACTTGATTGAGACGGACCGCATCCAGCGCGTACGACATCTCCGCAATCGCGACGGATTGAACCTCATTATAGGATAATTGGCGCGGGTCGGTCATCGCGTTCCAGCGAGCCAGCACGGCGCGTGCATCGTCCCCTTGTGCG
>ERZ1740062.665-NODE-665-length-16665-cov-11.248405_pt1 | contig 16665 bp, 12 predicted proteins | sample MGYA00581741_ERZ1740062 | MGnify/ENA primary metagenome ERZ1740062 (study PRJEB43018, sample SAMN04849747) | marine metagenome | isolation source: floating plastic debris | place: Pacific Ocean | collected 2008-09-01 | study: EMG produced TPA metagenomics...
GGTAACTCTAGTTGAATTGCTTCTTCTGTTTTCTGCGGTGCTTTTTTACTCCGACGTTTGGTGGTTTTACCTTTGGATTTTTTAGCAGCTTTGGTTTGCTGTTGGAGTTTTTCTCTTTCTGCGCGGATGCGTTCTAGTAAGATGGATGCGGGTTCGTCATTGGGGTTTTGGGGTACGAGTTCTCCGCGAAATGCTTTCTTCAGGATTGATTGAGTTGGTCTAAACGACTATTGGTTTGAAATATTTGCTGTCCAATAATATCTGAAAAATTGTACAAGGCATCTAAACGGTTATTTATTTCTATGATTTCTTCATATGGTGGTAAAGGAAATGGATAAGGATTGAGAGGACGGAAGATTGATATTTGGCTGACCACCTGAAGCATAAGATGCGTTGCGAATTGTTGGTTTTCTAGAACGCATATAATACTCAATATATTTAGATAATTCAAAGTTTTTAGAACAAATTGCCACTAAACTATCTGGACAGCAGCTATCAAAATCAAGAATACCTGTATTACCGATTGTGGCTCCAACGATAGATAAGTAATTAAACAAAATTAATTACACAATGTCATTGCGAGTGGAACGGAGTGAAACGAAGCAATCGCAAGGGCTGGGATTACTTCGCTTCGCTCGTAATGACGGTAAATATTTTTGTTCACCTACTTATCAAAACGCTTCCCTTTACAAACATTTTGCTAACGCTTAACCCTTTCTCCTGCCAGCGTTTGGGAATATTGTTCAATTATCCTTAAGTAATTTGGAGTACAATGATTAATGCACGAACATGGCAGTGCATAGATGGTCTATATCCCGAATTTTACTACTCGGAAGGTATATTACTCAAAGCTTCTTATTTGGATCAACTTGTGAGTATGATACGTTCATCTTCTTCACTGACCATCAAAACGTAATCTGCCATCTGTGCTGCTAAGTGGAGAACAATTGGGCGAGCTAGAGTATCTTTGTATTGCAATGCCATCCGACGTAATTCGTGTGTCAATATTGCCCAATGCTCTGGTTTATCTCCTGGTTGTATGCAAGCTACTGTTAATTCAAGTATTGCAGGGTTTGACCAGTAGAGTTGAGGTTTATCAAGTTTACTGAAATCAAGCTTTTCTTTTGGCATTGTATTAGATTTTTTACCAATGCTGAGAAATATGCGTTCATTGCTGTCCGAATTAAATAGTCCCTCTGTTGCTACACTTATTTGTTCAAGTTCCATCAAATTATCAAACAACTTTACTTTTTGTTTTTCTGTATCATGCAGAGCATACCATTCTGGTGTTTCTCCATCTTGACGTACTCGAACTACGCGAAGTTTTGGCATTAATTGAGGTGATTCTGCACCAAAAAATACTCCTTCTTGAGATATTTGCGTGTCTTGTAACCATGTCCAATATCTTCGTATATTTTGAGCATCGCAGAGAAGTAATGTATCTTTACCTCTTAATTCTTTGCTTGTCAGCATTCGTTTAATAAATGCTTTTATATCCCTTTTTAATTCGTTATTATCACCTGTGATGGATATTCCTTCTGTATTTATTTTTCTCAAAGCTTCATCATAGGGTATCCACTTAGGTAGACCATTATTATCAGATAAACCATTAAAAGTAGCTTCAATTATTTGGGAATCGGAACGTATTTTTACCATAATTGGTAAGATTTGTTGTTTCCCATGAGCGCTAGTTTTAGAGGTACGGTTAACTAACCATAAACCAACATAATTAATAGGGTCGGGAAGTGTTGCGGATGGAATAACAATACTTGGAGGAGCTATCTGTACTCCCAGCGAACGTAGTAGGTCTAAAAAAGAAGTTATCGCTTTCTGTGGTAGTTCTTCAAGTAAATTGTTAATTTCCTTTTGCTCTCGTTTATTTAACTCTCTACCTTTTTCTTTTGCAATCTTCTGATATTTATTTTTAACTTCCTCATGTTCGGGGACAAGAAATTTTGATACTCTGTCAATTTGTTCTTGAGCAAAGCCTAAGCGAATAGCTGCTTGGGGGTCTGTCCATTTAGGTTTCCAATGGTCTTCACCATACAGTTCAACTAATACTCCTACTTTTCCTGTTACAGGTGGATTTTTATTAACTGTTTCTGCTATTTCACCCATTCGGATATTGATAGCTTCTTCTCGTTGTTTGGAAGTTGGTTTCTTCTTATTATCTGTAGATAAAGATAAAGGTTCTGCCAATTTACTAATTGCTTGGGTGCGTATAGTTACAGTCAAATCTATATCTGGGAACTTATGAGTATCTGCTGTTGATGTTTTTAATCCCAGACAATACCATACTGCTTTTATAAGAGCATCGCGTGTTGAGGAATTAATATGCCAAATTTCAATTGTTAGTTCTTTACCAATACAGTTACGTATGGCTTCAAGGAGTCTTTTCCCTTCCAAACTAAGTTTTTCTACAAATTGTGCTAATAAATTTTCATACCTCACTTGAAATTCTTCATCGGTTTCAGCTTCTTTTTTAGAAAAACTTGTCCTTTCTGATTCTTGCTTTTTTAAAAGCTTATCGTATTTAACTTGGAATTTTTCTGATGATTCCGAAACTTTTTTTTGAAGAAGTTTATTTTTATCCAATTCTTGTTTCTTTAATAGATTCTCATACCGAGTTTTGAATTGCTCCTCTGATTCCGCTTTTCTTCTTTTTGGGACACCCATAGTCCAAGATGTTCCATTTGGCTTAGGTAAGTCAAATATTTTAGCGGATTTTTTGGTATCAATTTTATATTGAAACCGCTCATAGTTTATTAACTTCCAATCATCTTTTAACAACAATGCAATTTGTTCAATTAATTGACGACGGTTAATTGGTGGCAATCCTTTACCTACTTTATGACCTGGAATTATTCCGTCTTTATAAGTAATACAAATGTTAGGAATACCCTGAATATTAAGTGCTTGTTTGGGATTAGCTAAAATTTCTTGTGGAGTATAAGAAAGAGGGTTTAATTTCTCTAATAAATTAGCTAAATTATTATCCCATTTAGGCTCTCCTTTCCATACCAGTGGAGCAATTTGAAAGTATTCGGTATAACCATAAGGATTTATCTTTTCGCCCCATTTTACCTTGGTACGAATGTATACAGAGCTAGCTTGTCCTCCTAGCAAACCAGTATCGTTCAGACTGCACCACCGCCGTATGCTCATATCGCATTGCAGTTGGGGATATGACTGGAATGGAACGGTTTGTACTTTTAAAGTCAGAACTATTGAGTAATAGTAATTACGTTTGTTGTGCGTGTGTGACAAAGGAGGGAAAGATATTAATTCCGCTCCTTTTCCTTCCATTGGCGCACAGCGATAAAATTGAATTGTCTCATCATCCAATTTGAACTTTAAATCTGGGTTACTCAATTGTGTTGCGAGAATGTCAGGCAATAGAATAAAACTATCTGCATTCTCGGTAATATTGGCAGTTCCGTTATCAAACTGTTTCCATAATTCTGTTTTTAGAGTCACCGATTCCCACTTGAAATTGTTGGGGGACTTTAACACCCGCATTACGGCTTCTCGTTGCTCAAAAGTTATTCCTTTTTTACGTTTATAGGGGTTCTCATCAGGAAATTCAGTATCTAGCCAATGCGAAAAAATAACTAATAATTTATCTGTTGGAATTTCAACTGGGCTGTATAACCAAAATTTCTCCCAAAGTTTACCAATGTAAATTAAACCGGGTATGCTTGCCCTCAGAGCAGCATTGAGAGATGTAATGGGAATACCTACTTTGTCTTTGGAACGGTTGTCTCTTTCTGCAACAAGATTTTTGATTAAATCTTTGGCTTCTTGTGGAAACTTAAGTGCATAAAATTGTTTTTCAGGTAAGTCGTGTTTGAGTTGGAAAGCGCACAGGCGAATTTTGTTGTATTGAGCTGACATAAATTAAATTAGGTGGTGAAATGTTTACAAAAAAATATCAAAAAAGATTTTTGGTGTTGGCGATTGCGTCATAAAATGGGCGATAAAGTGCCTGAACTATTTGCTTGTCGATTTTGTTAGTTTGCTCCTCTGAGTCTTCAAAATAAGGCTGTAGCAAATCTCGGATACCAACAAGGATGCTGGTTGAAGGTGTATCTTCTTGTTCGTTCATCTGTGCAACGTTTACCCCAAATTTGGCATCGCACCAAAATAATTCTGCGTTACTACCACCGCGAATCAAACGACCTACCACTTGCCAGAGAGAAACGGTAATATCCCAATGCATCGCTTTTAAGTTCTCTTCATCAAGGGTTCTTAGTCTTATTGGTAGGTGTAGCAACCGCAGCCATTGACGATAAGCTTTATCTCGAAAATTAGTACCTAATTCCTTAAGATTTTTCCCTGTAGCTGTTTTATAGTTTTCAATCGCCCAACGGTTGATGGAGTGAATTGCATAGCTGAGGTCGTCAGGGCTTGGGTGGGGTAGAACCAGGAAGTAAGCAGCCCCAATTGCTGCCATGCCATTTTCATCAACAATATTGTGACCGCGCTCCATTGCTTTTAGCGGAGCTATTAAAATCACTTTGTCAGGTTTGTAAGCGAACTCAGATACTCGTCCTCGTTGCAATCTGCTATTACTTTCGTTTTCTGAGTCATCATCTAACCACTCAGATTTATTATCATCTTTTGTTAATGCTATAACTCGGTTTCCCCAACCTAAACTAATTAGATGGTCGTGGACTATTTTTACCTGTTCGTAGCTGTTAACAGCTAGTAGGATTTTTCGTCCTTTAAGGTCTGCTAGTTTTTGTTCAAGATATTCTTCTTCTACTAACTTAGTGACGATTTTCTCCAGATTCTTCTGTTTTTTATCCCCTGTTCCTGATACAAAAATTGGTTTATTTTGGTTATCGTATAGCTGTAAAAATTCTGAGTTGATTGAAAATTCTTTACCAGTATTTGGTGACAGGACTCCGGTTACTGGTATATCAACATGGTATGCAGGAGATTTACCCGCCCAACTGGTTCCTGACATCAGCAATACGTGAGGACTTGCGATGTTGTCACTGGCGAATAAATCATTGAAGTGTAAAAGTGACCAACGACCAACTCCCGTACACCGGAAGAATCGCAAACTTCCTAATTTTTCTTTGTAAGATTTGTGATACTGGAATGCAAACTGATTTCCCATTGGCATTGCTGGGATTACAGAATTATAGTCGGCGGGTGGTGCCTGAAACCACATTGAATCTTCTGCTTCTAGGTTAAGAATATCTTGTACCTGTTTCCATCGGCTCATCATGAAACGGAGCTTCTCTTGTAAAACACAAACCAATAAAGCAAACTCTAACTTGATGGCTATTTCTTGACTCTTCTGGGGTTCTAAAGGAATTGTGGCTTTTTCATCAACCCATTCACGAAGAGCTTCCTTCTTACCACTACCTTTATGAGTTAGTGTAAAAAGTGAGTCTTTATCGCAATCTAAATTATTTATATAAGGTTCAAATATATCCTTCATTAAATTGTCGGCATTTTCAATTCCGACTAAATCAATAGCAACTTCTCGCAACAGTAACCAATCCGTAAAATATTTTTTACTATTTTGCCATTGAGATAATTCAGGACAATCCCCTCCTAACATCCAATAAATTTGGTCTGTTACTCGTTTAGCTTGTTGGCAAGCATCCCACCAATCACTAGCAATTTTTTTACTAAGTGGTTGAGAATTTTTGTGTCTTAATTCCGAGTCAACCTTCTGTAAAATTTTATCTAACCAAGCATCTCTTGTTGGTCGGCATAGTGTTTGTTCGGGGCTAAATGCTTTATCTAGATAAGCTTGATATTGGTCTACTTCATCTATAATTACTAAGTCGCTACGCTTCCAAACCAACTCAGTATAAAGTAAACTTTCTCGGTTTATCTGTTGCGGTACTCTACTGTAAATTAAACTTCCTGGTGTAGCAATCCAAATAGAAGCTTTCACTAAGTCACGTTCTTTTTGATGGTAAGAGCATACACTATAAGCAGGACAAGCCGCTTTTACTTGGGATGAATTTGACTGTTTCTCCGCAGACTCGTCATTTTCTGTGTCTGTTGCTTCTGATTTTTTGATTAATTCTAAAGACGAACAAGGTTGTTGATTTATTTCAAAAGGTTTTGTTATTTCGGGTTTAACTAAACCACTCAACAGGCAAGTATTACTTAACCATTGAAAGCCAGTATGAATTTGATTAAATGGTTCTTCTGGATGGTTATTGTAAACAGCTTGATGCAAGCGACTAATATGACTCTTTCTGTTTGAATTTCCTAATATTGGAGCGACATTAGTAATTCCTACATCAGCAAAAGTCTTCGCCAATTCAAATATTTGGAGAACATCTCCTACTATTAACGTAACGTGCAATCCTTTTCTGGCTGACCAAACTGCCAGAACTTTCATTAAATTTGATTTACCTGATGATACCATCCCCACCAGATGCATCATCCTATTTATAGTCAGGGATTCGACTGAAACTAAACAATCATTATCACCAAATACCTTAAATTTAGTATTCTTTATCCAATTTTTCCACAGTGGTTTTAGACCCCGCTTCTTAATTTGTTTATCCATCCATGCTGCGGTATCTTCCAGTTCCTTCCAAGTTATACTTATAGGTTCGCGCCTTTGATTACCAGTTAAATCGTGACCGTTTGGCGGAGTTTTTACTAATGCAGAAGGAATTGTAATTGTTTCTATGATTCCGTTAACTTTACATTGATATGTTTGGTCAGCTTCAGCCCATTTTATTTTGCGTCTTTTTAACAATGGGATAGAAGATTTTAAGGTTTTAGCATATACGTCAAATCTAAAATTTGCAGTTGTTATATTGGTATTTATTTGGAAATCATTTAGAGATTCAGATACTTCATATCCTCGCCTATCTACTGGCTCTGAGCGATAATGTCTAAGTGCTTCATCCCACAGATATGGTCTTCTGTAATTTGTCAGCAAATGACGTGCAGAGGCATACATTTTATGCTGTAACTGATTCCAATTTTTAATTTCTGGAATAGAAAAAGGATAACCTGTTAGTAATATCCAGAGAATTTTTGCAGGTGCATTTGGAACTAAAGATTTTAATAAATATAGTCCCAATTCCACATCACATAATTTTTCGTCTAATCCTTCTTTGATTAGTCGATTGCGCCATTCTTTTGTATTTCTCATATTTGTGCATTTCTCATAATTGGCATTCTGATTTTTTCTGAATGTATTAAGAATTTACGACTAACGTGAATGAATAATTACTTTATTTGGCAAGTTTTTAAAACCCAATAAAATTCCTATTACGTATTGCTAAATTATTAATGCAGCAATAATATTTTGATTAATTAATTCGCATAAAACGTAATTTATAAATATCTAAATAAATTTTATGGGTATTCAACACTTACTATTCTCAAAAATAAATTCTATAAGTGTTGTCAGCTTTTCTATGTAAGGAACCAGGTATTTATGCTACAGTTATTAGCTTTTTTATGATTTGGAGATTCCGCCCTCATATTAATAGTAAGAATTTAATTTTTAACTACTAATTTGGCATACTTGCTGATGAACCAATTTTATAAATCAAATCGAAATGCTATATTCATCTTTCTTATTGGTTATTTACAACGATTTAGTTTTTTCTCAACTTTTTGAATAAAAGCATCTTCAAACATTACCTGTGACTTTTTAAATTGCACAGGACAATGATTTATAAATTCTTGAATATACTCGTCTCCGTATTCTTTAATTTCGTCAGCAAATACAAAAAATGCTTCATTATATGGCTGATGGGAAAGTTTAGGAATAGGCTCGTTAACGCTATGCGCTAAGTTATATGCAGATTCCCAAAACTTGACATCAACTGCCCAGACGGTTTTATCAGGAAAGACAATGTGTAAGTCGTATTTATCACAATCAGGATAAAGAGTAACTTCTAGCTCTAACTCTTTCAAACGTTTTTCTATTCTTAATTCCGCACACCCAGGACGGTGAACAAAATATCGCAGCCCCCTTTTTAGCCATAAAACTTTGTCATCTTTATCGCACTCAAAAGGAACTGATTCTTTCCTTTGTTTATTGCAATGCTTATTCTCACACTTTAATTGATTGTCGGTAGTCCGATGCATTAACCCGCCACAGTAACCGCAACAGTAAAACTTCCCCTGTTTTTTGTAAGAAACTGGAGCTTCTTCATAGCTATCTTCTAATACTTTTTGTAATGGCTTAAGTTCTAGAACGCTTTTAACATCTAAGTCTCCCTTTGTAATGACAGGATAGGTGACAAGTAAACGGCGAAATTCTACATATAAACTTGGGTTTTCTGCCGACTTTTTAAATACTTCTTCCATCACCTCATTTTGAATTCTGTCGGCTTCATTAATATATGACCCGTCTAACTCAATACAAAATCCACTAGGCTTTTGGTCTTCTATAAATCGAATATCCTTCCACTCTTCTGGGGAGTTAATTTCAATAGTCCAATCCTTTATAGGAAGTTCCCCCCAATTACTGAGAAAGTCTGGAACCCCTTGAGGTTGGGTTTTATTTTGCATCACACAAAAAGCTTGTAACTTTTCTACTCCCAGTTGCAGAACAGGTGGATAAGGAAAAAGTTTCTGCTTTTGAATTTGTTGTGCATACTGCACTACCCCTTTAGCTATTTGACGCAAAGTTGATTCATCATTCGTTGTTTTTACATTTTTTGAACTTGCCTTTGTCTTGCGATTAGGTTTACTGCCGGGTACGTAAGAGTTTATGTCAAATCTCCTCTGCCCAGATGGTGTCCTGATTGCATGAATCTTGCCCGCAGCTTCCCACCGCCTCAAGGAATCTACACTCACTCCCAGTCGTCGTGCTGCCTCTTTGGGACTTACATACTCTGTAATAGCTTTTTCCTCAATTCTTGTTTTATAAAATAACACACTTGCATATATTTTCCTATGTAAACCTATGCATTTTTATAAAAATATTTTTGTGTAGTTGCTGAAAAACTTACATACTTAGACTTTTAGCTCATCAAACCTACTATTAATGGCTTCAGCTTAAATAAGTGCCTTGCTTGCATTGCCCATCAGTAGAACTAAACTTGTCTGGTTTGTTCGCCTTTAACCAAGCTTGCCGCTTTCTTTATAATTTTGACTTTAGTAGAACATGAATACTATTATGGTGTTGTCTTTTGGCGCGGACATCTAGACCGATTCAAGCCAAGTACACAGTGACATCTACTCCCGAATTCTTAGAGGTAAGCAATGAAAGAATTTGATGATGCCCAGGAATTAACTCAACTGCAAAAAGCAGAGTATGCAGCCCAGCACTTTGCCGAGGCAGTTTACCGCGAATGTAGCGCGTGGACAATAGTTACGAGAAAAACTTATGGCGTGCGATCGCTTTTTCGGGATGTTAAGAGCGAGATGGTAAAAGAGATTGTTGAAGAGAAAAATATGAACCACATCCGGAATTCCATCCATGTTGTCTCAGATAGCGGTTATATCAAATTTACGCCGAATGAGGCGTACTTGATAGCTAAGTCTTTATTGCCAGGAGAAAGCGGGGAAGGCACAGCTTTATAATTGCGTTTTCCTTGTTTTGGAAATGGTACAAATTGCAATAAAACTTTATGGGGGGAAGCGATAAAAAAGGGTAGTCATGACGCTCAGATTACGACTGTTCGGAATTTGAAAGCAAGAACCAGTTTGCATTGTTATGCAAAAATATTGCTCGTAGTTAGCCCTCTTGAGGGCATATAGTAATATTTTTGGATAGGCGATGTGTACTATAAATATGTCTTGCAACGTCCGCTTCTAAATTAAAAACGTGAAATCAGTAGAGTTATTTACGGGTGCTGGAGGTTTGGCGATAGGAACAGCTATGGCTGGTTTCCATCATCTGGCACTCATCGAACGGGATAAGCATAGCTGCCACACCATCCGCGAAAATCAACAACGAGGTATTGCCTTTGTTAGTGATTGGTGCGTTCATCAAATGGATGTGGCGGATTTTGATTATTCTACCGTTAATGGGGAAATAGATTTACTGGCTGGTGGTCCGCCCTGTCAGCCGTTTTCTATTGGCGGTAGGCATGGTGCCCATCTTGACGAACGGGATATGTTCCCCCGTTTTTTTCAAGCTGTACGCGAATTACGTCCTAAAGCTTTTCTGATTGAGAATGTGCGGGGATTACTACGTAAAAATTTTATCAATTATTTTGAGTATATTACTCTACAACTTGCTCACCCAGAGCTAGAGCCTAAACCGGATGAATCTTGGGTTGACCATTTGGCGCGGCTGGAACGTCATCACAAAAGTAGTATCAGTGATGACCTTGGTTATCGAGTTGTTTTTAGGTTACTCAATGCAGCTGATTACGGCGTACCACAAAAACGGGAGCGAGTTTTTATTGTTGGTTTCCGTTCCGATTTAAATGCTAATTGGTCTTTCCCCGAACCAACCAATACCAAAGAAGCGTTGATTTGGCACAAGTGGGTGACAGGTGAGTATTGGGAGAAGCACAGTATTTCTAGCAATGACCGTCCAGAAATGCCAGCAAAATTGCGATCGCGTTTGGAACGATTTGGACCAAACTTGTTGGGAACAATGGCTGCCCCCTGGTGTACTGTCCGTGATGCTATTTCTGACCTACCACCGCCTGAAAATGTTGATATAGCTGCATCGATACCCAACCATGTTTATAATCCAGGGGCGAGAAGTTATCCAGGACACACAGGTAGTCCTTTAGATGAGCCAGCTAAAACCTTGAAAGCTGGGGTACATGGTGTTCCTGGTGGTGAGAATATGCTTGCCTTGCCAACTGGGGAAGTGCGTTATTTTACGGTACGGGAGGCAGCGAGGTTGCAGACTTTCCCCTCGGACTACTATTTCCCCTGTACCTGGGGTGAGTCGATGCGTCAAATTGGGAATGCTGTACCTGTGAGCCTTGCTTATCTTATTGCTTCTAGTATCCGCGACCATTTACGTGAAGTCTGCCACGAAGATACGGGTAGTGGGGAGCTTTACAACAAATCGACTGTCGGCTCAAAATAGTAAGTGCTGTCTAGTTCTAATTACCATGCCCTTAGAGGTTTTTCAGGCACCTGCAACCTTGCGCGAACAGTTAATCGAGTTTCAATCTAGACAGCAATGCTATCCTTTCACGGAACTTGACCAACTTAAAGAAGAGTTGGCTGGCTATGTTGGTATTTATTTACTTTACTACAGGGGACAGCTTCCTCTGTACTCGGGTATCCGAACTGCTAATCAGTACTCCTGTTGTATGCCAATATATATCGGTAAGGCGGAGAATCCAGGTAAGCGTACTGGCAAGGGAAGCGTTGCGGGAGGCTTGATAGGGCGTTTAAGGGAGCATAGAAGTTCTATTCGCCAAGTAAAGAACCTTGATATTGCGGATTTTGATTTTACAGTCGTGGCAATGGCAGTTGATTTAGTTGCTTGGGGAGAAGCTGTGCTGATACGGCACTTCCAACCCGTGTGGTGCAGTATCATTTCTGGCTTTGGTATCCACGCACCGGGTAAGGGGCGAGGAGCGCAGATGCGTTCGATGTGGGATGAGATACATCCTGGACGGTCATTTGCAGTACAGTTACCAGCTAATCCGATTACGATTGAGAGTTTGCAGCCCCAGGTGGCGCAACATTGTCAGAATTTAGCCATGCGCTTGGGGTGTCCGATGGAAGAACGGTAACAAGCGGATTTATTGCTCTTATAGCATTGTTATTCTTCCAACTCATCCACAACAGAAATATCCTCAAATTGGAGAAATAATAACAAATTAGAAGTATTTTAATAGAGTTATCCGTACTAATATTTTTGCAGTTTACCGAACATGATAATTAGCCTTATCTAATTGGTCGGTATTCATGATTAAATAAGTGATAAAAACCGAATTTACACTACTTTTGATAATCACTAATATAGGAATCAAAGAAACAAATTAAATTCACTAATTAAGTAAACCTTCCATCTAGGAGTATTAAAGATATGGCTATTACACGTTACAATCCCTGGGCAGAAATGAACGCATTGCAAAACCAGTTGAATAGAGTTTTTGAAGATATCCAAGCACCAGCATTTAGAACTCCAGCAGCCGAATTAACTGCAACTGAAGACGCACTTCACTTAAGACTAGAACTTCCTGGAATGGAAGCGAAAGATGTAGATATTGAAGTTACAGCAAATGCAGTTAAAGTAATTGCAGAACGTAAATCAGAACATAAAGAAGATACTCGAACTGAGTTTTACTACGGTAAATATCAGCGCGTAATTCCTCTCAAAGCAAGAATTCAAAATACTAATGTTACCGCTGAATATAAAGACGGTATTTTGAATTTGACTTTACCCAAAGCTGAGGAAGAAAAGAACAAGGTAGTTAAAGTTAGTTTGTCAGAAAGCTAATTAAAATTTTCTGTAATTGTGTAATATGACGTTGTAATTTGTGTAGCCCAGTTGTTAAATCAACTGGGCTTTTTTGTTGTTTGTGTTAAAGGAGATGTGATGAGCGGACGCAAGCCGTAGGGTGTACATAGAAATCAACCTAGTTAGGGCAACCGTGCATCCATATGATTCAAATCACAAACAATGTAATAGAAATAAGGTAATAGTACTATTTGCCCATAATTTCATGTAATTCATTATATTAATTAGAGAGAGAATAAATGGCTGATAGAAAAACAGCATTGCATATTAATCAAGTCGAATCTGAGATTAAAGAAATTTTTGCAGATTTAATAGATATGTCAGACTATGAAAACAAAAAAACGAATGACAAAAAAAATGCTTTTAATAGTCGAGCATTAGCTGCTTATTCATTACATATGTTAGCTGACGTAAGTACGAATATGGCAGCAGAATCTATTGTAGATGGAGTAGATGATAATGGAATTGATGGTTTCTTATTTAATCCTAAACAAAAGACATTATGGATAATTCAATCTAAATGGATACAAACTGGTAGAAGTTGTCCTTCAACAGGAGATTTAAATAAGTTTAGAATCGGAATTTTTGACTTATTAGACTACTTTACACACAAAAAATCAAAAAAATTCAACTATAAAGTTAAACTTAAAGAAGATGAAATTAAACGAGCAATTAGAACACCTGGTTTAAAAATCAAAATAGTAATTGCTTACACAGGAGACAAATTATCAAGTCATGGTAGACAAACTTTAGAAGAATGCATTGAAGAATTAAATGATAGTCATGATGACACTGCTTCTCTGGAAATATTTGATTTAGCTAAAGCTTATAATGCTGTAATTGAAAATCATAGACAAGAAGATATAGAATTAGAATTTTCTCTTTCTAATTGGGGTAAGGTTGATGAACCATACCAAGCTTTTTATGGTCAAATAAATGCATTTGAAGTAGGTGAATGGTGGCTAGAAAATAAAAATAAATTATTCGCCAAGAATATAAGAGACTTTCTTGGAGGAAGTGAAGTCAATAGCGAAATAACTAAAACTATAGAAAATGAGCCAGAACTATTTTGGTACTTCAATAATGGAATAACAGTGCTATGCAAAGATATTACTAAAATCGGGATAAAAAAAGATAGAAAACAGGGAGATTTTACTGCAAAAGGAATTAGTATTGTAAATGGTGCCCAGACAATAGGTAGCATAGGTGCAATATATGAAAATGCTACTGATGAAGAAAGAGAAACATTAGAAAATGCAGAAATTTTTATTCGATTTATCAAATGTGAAAATGAACCATTTGGCTTAAGAGTTACTAAAGCAACTAACACGCAAAACCGTGTAGAAGTTAGAGATTTTGTTGCTTTAGATAATGAGCAAGAAAGAATACGCAAAGAATTTAAAAGTCTGGGTAGAAATTACCATTATAAACGTAGCGCCGAGACTTTTAAACCAGATGAAAACAATTATAACTTAGAAGAGGCAAGTGTAACTTTGGCTTGTGCTAACAATGATGTTGATTTAGTTATTTTAGTTAAGCAAGATATCAGTAAACTATGGTCGGATACATCACAAGCACCATATACTAATATTTTTAATCCAAAAGTTGATGCTTTACAAATTTTAAGACAAATTGAAATTATGAGAGAGGTAGAAAAATTAAATACAGATTTGCAAGATAGCCTAGATAGTAAAATCAAAAGAGATGTTATAAAATATGGTAATTTATTTGTTTTACACATTGTATTTAAGCAAGTAAATAATCAAGTTTATTCTATATCCTATAGCGAAGATAAATTTAAAGAGTATAAATCTATTCAATTGCCCCAAATTATTAAAACAACTCTTGATTTATCCGAATCTTTCATAAAAAATAGTAAAAATACAAATAGACTGTGGGGACTATTTAGCAGTTCTAGAAAAAGCAACGAACTAAAAAGCTTTATTTTGAAAAACGGTTAATTATAGCGTTTTAAATGTAAGGAGATATAATCTGCTTTTAAGAGCGCTAAAGGTTAATCGCCCCCGCGAAGTACCCACCTTCACCAAGCCAAAGAATCAGCCTCATGATGAACAAGAAGGTTGATAATTTAGGGCGCGTGAAGGCGTTTCTGGTTATCCTTTCAATCCAATAATGGTAGTTCTTCTCTTGGTAGCAGAACGCGAATAGTGCGGGCTTGTCCGGGTACTCGCTCAATTAATCCCAACTTTTCCAAATTTAGTACCATACTGTGTACCGTGGGTGGTGTTGTCTTAAAATAACGCTGCATATCAGCTTCGGCTGGTGGACAACCATTGAGCTTGGTGTAGTAATAAATAAAAGCTAAGTATTGTCCTTGTTTTGCGGTATATTTACGTTCCATGTTTTAACCCAACAAGCAATTTCGGATTTCGTAATGAGAGCATATCTCCCTAGTTCCCCATCACCTACACAACCAGCACCCATACGCTCCAAAAAATATCAATCAGTATTAAGCAGTTTTTGAATCTGCTACAACTAACAAACCTGACATATCCAACACTCGTTCCGACCAAGTAGCAGCAATTGAGGCAAGATTAGCAATTTCGGTTGAATTATTAACTTGATTCACCCACCTTTGTAATAATCCTTGTAATTGGGTTAATTCAACATGGTAGGGATGGTTTTGTTTCTGCAATAAATTGATATATAACAAGTTCTCAGAGAGCAATACCGGAATTATTCTACTACTGGCATTATTTTTACTCCAAGATTTTAAACGCGCCAAACTCGCAGCCAATTCTCCTAATTGTTGGGACATCTGTTGATTTAAAAAACTTGCTTCAATTGCGTTCCAGTTAGGCATTAGAATTCTCCTAGTAACCGCTCGGTAAAAAGTCGAAGATATTTATTATCCCCGACTTAATTGCAATTTAATTAACAATCAATTATTTATCCTTCTTATTGATTTAACCAAGCTTCTAAATCAGCAACACTAGAAAAGCCTAATAAAGCTTCTCCTAAATTCTCCAATTGTTCTACCGATAATCCTCGAACTCGCTCAATTAATGATGCATCAATTTCACCAATACGGCGATTAAGTAAACGTAGAATTAAGTCCTGTTTTCCTTCAAACTTGGCTTGTTCCCTATCTCTTTGATAAAGTGGTTCTAGTCGCATAATTAACTCCCTATCATCTTCTTCTATATCTTGATTTAATTTCAAATTTTCTCGCAGGTTGTAAACCAATTCGAGTGTTGCTTGTTGGTATGGATGATTTAATGGTAACGCTTGCAGTTCAACAATCGCTTGTTCTTGTTTGCTTCCTCTACCCAAAATTCTTAACCACAATGTTTCTGGTATTTCTGGTAGTTGGTGTATCGCTACAATTGCTGTCCGCAAAGCTTCTGGTAAAAAATGTACTCCTCTAGACCAATCTTCTTTTTGAATAGCTCCAAAGCTTAACAATTTAGATTCGGATATGGTTGGAGTCAAAACCCACAATTTTGGTATTTCTGAATCTTGAAGCTTGGTTTTATTTGCTTTAGCTTCTCGCCGCAGTTCAGCTTTTACCTCCAATAATTTTAAAATACAATCGCATATTTCATCGGTAGAAGCAGCATTGCGAAATGGTTCCAATATTGCAGGACATTCTGCAAATCTTCCAAGCAATCCTAGTATTTGTAAATTGGAAGATTGCTGTGCTGAAGGAGTAAATAAAACGTCTATTTCTTTTATCTCTCCTGAAACTTTTTCTGATGGTTTAACTTCTCCATAATCTTTAAGTAATTCTTCTAGATAATCTTTGGCAAATTGGTCATGTATAAAGCGTGTCATTTAATTGATTATTTTCATATTTTTGTAGATGCAGATACTATTATTTTACTCGTGTTGATTCATTTATAAAATGTATTTTAATCGCTTGTATTAGATTACTATTACTCGTAATAATATAATTGCTTTCGCGCTAAATTTAGCGCGATGTAGATAAGTAAAAATTACATAGTATTACTATTTTTTCAACTCATAAACAATAGAATTACTCTAATATTTCCCTTCAAAGTAACTACAATATTCATCTTTTTGAAGACTAGGATTAACAGCACAAGGTAATAAGTAATCGCCCGAAGCATATTTACAAACCAAGCACTGATAAGATAAATAATCTCCGCTTTCTACTAAATCATTTTCATAATTTCTACTTAATCTGACCAGCATATATGAAGTATCTCTATCCCCTTGGAATGCTGCTCCTGTGCCAAATAAAATAAGCCCAATTGCAAATCCACAGCTTCCATAATTTACCTTTTTAAGTG
>ERZ1740062.666-NODE-666-length-16630-cov-3.952338_pt1 | contig 16630 bp, 9 predicted proteins | sample MGYA00581741_ERZ1740062 | MGnify/ENA primary metagenome ERZ1740062 (study PRJEB43018, sample SAMN04849747) | marine metagenome | isolation source: floating plastic debris | place: Pacific Ocean | collected 2008-09-01 | study: EMG produced TPA metagenomics assembly...
CCCGCCAAAACCTTAGAAAAGGTACTTTTACCAGAACCATTAGGTCCCATAATCGCATGAATTTCACCTGCACGCACCTCAAGATTTACACCCTTGAGGATTTGATTTCCATCAACGTTAGCTGTCAAATCTTTGACTGACAGCACCACTTTGCTATTTTCGTTAATCATTATTTTTCTACTCTTTATTTCTTAAGGTACGTAGTAGGGCTGTCTTCGCATGAAGAAAGGCGCTGCAGCTCTACTACAAACTAACCAACACTTCCTTCCAACTTCAAACTCAATAACTTATCAGCTTCCACGGCAAATTCCATCGGTAACTGATTAAACACATCCTTACAAAAGCCGCTAATCATCATTGCAATAGCATCTTCTGTGGAAATACCGCGTTGAGCAAAGAAGAATAATTGATCTTCCCCTATCTTGGAAGTTGAAGCTTCATGTTCTACTTTTCCTTTATTATTCTGTACCTGAATATAAGGAAAAGTATTGGCGTGAGCATTATCCCCAATTAACATCGAATCGCATTGAGAATAATTTCGCGCTCCGTCAGCCGTAGGATTTACTTTCACCAAACCCCGATAGCTGTTACTAGATTTACCCGCAGAAATTCCTTTAGAAATAATAGTCGAACGAGTATTCTTACCAACGTGAACCATTTTGGTGCCGGTGTCGGCTTGCTGCATATTATTAGTCAGCGCTACTGAATAAAATTCACCAACGGAATTATCACCAACTAAAACGCAACTGGGATATTTCCAAGTAATTGCCGAACCAGTTTCTACCTGAGTCCAAGAAATTTTGGAATTTTTACCCTTACACAAACCGCGTTTAGTTACAAAGTTGTAAATACCGCCTTTACCATTTTCATCTCCGGCGTACCAATTTTGTACGGTAGAGTATTTAATTTCGGCATTATCTAAAGTTACCAGTTCCACAACCGCCGCGTGCAACTGGTTGCTGTCGTACATTGGAGCGGTACAGCCTTCAAGATAGGAAACATAACTATCTTCTTCCGCCACAATTAAAGTACGCTCAAATTGTCCGGTATCTCCATTATTAATCCGGAAATAGGTAGATAATTCCATGGGACATTTTACGCCCTTGGGAATAAAGACAAAAGAACCATCGCTAAAAACAGCAGCATTCAAAGCTGCAAAATAATTATCGGCAACGGGAACAACGCTACCAAGGTACTTTTGGATTAATTCTGGATATTCTTGCAAAGCTTCGGAAATCGAACAAAAGATAACCCCATCTTCCGCCAGCTTTTCTTTAAAAGTAGTTGCCACAGAAACGCTATCGAAAATTGCATCAACAGCAACATTCGCCAAACGTTTCTGTTCCGATAGCGGAATACCTAACTTTTCAAAGGTTTCCAATAAAGTTGGATCGACTTCATCTAAACTTTGTTTCTTTGCACTTTGCTTCGGCGCAGAATAATAAATAATATCTTGATAATCAATTTTCGGATAACCAACAGCAGCCCAATCCGGTTCCGTCATCTTCAGCCACTGACGGTAAGCTTTGAGGCGAAACTCCAGCATAAATTCCGGCTCGTTTTTCTTCGCACTAATTAGGCGAATTACATCCTCGCTTAAACCGCGGGGTATAGTATCTGTCTCAATATCGGTAACGAAGCCGTACTTGTAAGGCTGGTTAACTAAATTTTTTACAGTGGCACTCATAACTAATAATCTCTTGCGATCGCTTCTTAGTTCTCTCTTTAAGGATTGGAAACGGGCTGTGAAAGCTAATTCCCATAATACGTGACTGTAAGTCACGCGACTGTTACAATAAGGTTGAAGACTAAAACAACAGCCTTGTTGTTTTAATCTATCTTCATTTTACGCTAGATTAACAACATTGATGTTGTCAAAGTGAAAATTTATTTAATATTTCTAGGACGACGATGGAAACTACCCAGCAGTCCTCAACCAAACAAGATATATTGAAATATCTGTTAAAAGAGTTGCAGGCTACAGCTTTGCAGTTAGCTAAAGCCTTGAATGTTAGTCCTCAAGCGATTCGTCGCCATTTAAAAGATTTGGAGGCTGAAGAGTTAATAATTTATTCCTCCGAACAAATAGGAATGGGACGACCTCAACATGTTTATAAGTTAAACAATAAGGGGAAAGAGCGTCTAAGTCGAGAAAATGGGGATAGCTACGGTCAATTTGCCGTATCCCTACTTGATACTTTAGCAGAAACAGTAGGACCAGACCAAGTAAGTACGATTTTAGAGAAACAATGGAAGCGTAAAGCCGAAGCATATCGGCAGCGCGTGGGTGCGGGTTTGCTGCGTCAAAGAGTAGCAAATTTAGTAGAAATAAGAAAAGCAGAAGGTTTCATGGCTGAATATCACCCAGTAGAAACATCAGATTCAGAAGTAGAAGATAAATTTATTTTCTTAGAGCATAATTGTGCGATTTCCAATGTTGCGGAATCATTTCCCAGCGTTTGCGGGCATGAATTAGAAATGTTTGCGGCGATTCTGCCTGATTGTACGGTAGAGCGTACCCATTGGATTATCAACGGCGAACATCGTTGTGGTTATTTAGTAGAAGCAAAGAAATAATTAGGAGTTAGGGGTTAGGGGTTAGTGGAAAACCCAATTCCCAATTCCCCATATCCATCATTAAATAAATTATGGAATTTCAACAGCAACCAACTACACAATTTTTGACTTTGGAAGAATCGGCGAAAGTAGACGCGGCTTTGCTTTCTTCTCCAGAGAAATTTTTAACTAGATTGACAATATCTTCACTGAGGGTGTTGCAACAGATAGCCAAAGAAAACAATATTGCTGTAGAGGAATTAACAACACAGCAAATTGTTGCTTGGTTTGAGAAGGATGGAAAAATTAGACGAGAGCAGGGGGTTGAAAATGCATTTTTGAAGTGGTAATTTGGCTGCATTTTTTTGCTCGTCTCATTTGATTGGCGATAAATTGAGCATCTTTGGATAAACCCCACTTTTCTTGAAAATAATTGATACTTTTGCGATTCCAAACATCACTCCAACGCAAGAAGTAGTACGGAGTGTCCGATAATTCCAAGTTTGTTTGCTGTAGATAATGAACAATACTTTCTGGTTCTAAATAAATAGTTCTGCCTACTGCAAATACTGACAGACAAAAATCTATTTCTGCTCCAATACTGATGAGATTTTCATCGAAATTTTTGAGTAATTTGAAAATAGATCTACGCACTAAAACACAATTAAAGTCTATTATCTGTGTAGATTTAGGCTTTAACAAAGATTTCACCCGATTAAAAGAGTTGTTGATAAATAACCGTTTATCAAATAACTCCATTCTGCCATTTTTATATTCAAATTCTAAAGTACCTCCAGCAAAGTAAATAATTTGCCGTTGCAATATTGTCTGCAAGCAAAGGGGACTAACTACCGAAGCATTGTTTTGTTCGGCAGATTCGAGCAGATTATTCAACCAATCAGGAGTGACTAAGACATCATTGGTAAGAAATACAACATATTCAGTGTCTACGTGTTTTAAACCTATGTTGCGTGCTTGATTGGGAGATACATATTTTTCTGTACGTATTAAACGAAATCCTTTTTCTTGAGATTGTATTTCCAGGTATTGCTTAACTTTTTGAGGCGAATATCCATCTACATATATTAATTTAAAAGGAATATTCGTGTATTCATAAATACTTTCTAGTGATTTTTGAGTGTTACTAAAGGATTGGTTTGGCACCACTACAAGTGTAACTTTCGGATATGACATTGAATTCTGATAACTAAATTTATTTATTTAGTTAACGATATCCTTTATTTGTAGAAAAAAGTATAAATTTTAGATGCTTACTTAGATAAAATAACTTAATTTTGAGTTGAAATCATTGTAATGATTAAGTAATAATACTCCTTTTATTCCCATTGTGGCAAATTGTACTACGGTAAATTCTAGTTCAATCAAATACTTTTAATTGAAAATTCACATTCTCGTATTTTTCTATCTGTGTTTTCTTCTACGCTCAAAATTTATTAAAGACTCAGTAGTTATAATAATTAATCCCTTCCCGCTCTAAGATTACTTTCTATTGCTTCGCGTGGGTGATATCAAGTTCGGCTAATTACTTATTACTTATTACTTATTACTTCTTACTCCTCTACTCCAATCATTCGCGTATTTTCACAGCAGTACCGACAGCAGTAATTAGTAACAAAACACCAGATTGATCGATATTTATGGTGCCGGTATCAATTTCAATACCGATGACAGCATTTGCTCCCAAACGTTGTGCGCGTTTTTCTAATTCTGCAATTGCTTTTTGCTGCCCCTCTTCAAATAAACGCTCGTAACTACCAGTGCGCCCACCAATAATATCTCTTATGCCAGCAAAAAAATCTCGCATGAAATTACTACCATAAACAACTTCTGCCGTGACAATGCCCAAGTATGACTCGACAATTGCCCCCTGAATCACGTCGGTAGTCGTTATAATCATAAATTTACCTCAAAAAGACCATTAAACTCAATTTTTGATAATTTTGCGCCAAAATAAATAGAACATCTCGAACTTCAAAAGGTATATTTACAGATAAATAGTTGAAACTCGGACAATAGCACCAAAGATATCGCAGAAAAATTTAATTTTAGGATTTAGGCATTGATTGTAGATAGCTATACATTCAAAGATTATTCAATAAGGGATAATATATCAAAATATATTGACTGTTAAGCAAATAGCTTGTCAGCCTTAAATCGACTGAGAGAGACATTTATTGCTGAAAATAGCAAAAAAAGTCCAATAACCGAATAATTACTGAGAAAAGCGCTTTTGTAAAGCAGTCAAGATAAATTAATGATGAAGTTAAAAAAAAGTAAGCTCATAGAGTTTTCAAAATTAAATATTTTTGTTTTAATGGACAAGCATAAATTGAAGTTGTAGTAAAGTTGCGAAAACTTTCGGGTATTCAACTGTGTATAATCGAACATATTCTCTCATTAGTGTTCTCTTGATAGGAAGCATTGCTTCTGCGATACCTTCTGCGGCTCAGGCTGAAGTTAAAGTAGCTCAGGCTAAAAGCACCCAGCAAGTTAAAATATTGCTAGATGAAGGACGCAGGTTGGTCAAATCTGGCGATTTTAATGGAGCAATTCGCGTTTATCAAGAAGCTTCCAGCTTAGAGCCGAAAAACGGCAGTATTTATTCTGGTATCGGTTACTTGTATGCTCAGCAAGGAAATTATCCTGCTGCTTTAGCTGCTTACCGTCGTGCTGTAGCCCTTAATCCTAATAATGCAGACTATCAATATGCTTTAGGTTATGTTAGCGGCAGTATGGGCGATAATAAAACTGCTAAGGAAGCTTACCGGAAGGCAATACAGAATAATCGTGAAAATGTTAATTCCTATATAGGATTAGCTTTAATCTTATTGCGTCTAGGAGAATACGATAGCGCAAAATGGGCATACGAACAGATTATTAAATTGGATCCGAATAATCCCCAAGCTTACGAGCTACGGGGTAGAATTCTGATGAGAAAAGGTCAATCTAAAGAAGCAGAAGGAGCTTTAAGGAAAGCATTGAATTTGTACGAAAATCAAAGAAAGTGGGATGGCGTTGCTCGAATAGATGCAATGTTGCGCGATATCGAAGGATAAAATAGATTCTCAGAAAGTCTGTAGCTTTTTAGAACAAGGGTAGTTGATTTTCTCCGTTGATTAAAAATCGCTAGTCAACTACGCATCTGCACTTTTGGATTTGTACAACAAAACCCTTTGTATGTACTCTTCGTACTATCATCCCGTTTTTCCCGTGTCGTTTATCACCATAAAGATTGACTTGAAGCAAGCTGAGATTATGTTTATCTTATCTCACTTGCTTCATTCTCAAAGCTTCTCTTAAACTATTTTTTAGATTGTTTTTTCTTTTTGATTCATTTAAGCCATTAGACGCAAAGGAATAGAAATTACAAATTCGGCTCCTTTGCCAAATTCAGAAATACACTGGATTTCTCCCTTGTGGTTGTCAACAATAATTTGGTAACTAACTGCTAACCCCATACCAGTGCCTTTTCCTACAGTTTTTGTGGTAAAAAAGGGATCGAATAAACGTTCGCTTACTTCTGGATTAATTCCAATACCATTATCAGCAATACGAATTACAGCTTTATCATCTACAAGTTCTGTAACGATAAGAATTTGAGGATTTTCTAGATGATTTTTGGCGATTCCTGATTCTAATGCATCGATAGCATTAGAAATGATGTTCATAAATACTTGATTGAGCTTTTTAGGATAACATTCAACTTTTGGTAAGTGAGCGTATTCTTTGATTACTTTAATTTTTTTTCGATGATAAAGTTGATTGATACGATGCTGTAATAAGAGTATTGTATTATCAAGACCCCCATGAATATCTACACGTTTATAGCTTGCTTCATCAAGATGAGAAAAATCTCGTAAAGATTGCACAATCTGAGTAATTCTATCCGTACCTTGATTCATTGAGTGGAGCAATTTAGGAAAATCTTCGACGATAAAGTCTAAATCAATATCGCTTATCTGTTGAGTAATTTCCCTGACTGGTTGTGGATAGTTCTTTTCGTATAAAGTAATTAAATTGAATAAATCTTGGACGTATTTAGTTGCTATTTCAATGTTTCCAAAAATAAAGCCAGTCGGATTATTAATTTCGTGAGCTACCCCTGCGACTAAAATACCTAAAGAAGCCATATTTTCTGAAAGCAATAATCGAGCTTGAGTAAGTTGCAACTCAGAAAGAGTTTTTTCTAATTCTTGCGCCTTTTTTCGCTCTCTTAGTTCCGATTCTTGTAGAGCAACTTCAGCACGTTTTCGTTCGCTGATATCTCGCGCTACCCAAACTACTTGATTTTCGGAAACCGGTGAAATACTTGCACTAAACCAATATTTAGTCTCTTCTACAAGCAGACTGTAATCATAATTAATTTTTTCTGCCGATTTTAATGCCTGTTTAACTTTTTCTAACCAATTTAACCGTGTTTTATCTTGAAAAAACTGTTCTATGGTTTTGCTAATTAAATCTATATTACTATTATCGGAATTACTATAATTAGTAGGTATAATTTCTACGTTATTAATTACATTTTTATCCGTACGGATAATAAGTACTATATCCGTCATTGCTTCAAAAATTGCTCTGATTCTATTTTCAGAACTGCGTAGTTTTTCTTCAAGTAAATTGCATTCAGAAATCTCTTTCTGAAGTTGCCTATTTATTGCCTTTAATTCCAATAATTTATCATCAGTATTATACATAAATATCTACTAGTAATTTAACAAATAATATTACAACTTTTTATGTAGTTTTCGATAGCATAAAACTATATATAAATTGTATTCATGAGCAAATATAAAAACTACAAAAGCATAAGCATATGCATATAAATAGGCTCATTATAATAGCATAAAATAATCGTCTTAATCTATGCTCAAGAGTATATTCACTTTGATAAAAATCAGATATTAGCAAGCAAATATGTCATTATTGAAGTAATTGATAATGACACATTTGTAATTGTAAAGATACAGAATTTAAATTAGATGTATATCAAAGATGGGTATTATTGTCCATCAAAAAAGGTATTCTCAAGATGATATCTTGCATCAGGAATAAAAACCGGATTTTTTGGCGATCGCTCAATGTGGGATAATAATTTATTAATTTACAAGCCCAGTGTTTAGGTTTGATTGAGAATATTGCAAAATATCAGAAATCAAATTGTACCAGTCACATCTAACACCAATTCTGTATGAGGTTGCGCCCTCCTCGCTCTGTGCCTGGAAGGCGTATCGCTACACTTACAAAGCCCACCTACGTGGGCTAAATTAAGCGCATTTTTATAAAGAAATGCCATAACAAGCCTTTTCTCACAAATTACGAATTACGAATTACGAATTATACTCACGGGGATGTAAAGGTAGGAACAGATACCACTTCACTTTGATAAGCCTGTTTCACCGCCAACCAATTACTGGCAATAGGCATTCGCCAACCCGTACCGAAAGCGCGATCTGTTATTTTGATTCCTGGGGGTGCTTGTCTGCGCTTAAATTCTGCACGAGCTACCATTTGAATAATTCGGTTGACAACTGTTGCGTCATATCCGGCTGCAACTATCTGCTCTGCTGACTGATGTTCGTTAATTAAACGCTGTAAAATATCATCTAAAATTTCGTAATCTGGTAATGAATCTTGGTCTGTTTGATTGGGTTTTAATTCGGCACTTGGTGCTTTAGTTAAAACATTTTGGGGAATAACTTCGCCATTGCGATTTAACCAACGACAAAGCGAATAAACCCGGGTTTATTCGCTTTGTCGTTGGTTAAATCGCAATGGCGAAGTTATTCCCCAAAATGTTTTAACTAAAGCACCAAGTGCCGAATTAAAACCCAATCAAACAGACCAAGATTCATTACCAGATTACGAAATTTTAGATGATATTTTACAGCGTTTAATTAACGAACATCAGTCAGCAGAGCAGATAGTTGCAGCCGGATATGACGCAACAGTTGTCAACCGAATTATTCAAATGGTAGCTCGTGCAGAATTTAAGCGCAGACAAGCACCCCCAGGAATCAAAATAACAGATCGCGCTTTCGGTACGGGTTGGCGAATGCCTATTGCCAGTAATTGGTTGGCGGTGAAACAGGCTTATCAAAGTGAAGTGGTATCTGTTCCTACCTTTACATCCCCGTGAGTATAATTCGTAATTCGTAATTCGTAATTTGTGAGAAAAGGCTTGTTATGGCATTTCTTTATAAAAATGCGCTTAATTTAGCCCACGTAGGTGGGCTTTGTAAGTGTAGCGATACGCCTTCCAGGCACAGAGCGAGGAGGGCGCAACCTCATACAGAATTGGTGTTAGATGTGACTGGTACAATTTGATTTCTGATATTTTGCAATATTCTCAATCAAACCTAAACACTGGGCTTGTAAATTAATAAATTATTATCCCACATTGAGCGATCGCCAAAAAATCCGGTTTTTATTCCTGATGCAAGATATCATCTTGAGAATACCTTTTTTGATGGACAATAATACCCATCTTTGATATACATCTAATTTAAATTCTGTATCTTTACAATTACAAATGTGTCATTATCAATTACTTCAATAATGACATATTTGCTTGCTAATATCTGATTTTTATCAAAGTGAATATACTCTTGAGCATAGATTAAGACGATTATTTTATGCTATTATAATGAGCCTATTTATATGCATATGCTTATGCTTTTGTAGTTTTTATATTTGCTCATGAATACAATTTATATATAGTTTTATGCTATCGAAAACTACATAAAAAGTTGTAATATTATTTGTTAAATTACTAGTAGATATTTATGTATAATACTGATGATAAATTATTGGAATTAAAGGCAATAAATAGGCAACTTCAGAAAGAGATTTCTGAATGCAATTTACTTGAAGAAAAACTACGCAGTTCTGAAAATAGAATCAGAGCAATTTTTGAAGCAATGACGGATATAGTACTTATTATCCGTACGGATAAAAATGTAATTAATAACGTAGAAATTATACCTACTAATTATAGTAATTCCGATAATAGTAATATAGATTTAATTAGCAAAACCATAGAACAGTTTTTTCAAGATAAAACACGGTTAAATTGGTTAGAAAAAGTTAAACAGGCATTAAAATCGGCAGAAAAAATTAATTATGATTACAGTCTGCTTGTAGAAGAGACTAAATATTGGTTTAGTGCAAGTATTTCACCGGTTTCCGAAAATCAAGTAGTTTGGGTAGCGCGAGATATCAGCGAACGAAAACGTGCTGAAGTTGCTCTACAAGAATCGGAACTAAGAGAGCGAAAAAAGGCGCAAGAATTAGAAAAAACTCTTTCTGAGTTGCAACTTACTCAAGCTCGATTATTGCTTTCAGAAAATATGGCTTCTTTAGGTATTTTAGTCGCAGGGGTAGCTCACGAAATTAATAATCCGACTGGCTTTATTTTTGGAAACATTGAAATAGCAACTAAATACGTCCAAGATTTATTCAATTTAATTACTTTATACGAAAAGAACTATCCACAACCAGTCAGGGAAATTACTCAACAGATAAGCGATATTGATTTAGACTTTATCGTCGAAGATTTTCCTAAATTGCTCCACTCAATGAATCAAGGTACGGATAGAATTACTCAGATTGTGCAATCTTTACGAGATTTTTCTCATCTTGATGAAGCAAGCTATAAACGTGTAGATATTCATGGGGGTCTTGATAATACAATACTCTTATTACAGCATCGTATCAATCAACTTTATCATCGAAAAAAAATTAAAGTAATCAAAGAATACGCTCACTTACCAAAAGTTGAATGTTATCCTAAAAAGCTCAATCAAGTATTTATGAACATCATTTCTAATGCTATCGATGCATTAGAATCAGGAATCGCCAAAAATCATCTAGAAAATCCTCAAATTCTTATCGTTACAGAACTTGTAGATGATAAAGCTGTAATTCGTATTGCTGATAATGGTATTGGAATTAATCCAGAAGTAAGCGAACGTTTATTCGATCCCTTTTTTACCACAAAAACTGTAGGAAAAGGCACTGGTATGGGGTTAGCAGTTAGTTACCAAATTATTGTTGACAACCACAAGGGAGAAATCCAGTGTATTTCTGAATTTGGCAAAGGAGCCGAATTTGTAATTTCTATTCCTTTGCGTCTAATGGCTTAAATGAATCAAAAAGAAAAAACAATCTAAAAAATAGTTTAAGAGAAGCTTTGAGAATGAAGCAAGTGAGATAAGATAAACATAATCTCAGCTTGCTTCAAGTCAATCTTTATGGTGATAAACGACACGGGAAAAACGGGATGATAGTACGAAGAGTACATACAAAGGGTTTTGTTGTACAAATCCAAAAGTGCAGATGCGTAGTTGACTAGCGATTTTTAATCAACGGAGAAAATCAACTACCCTTGTTCTAAAAAGCTACAGACTTTCTGAGAATCTATTTTATCCTTCGATATCGCGCAACATTGCATCTATTCGAGCAACGCCATCCCACTTTCTTTGATTTTCGTACAAATTCAATGCTTTCCTTAAAGCTCCTTCTGCTTCTTTAGATTGACCTTTTCTCATCAGAATTCTACCCCGTAGCTCGTAAGCTTGGGGATTATTCGGATCCAATTTAATAATCTGTTCGTATGCCCATTTTGCGCTATCGTATTCTCCTAGACGCAATAAGATTAAAGCTAATCCTATATAGGAATTAACATTTTCACGATTATTCTGTATTGCCTTCCGGTAAGCTTCCTTAGCAGTTTTATTATCGCCCATACTGCCGCTAACATAACCTAAAGCATATTGATAGTCTGCATTATTAGGATTAAGGGCTACAGCACGACGGTAAGCAGCTAAAGCAGCAGGATAATTTCCTTGCTGAGCATACAAGTAACCGATACCAGAATAAATACTGCCGTTTTTCGGCTCTAAGCTGGAAGCTTCTTGATAAACGCGAATTGCTCCATTAAAATCGCCAGATTTGACCAACCTGCGTCCTTCATCTAGCAATATTTTAACTTGCTGGGTGCTTTTAGCCTGAGCTACTTTAACTTCAGCCTGAGCCGCAGAAGGTATCGCAGAAGCAATGCTTCCTATCAAGAGAACACTAATGAGAGAATATGTTCGATTATACACAGTTGAATACCCGAAAGTTTTCGCAACTTTACTACAACTTCAATTTATGCTTGTCCATTAAAACAAAAATATTTAATTTTGAAAACTCTATGAGCTTACTTTTTTTTAACTTCATCATTAATTTATCTTGACTGCTTTACAAAAGCGCTTTTCTCAGTAATTATTCGGTTATTGGACTTTTTTTGCTATTTTCAGCAATAAATGTCTCTCTCAGTCGATTTAAGGCTGACAAGCTATTTGCTTAACAGTCAATATATTTTGATATATTATCCCTTATTGAATAATCTTTGAATGTATAGCTATCTACAATCAATGCCTAAATCCTAAAATTAAATTTTTCTGCGATATCTTTGGTGCTATTGTCCGAGTTTCAACTATTTATCTGTAAATATACCTTTTGAAGTTCGAGATGTTCTATTTATTTTGGCGCAAAATTATCAAAAATTGAGTTTAATGGTCTTTTTGAGGTAAATTTATGATTATAACGACTACCGACGTGATTCAGGGGGCAATTGTCGAGTCATACTTGGGCATTGTCACGGCAGAAGTTGTTTATGGTAGTAATTTCATGCGAGATTTTTTTGCTGGCATAAGAGATATTATTGGTGGGCGCACTGGTAGTTACGAGCGTTTATTTGAAGAGGGGCAGCAAAAAGCAATTGCAGAATTAGAAAAACGCGCACAACGTTTGGGAGCAAATGCTGTCATCGGTATTGAAATTGATACCGGCACCATAAATATCGATCAATCTGGTGTTTTGTTACTAATTACTGCTGTCGGTACTGCTGTGAAAATACGCGAATGATTGGAGTAGAGGAGTAAGAAGTAATAAGTAATAAGTAATAAGTAATTAGCCGAACTTGATATCACCCACGCGAAGCAATAGAAAGTAATCTTAGAGCGGGAAGGGATTAATTATTATAACTACTGAGTCTTTAATAAATTTTGAGCGTAGAAGAAAACACAGATAGAAAAATACGAGAATGTGAATTTTCAATTAAAAGTATTTGATTGAACTAGAATTTACCGTAGTACAATTTGCCACAATGGGAATAAAAGGAGTATTATTACTTAATCATTACAATGATTTCAACTCAAAATTAAGTTATTTTATCTAAGTAAGCATCTAAAATTTATACTTTTTTCTACAAATAAAGGATATCGTTAACTAAATAAATAAATTTAGTTATCAGAATTCAATGTCATATCCGAAAGTTACACTTGTAGTGGTGCCAAACCAATCCTTTAGTAACACTCAAAAATCACTAGAAAGTATTTATGAATACACGAATATTCCTTTTAAATTAATATATGTAGATGGATATTCGCCTCAAAAAGTTAAGCAATACCTGGAAATACAATCTCAAGAAAAAGGATTTCGTTTAATACGTACAGAAAAATATGTATCTCCCAATCAAGCACGCAACATAGGTTTAAAACACGTAGACACTGAATATGTTGTATTTCTTACCAATGATGTCTTAGTCACTCCTGATTGGTTGAATAATCTGCTCGAATCTGCCGAACAAAACAATGCTTCGGTAGTTAGTCCCCTTTGCTTGCAGACAATATTGCAACGGCAAATTATTTACTTTGCTGGAGGTACTTTAGAATTTGAATATAAAAATGGCAGAATGGAGTTATTTGATAAACGGTTATTTATCAACAACTCTTTTAATCGGGTGAAATCTTTGTTAAAGCCTAAATCTACACAGATAATAGACTTTAATTGTGTTTTAGTGCGTAGATCTATTTTCAAATTACTCAAAAATTTCGATGAAAATCTCATCAGTATTGGAGCAGAAATAGATTTTTGTCTGTCAGTATTTGCAGTAGGCAGAACTATTTATTTAGAACCAGAAAGTATTGTTCATTATCTACAGCAAACAAACTTGGAATTATCGGACACTCCGTACTACTTCTTGCGTTGGAGTGATGTTTGGAATCGCAAAAGTATCAATTATTTTCAAGAAAAGTGGGGTTTATCCAAAGATGCTCAATTTATCGCCAATCAAATGAGACGAGCAAAAAAATGCAGCCAAATTACCACTTCAAAAATGCATTTTCAACCCCCTGCTCTCGTCTAATTTTTCCATCCTTCTCAAACCAAGCAACAATTTGCTGTGTTGTTAATTCCTCTACAGCAATATTGTTTTCTTTGGCTATCTGTTGCAACACCCTCAGTGAAGATATTGTCAATCTAGTTAAAAATTTCTCTGGAGAAGAAAGCAAAGCCGCGTCTACTTTCGCCGATTCTTCCAAAGTCAAAAATTGTGTAGTTGGTTGCTGTTGAAATTCCATAATTTATTTAATGATGGATATGGGGAATTGGGAATTGGGTTTTCCACTAACCCCTAACCCCTAACTCCTAATTATTTCTTTGCTTCTACTAAATAACCACAACGATGTTCGCCGTTGATAATCCAATGGGTACGCTCTACCGTACAATCAGGCAGAATCGCCGCAAACATTTCTAATTCATGCCCGCAAACGCTGGGAAATGATTCCGCAACATTGGAAATCGCACAATTATGCTCTAAGAAAATAAATTTATCTTCTACTTCTGAATCTGATGTTTCTACTGGGTGATATTCAGCCATGAAACCTTCTGCTTTTCTTATTTCTACTAAATTTGCTACTCTTTGACGCAGCAAACCCGCACCCACGCGCTGCCGATATGCTTCGGCTTTACGCTTCCATTGTTTCTCTAAAATCGTACTTACTTGGTCTGGTCCTACTGTTTCTGCTAAAGTATCAAGTAGGGATACGGCAAATTGACCGTAGCTATCCCCATTTTCTCGACTTAGACGCTCTTTCCCCTTATTGTTTAACTTATAAACATGTTGAGGTCGTCCCATTCCTATTTGTTCGGAGGAATAAATTATTAACTCTTCAGCCTCCAAATCTTTTAAATGGCGACGAATCGCTTGAGGACTAACATTCAAGGCTTTAGCTAACTGCAAAGCTGTAGCCTGCAACTCTTTTAACAGATATTTCAATATATCTTGTTTGGTTGAGGACTGCTGGGTAGTTTCCATCGTCGTCCTAGAAATATTAAATAAATTTTCACTTTGACAACATCAATGTTGTTAATCTAGCGTAAAATGAAGATAGATTAAAACAACAAGGCTGTTGTTTTAGTCTTCAACCTTATTGTAACAGTCGCGTGACTTACAGTCACGTATTATGGGAATTAGCTTTCACAGCCCGTTTCCAATCCTTAAAGAGAGAACTAAGAAGCGATCGCAAGAGATTATTAGTTATGAGTGCCACTGTAAAAAATTTAGTTAACCAGCCTTACAAGTACGGCTTCGTTACCGATATTGAGACAGATACTATACCCCGCGGTTTAAGCGAGGATGTAATTCGCCTAATTAGTGCGAAGAAAAACGAGCCGGAATTTATGCTGGAGTTTCGCCTCAAAGCTTACCGTCAGTGGCTGAAGATGACGGAACCGGATTGGGCTGCTGTTGGTTATCCGAAAATTGATTATCAAGATATTATTTATTATTCTGCGCCGAAGCAAAGTGCAAAGAAACAAAGTTTAGATGAAGTCGATCCAACTTTATTGGAAACCTTTGAAAAGTTAGGTATTCCGCTATCGGAACAGAAACGTTTGGCGAATGTTGCTGTTGATGCAATTTTCGATAGCGTTTCTGTGGCAACTACTTTTAAAGAAAAGCTGGCGGAAGATGGGGTTATCTTTTGTTCGATTTCCGAAGCTTTGCAAGAATATCCAGAATTAATCCAAAAGTACCTTGGTAGCGTTGTTCCCGTTGCCGATAATTATTTTGCAGCTTTGAATGCTGCTGTTTTTAGCGATGGTTCTTTTGTCTTTATTCCCAAGGGCGTAAAATGTCCCATGGAATTATCTACCTATTTCCGGATTAATAATGGAGATACCGGACAATTTGAGCGTACTTTAATTGTGGCGGAAGAAGATAGTTATGTTTCCTATCTTGAAGGCTGTACCGCTCCAATGTACGACAGCAACCAGTTGCACGCGGCGGTTGTGGAACTGGTAACTTTAGATAATGCCGAAATTAAATACTCTACCGTACAAAATTGGTACGCCGGAGATGAAAATGGTAAAGGCGGTATTTACAACTTTGTAACTAAACGCGGTTTGTGTAAGGGTAAAAATTCCAAAATTTCTTGGACTCAGGTAGAAACTGGTTCGGCAATTACTTGGAAATATCCCAGTTGCGTTTTAGTTGGTGATAATTCCGTTGGTGAATTTTATTCAGTAGCGCTGACTAATAATATGCAGCAAGCCGACACCGGCACCAAAATGGTTCACGTTGGTAAGAATACTCGTTCGACTATTATTTCTAAAGGAATTTCTGCGGGTAAATCTAGTAACAGCTATCGGGGTTTGGTGAAAGTAAATCCTACGGCTGACGGAGCGCGAAATTATTCTCAATGCGATTCGATGTTAATTGGGGATAATGCTCACGCCAATACTTTTCCTTATATTCAGGTACAGAATAATAAAGGAAAAGTAGAACATGAAGCTTCAACTTCCAAGATAGGGGAAGATCAATTATTCTTCTTTGCTCAACGCGGTATTTCCACAGAAGATGCTATTGCAATGATGATTAGCGGCTTTTGTAAGGATGTGTTTAATCAGTTACCGATGGAATTTGCCGTGGAAGCTGATAAGTTATTGAGTTTGAAGTTGGAAGGAAGTGTTGGTTAGTTTGTAGTAGAGCTGCAGCGCCTTTCTTCATGCGAAGACAGCCCTACTACGTACCTTAAGAAATAAAGAGTAGAAAAATAATGATTAACGAAAATAGCAAAGTGGTGCTGTCAGTCAAAGATTTGACAGCTAACGTTGATGGAAATCAAATCCTCAAGGGTGTAAATCTTGAGGTGCGTGCAGGTGAAATTCATGCGATTATGGGACCTAATGGTTCTGGTAAAAGTACCTTTTCTAAGGTTTTGGCGGG
>ERZ1740062.667-NODE-667-length-16625-cov-4.862764_pt1 | contig 16625 bp, 11 predicted proteins | sample MGYA00581741_ERZ1740062 | MGnify/ENA primary metagenome ERZ1740062 (study PRJEB43018, sample SAMN04849747) | marine metagenome | isolation source: floating plastic debris | place: Pacific Ocean | collected 2008-09-01 | study: EMG produced TPA metagenomics assembly...
AACTGGGCGATAGCCCAGGTCCGGCCGGGGAGGTTTATCGATCCTGGCGGCAGGCGGTAGAGAGGCCAGTCTCGGTCAAGGCATTGCACCGTGCGCTGCCACATCTCGCGGCAGAGCAAGTCGCAGTTTGGCTGGACGGGTGCGACCCATCCGATGGGGGTGGCCCACGGGAGGCGGGGCAGCGGGCACCTATCTCGCGAGCGGCGTCCGTTTTTGAAGTTGTCATCAAGGAGCGTTTGCGTGACTACGGTGCGGCGCTCATCTTGGCAGACGCGGCGTTGGCCCAGGCAGTCGGATGGTCACATTTTTTCCCCGTCTTGTCGCTCGGTTTGAAACGAGCGGATTTTAGTTTGGACAGAGAGGAATTGCTGGGGGCCATGCATCGCGCAGTGGTCAAGGGGACATCTCAAGTGATGCAAGACGCGGCGGACCTCAGGCGCCGTGCCGGAAAGCTGAGGTCTATCGCGCCAAAATTGCGTGCCACTGGCGCTGATGCTGCGGTCGAGTTCTTTCTAACGAGAGACACAGTTGCGCCCGCCGATCTGACGTGGCTCGGGTCCAAACGGGCCGCACGGCGGTTTTGCGAGCGGTTGGTTGAACTCGGCGCCGCGCGCGAGCTGACGGGCCGCGAAACGTTTCGGCTTTACGGCGTGTGACGATGGCCCGGGATCATCTCGACATCGATCTGGATCGCGAGTTGGCAGACCTGCCTCAAGAGTTGCGATGGCGCGAATGGATGCGTCGGATCGAAGCTGTGTTGTTTGCCTCATCCTCGCCAGTACCGAGTGATGACCTCGCAGGTGTAGTAGGGCAGGGGGTTTCAGTTGAGCTTTTGATTGAGGATCTCATCGCTGATCTTGAGGGGCGGTCCTTTGAAGTTGCCAAGGTTGCGGGTGGCTGGATGATGCGCACGCAGCCCGCCTATGCACCGGCAATCAAAGCTGCGGCGGATGTGGGAGACCAAGACCTTGACCTGCGCGAATACGATGTCGCAGTGCTGGCGGCGATTGCTTACCACCAGCCGATTACACGAGACGGGCTCAAGGATATTTTCGGTAAGGAGATCAGCCGCGATCTGATCGGTCGGCTGCATGCGCAAGACCTGATCGGGACAGGGCCACGGTCTCCGCGACGTGGGGCGCCGTATACATACGTGACGACGGAAAGGTTTCTGATCGCATTTGATCTCGAGACGCTGCTGGATCTACCGGATCGGGAGCAGTTGGACGATGCGGGTTTTGGTGCCGCTTGAAGTCGAAGAACTGGGTGTTTCAGCGGCGCCTTTCACGTGTGGTCCCGATGGCCACGGCTCAGCCTTCAGAAGCCGACCATGAAAGAAATGCGGCGCACAGCAGCTAAGCCCCCAGCGGTCGCGAGCCTCATCTCCCCAGATGAGTGTCAGCACCACCGATTTGTGCAACCAGAACCGCAAGCACGAAAAGGAATGTGTGACGGACCGGCTGTGCAAGTCTGTGCAAGGCTAGCCTGACGCAATCACCCGTGCTGACGTGTTTGGTGATCTCCATGTTCAACGGCCCGGCGGGGCACAATATGGAGGTAACCATGAAACGCTTAAACCCACTTACACTTGATCAGGACGGCTGCGCAGTGTTGTCATTCGACGAAATCCGCCAAGACGAGTTTCAGGAGGCGCAAGAAGCAGCATTTGCGAATTTGAAACCTGGAGAGAACGCCTCGAACGTTTTGGCGCGCGGTATCGCCTGGGGCGTCTACGCTCAAGATCGCTTCACATGGCTCGACCGAAACACGTACCAACTGCCGAAGGAGCTTAACCCCGAGGAAGGCGGTCGCGTTCGCCGCTTCCCGCTCATGGACAAGACATTCTTGGAGCGGGAAGACTTTCAAGCAGCTATGCGCCAGTGCTTTGAGGCGTGGTGCTTTGAAGAGACCAGCTTCGAACGGGCCTATGAGGTTCAGTGCAGCTTCATTCGCTACGAGCCAACGATCGCGCAACCGGCATTTCCGTCACCTGTTATGCCCCACCAGGATCTAATCGATGGCGCCATCATTGTCTTTAACAAGACAGGCGACATCTCAGGTGGTTTGTCGCGCATGTATACGCTCGCCGGTGAACCGTTCGTTGAACTGGATCTTGGGGTTGGCGAAGCGTTGTTGGTGAAGGATGACCGTATTTTGCACCAAGTCACGACGATCCAGCTTGAGCCAAGTCCGACGTGGCGCCCTGGGCAGCGCGCCTATCGCGACATCGGAATTGTACGGTTTCAGGCGCTCGGTCGCTAATTCGTGGACCTGACACAAGAAAAGGGCCGTGCCGCTATGGCGGCGCGGCCTGCTTTGTGCTCGGCGGCCAGCCAAAGCCCGAACCGGGCGAGAGCCGCGCGTTCCACCGTATGATCAGATGAAACGGGTGAAACCGTCAGGGGACCGTCACCAAGCTCTTCCCAAGACTGATACATGTTGCGAAACGCCACAAGCAAAAGCGTACCGGTTTCTCCCGGCGCACCTTGAAGCCCTTGCTCAGGTGTAATTCGTTGTGACGCATCGCCAGTGACGCAGCCTGCGGATGGTCCGATAAACGCCGAGAGTTCAGCGTTGGGCGTGACCTGATCAAGACTGCCATCGCCCCTGAGATTAAAGAAGGCATAGTACCAACCGCTCTCCACCTGAGACGGTCCAAGCTTCCTAAACTCTAAAAATGAATGAAAGCCATGCTCGGCAAGAAGAACGTCCCCTTTTGGCTCGGGGGCGGCCCCAACGACAGTCAACCTCGTTTTTTGAGCGCTCGACAGCAAAGGTTCCTGATTGATGCGCAAACCAGAGACGCTCGCTGCATCCGCCAAGCTCTTAAGAGGTTCAAAGGAGAGTGTGGGGTAAAGTTGGTCCACGCCATAGATGAACGCATGGAGGTCCGCGCTCAAAAAGATGTCCCGACCAAGCCGGTAAGTCTCTTCAACAAAACTCGCCACACAATCTGCCGCCTCGCCAGACAGCCGATTTGGTGGGTCACGAAGGTAGTCCGTAGGCGTCGCGTAGCGAATGGCATCGAGCGTGACTTGGTCACTCCTCTCTTCTGGCGGGCCATCAACGTCAACAAAAGTCTGAGTGATCCATCGGCCGAGGTTGGAAGGGCTAATCGGCGCAATCGGCCAATTGAGCTCTGGAAGCTGGTTAAGTTGCTCAGCTGAGTATTGTTCCAAGGCTGCGCAAAATGCACTGTTGCTATCCAAAGCGCTCAAGTTTGGATAAATGGCGAGCGCTTCGGGGCGTCTTGAGAGGCCGATCAATCTCCAAAGTTTATAGCCCAACCAAGCAGTCTTCATCTCGAGGCGTCCCATGCACCTGTCTGAATCCAGGCCGCCCAAGTCAGAGGTGATTTTAAGAGCCAATCCTCTGTGATCCGAGTGGCAGTACTCGGGACGTGCGGGAGGTGCGCGAGTGTGAGCTTCGTACCCGCGCGAAGAGCCCCACCTTTTAGGCCTGAGGTGGACGCGACGGGCGCAAGCGTTCCATCGCGGGCGGCCACAACAGCATCCCTCAATGCCACGGCCGTAGAGCATCTGGCTTGATAGCGACGTCTTTGCACCTCAAGAAGCAACGTACTCGCCGACATCACAGGAACGGACCAAAGCGCCGATACAACGCTTTTTGCTCCCGCTTCCAGAAAAGCTGTAACCAACGACCTGGATTCCTCGGGAAGCGCTCCAGTGATCATGCCGCTTTCACAGGCAATCATGAAGACCGAAGAGACATCTTCGAGAGGTAGGTCTGCGATCTGTGCTGCATTCAGACTATCTGAGTGCCCATCCTCGGGCGTCATCATTAGGGCGGATTGGTAAGCATAGCGCGGATTCGCGCGACCGTGTGTGCTGAACAGAAGATCAAAAGGTCTTCCGCTCAAGGATTGGATGCGGGCGCGCAGGGTCGATGTACGCGCTTGCACTCCTTCCAGAAAATGGGCGTCCACGCCGACGATCTCACGCAGCGCGTCCCGTTCAATGTCACCGATTGAATGGCCGTTCGAAAGCAAGAGCGCTGGATCGTCCATGAGCGTGCCCGTGCTTGGATCACGAATTTTGGGATTAAGGATGGACAATAAAGGTGCCGTTTGCGGAGGATCGTAGCGGCGACTTAAAGCCGGGCTGGGCGCATAGGTAACGAGCGCATTGTCGATTGTCGCATGAATGGGCGCATACTGAAGAAGGCCGAATGGGCAAAGTACAACATGAGACAGCCCAAGGTCCTCAATGATCGATCCAATCTGAGGGGCAACGACGGTCTGACACCAATCAATCAATAAGCGGAGAGCTTTGTCGGCATTTTCCCATGCTTGGTCGTGCTGCTCGACGCTGGCGGGATGCAACGCGTTCGCTGAAAGAGTTGCGATTGTCTGGACAAACTTCCGGTGAGCTAGGATCCAACCATCGTTGATAGCAGTTTCAACACTGCTTTCCTTCAGGTCCGGCACGACCGAGACGTTCAAACGGACTGTGCCATCCTTTTTTGCGAGGCAGTACAAATAGCCGTGATCGCGCGACGACGTCACGAATAGAAGAGCGCCATTAGGCGGGATTGTTCCGCTAAGGTCGTCAAGTGTTTCGGGCAGAAGCAGTCTGTTCTTTGTATTACGCAGATATAAATGCCTAAGCTCATGTCTGAGGTCCTTTAGCTCGGCCCTCAGAGCATCGCGCGTTTCAACATCAGACGCCGTTCTGGAGACGACAGATTGCGCCTTGCTGCGGTAGGTCTTTTGTATTTCTTCGGCTTTTTGCCGAACATGCTCTGGCGCTTCGGCAAACGAACCAACATCCAATTGTAATCCTGCCGTCAGAAGTGTAGTCCGCAACGCAATCGCTGTCAGCAAACCACGCTTGCTATCGCCCGATTGAGCGCCCGCAGCGAGGGCATAACGGGCGGCAGAGGGGGCCCAACCGAGAATGTCATTTTGTGCCTCGGGCGTTAAACCAATGAGAGCCGCAGATTGGAACACTTCCGCAAGGGTACTGTAGTGATCGAGGGCAAGATGCGGCTCCTGCAACTGAAAATGCTCATAAGCAATACAATCTCGCAAATACACACCGTCGCGAGACACTTGATCAAATACTGTTGCCGCGCTGGAGTAGGCATCGATTGCTGCACGATGGTCACTCCCGTTGCCGTCTAGATCACCAAAGGCGAGAGCATTTCCTAAGCCTAGTTGCACGTTCGCCCAATCTAGCGATCCTTCTTCAAGTATCGACAGCGCCTTCTTGTAATGCGCAATAGAGGTCCGGTGGTTCTCTGTTGGATTACCATGAAGGCGATCTTGGTAAAAATTGCCGAGTGATGCTGAGACGCGCGCATACTCTAACGAGCCGCTTTTGAACACACTACGTGCGCCTTCGAAGGCGACCCGTGCCTTCTCCTGGTTTTGTTCCGTGTCGCCGAAGCGTGTATTTTGCAGCGTGTTTGCGATCCCATTCTGAATCTTCGCCCAAACGGCCGATTTATCCTCCACATAGCCAAGAGCATCTTCGTAGGCTGCTAGGGCATCTTGTTCATTCTTTTGCTCATCACCACTCAGGCGCTCTTGTAGAACATGCCCGACACCGATCTTGGATTTAATCCAATCTGAGCTGCCGACGGGGAGAACTTTGATGGCGGCAAAATAAGCATTTAAAGCATCTTCTTGGTTTTGTTGTCTGTCTCCGACGATCCGATCTTGTAGTAGGTGGCCGAGTGCACCTTGAACGCGAGCCCAACCGACGCCCTGTTCTACTTGCGACGATAGCGCTCCCTTCAAAAGTTTAAGAGCGCGTTCTTGATTGTCACTTGGCTCTCCTCGAATTCGACTTTGCAGCACCTGCGCCAGTCCCAGGACTGCTCTACCTGTCGTTCGTCCTTCGGCAGGGGCCGCTCGAATTGCTGCATCATAGGCGGAGATCGCGTCTTCTTGGTTTGTCGCAGGATCGCCCTCGACCCTGTCCTGCAGAACGTTAGCCATGCCAAGCACTGCCGTAACCCAATCAAGCGAACCTTCATCGAGTTGGCGTATCGCCGTCGAGTACGCGGACAAAGCCTCTTCTTGGTGAGCAGATATTCCGCCGAAGGCGCGCTCGCGAGCAGCTTCGCCTAATCCGACCAGAGCTGAAGACTGATCATGTGATCCCGCTTCAACACGACCCAACGCGTCCTTAAATACCCGATAGGCCTCGTCAGATGCATCTTTCGTGCTTCGTTGCAAATGCGCATAGCCCTTACCAATCAACGCTCGGACATGCTCCTCGCTATCGGTGGAAAACGCGTCCGCCGCGCGCGAAAACGCTTCGAGAGCTTCATCTGCATTCTCTCTGAGGCTGCCTTCGTGTCGCTCGAGAAGCGTATGTGCGAGGGACATCCATACGGCACCATAGGGTTGCGGCGACCGTGCGTCAGCCAACAATTGTGTAAGCAATTTCAATGCAAGAATTCGGCTTTCTTCACGCGCAATTTCCAACTCCAATGAGGGGGCTTTTTGATCCCGAAGTAAATTGCTCATATCAATTAAGACGGAAACTAGCGTCCGAAGTCTTTTGTCACTGGATGCGGCTGGAAGAGGTTGAAACGCTGAAAACTCGCCAATAAACGCGCTTAGAGATGAGAGGGGATCCTTTCCCCGCACTACTTCTTCCGTCTGATCGGCGAAAGACTGCAATAGTATCTGAAAGTCGCTTCTGTTGGTCACCTTTTGAACGACACCCTTTTCTTGGCCCTAATCACCCTTGCACGATTCTCTCACTCAAGAAGAGAGACTACTAGTCTGTTTCTATACGCTTCGTCTTCGGTTTGTGCTCGGTATTGTCCTGCTGCGTGGGCTTTCGTGTACTGCCGAACGCATAATATTATTCCTGAAGTGGTGTCGTTTGAGCATCTTCGACATGTGTCACCAGTCGGTTCGGTTGTCCGCCTCGGCACCAACTTACCTGCCCGTCTTTTATCCAGAAATGACACCCGCACTCATTCTTTTGATGGACGGAAGGGTGAACGGTGGGCCGTGACCAAAAATCTTCCGCAACGCTCCACCGAGGTCGTTGGTTAGGGTTTAGGGACAGATTGATGACCTCCCCGCAGCCACCAGGACATTTGAGGCAGGCCCATTTCTTGATCTTACCGTTTTCGACGATGGTAAGAGACCCCGGCAAGACGGTTGTCGGGTTTGGCAATGAACAAGCCTTGGTCGTCAGGAAGTCAAAACGCAGCAGACGCAATCTGCGAAGAAGACGAGCGATTGTCTTTTTCATATCAGGTCACCATGTCCAAAAAAGGCTGCACATCCGCGCGGCCGAGGGTCGCTGGCTCATCGCAACAGGGACAGCCTGGGTGAGGTTCCACATTCGGCTTCCGCTCATCGCGCGCGTGGAAGCGCCGCATGCGCGTCGGCACCATGCCGGATCCTCCAGCGAGCCCAGTCACGCCCGCCAGCCATTCATTGACCGCCATCGTCGCCGCTTCGGTCGTGAAGGTGACTACCGCAGGGGAGGGATCGCCCTCGCCGAGGACATAGGCTTCCTCTTTCAGTCGGTGGTAAGCATTGGGATCATCTCGCCGCAGGGCTTCTTCACGCGCCCGCCGCGGATCGACATAACCACCACACAACAGGCAGGGATGGCCGGGTACGAGTATTGAAACGCGTGCAAAGAGATCATACGCCGTTTCTGCGCGGCGCTGCATGGCGAGCCCGACGTCTATGACCGGAATACCGTAGAAGCGGGCAAAGCGGTTCAGAAACAGACGGCCGGCATGGTCATCCGTACAGCAGAAAATCACGTCACAGGCCTTGAGCGCGTCCCATGTTGAAGGGTGTCCCGCCCAAGCATCCATCGTCACCAGCGTCATGCCGAGACCCGATTCCTCGACGGTTCGGGTGTGGATCGTAGTCTTCGGCATTTTTTCATCAACATCTGAACACCGCGCACCGTGCAGGCGGTTGAGATTGGTCTCGTCCACGATGTCTCTGTCGAATTGGACGGCCTGTTGGACCCCGAGCCGCAACAATAACGGCAGAAGAGCACTTCCCGTAGCGCCGCCGCCGGCGATTCCGCACCGAAAACCTGACACTTGCCGAGATGCCTCTTCTCCAAAAAGCCTGACTTGGCGATCCAGAAAGTCCGCCGGCGTTCCGCTGAGACCGGAAATGCGCAGCCGTGGCCCAGAATGAAGAATGCGTGGAATAGCGACGGATTTTTCCGTGTCTGTCCAGAGGCGTGCTGCGATGTCGCCATTCTTCGCGATGACAATGCTGACGAGACCGGGCACACCCTTCAGCAGGGCGGTCCGCGCGAGCTCGGCTTCGTTCCGATCGTCCTGATCGGAAAACTTGGCCTTGCCCTTCGGATGCGTGTGAACAAGGGCTGGAACAAGACCAGCAATCTTCGCTTCACCCAGTAGGCGCATGAAACCGTCGGTCTGCCACGTGATGTGCCTGCCAGACGCTGAGATCAAATCGGCTTCGCCGATCGGATCAAAGCGATGAGACACCAGACGTCGCCGCGCTTGGCCTGTCCAAGGATCAGCGTCTATATCGGCAATGCCAAACTGCATGTACGCCGAGCGTTCTTCTCCGGCCCCTTGCGTCAGCAGGGACCGGATTTTTGCCTCGTGGGGGTCCAAAAGGATGATATCCAGAGCAGCCATCATGCCCGTGCCCCCGCCAAGGCCGTCTGCACCCGGGCGACCATGGTCTGAAGGCCGTCGACACCTGGGCGCCAGGCATTGTTGTGCCGCGACCAGCGCTGCCATACGCGTCCGCCAAAGCGGTGTTCTGCGGTGCAGGCCTTCGGAATCTGACCAGTGCCCGCAAGCACAAGCTTCGGTGAGACATAGAACATGTCGGGCGGACAGTCCGGATACCCCCTGGGCAATAAAATGAGGACGTCTGCTGTCTCACAGTTGAACTTGCCCGCCGGAAGCAGCAGATCCTTCAGGACGACGCCGGTGTGGCCATTTTCCGCCAGGACCTCAAACGCGTATCCGTGACCGGAAAGGTAGGTCTGGTCCTTCGACGGAAGGGCGTCCCCTTCCGTCGTGGTGTCAATCAGCGATACGAACCGCTCAACGCCGGCATTGGCCAGGTTGAGCACGTCCGTATCAGTGATTTTCTTATCGTGCTGACCGGGAATTTCCTGCCACAGATTATAGTTGGCAGGCAGCTTGGCCAGCTTGCGCAATACGAAGCCGCTGACGCAGGTATGCGGCCATTCCAGGTCAGCGTCGTCGATCTTGAACTTAAAGCTGCGATCCGTGCGGGCAACGAGTACCTTCTCGGCACCGCGATCCCGCAGGTCATAGCTTTCGTCAAGGCGGATGTCTTCAAAGTCACCATTGGGCAACATCGCGATCGCGACATGCTCATCGACGGGGTGCCCGCCTGCGGCCTCGATCAACTGACGACCCAAGACCTTGGGGTCGTCAAAGACATGTTTCTTGAAGTTGAGGTCCTCATCGGCGATGAGGACGCGGAAGCGAGGATTATTTCCTTGCGATTTCATGGTTTTCGTCCTTATGCAGTTACAGGCGGCAGACACCATGTCTGCGCCTTCACAAGGACAATCGCGGCGTCAGGAAGAAACCGGTAAGCCGGAACCGATCTTTTTTCTGAGCGTGCCGGCGGGCGGTGCATTACAGATGAAAAAATAGGGGCAACGCGCGCACCGATCGCTGCGATTGGGTGGAAACCGCCCCTCGACGATCGCGATCGCGGCATTTGCGATCTTCTTTTTTCTCGAACCCAATTGGCGATCTGACATGTTCAGAAGATCACGCTCGCCACCGGTCAGATACACGAATTCCGCCTCTCCTCGTCCGTCCGCCGCAATCTGAAAGGCCGCGGCGTCAAGGGCAGTGACGGCAGTGCTGGTTTTTCGCCCCGTGCGGATACGCCGGAACACGGTCGAGCGGCCAGCGTCAATCTCCTCATGGGCCGTCACCACAATCTCCGCCTCGTCGAACCGCAGCGACAGCGATTGCGGCGCGCGTCGGGTTTCACCCTGCCGCAGCTGGATAAAGAATTGCAGCAAGTCGTCGGATACCTGTCGGTACTCCTCAGCATAGCCGTGATCAGTCGGACCATGTGCGGCCCAGGCAGCGTCGACGATCGTTCGCAATTCAGCTTCGGTCGGCACATCGTTGAGGCGACCGGTCAGTTCATCAACCACGGCTTGAACCGCGTTGTGCATACGCATGGGAGCGGACTCCATGCGCCGACCGCCGACTTGCAGCACATGTGCAAAGAAGAACCGCCGGGGGCATTTGTCGTAGGTGGCGAGTTGAGACGGGGAAATACGGGCTATCCCATCAAGCTCCAACATAAAGTGTTCAACTTCCGCAGCAGCATCTGTGACTGGAGCAATCGGCTGCGGTTGTGAGAGCTGACCGGAAATATCGTCGACAAAGCTGGATCGGCTTTGTCGATGACCGTTGGATTTCTTGTTTGGCGCATAAAGTGTAAGCCGCTCTTCAGCCCGAGACAAAGCGACAAAATACAGGCATCGTTGTTCTTCATCATGGCCGGCCTTTATCGCCTCGCTTCCGCGAAACGTTGCACCCTCGATCATCCCGTCCGGCGGCGCAAGGTTCCGGCTTTGATTGGCAGATCGCGGAATGGAGCCGCTCGTCAATGATGGCAGGTGAAGGGCCTTGAATTCCAGCCCCTTGCTTCCGTGAATGGTCATCAGGCGCACGGCGTCAATGCTCTGAGCCGCACTTGGAAGATCGCGTAAATCTCGCTCATCCGACAGGATGACGAGACGCCGAATATGCTCAAGCAGATCGCGGATCGGGTATCCGGATTTTTCCGGCAAAGCAGACCGCAAGAAGTTTTGGAACTGCCAGAGCGCAAGTGCGGGGTTGGCATTCCCTGATCGTGCCGAGGTCGCGATGTCCGCAGCCAGCCGCGTCCGATCGAGGTAAATACTTGTAATGACCTGCCACGCACTTGCCGTCGGTTCGATTCCGTCAAATGCCTCGATGAGTGCTTTGACAGCCGCTTGGCCGTGATCGGTCAGCTCGGGCACCGAGGGCAGAATCGTCCGCCAGGCGAGAGGAAGGGGTTTCTTGATGTCGCGGATTGCCTCTATGGCGCGGCTGATGTCCTCGATGGGCATCTGGAAGGGTGGCAAGGCGGCAATACAGGTCAGGCCCATGGCCCGGGGATCAACCACGAGCGATAAAAGTGACAAAGCTTCCTTGATCTCCGGTCGGTCGAACAAAGGCCCAAGGAACAAAACCGGTATGCCACGAGCCTCCAAGCCTGAGGCAATCTCTGCTAATCGCGCATTTCCCTTACAAATGACCGCCTGATCTCGAAACGAGATGGTGTCGGCGCAAGCGGATCTTATTCGTGCGGAAATCTCGTCGATCACATGATCTTTCGAGTCAACCGAAACGAACGATGGTTCTACACCATTCTTTCCATTAAATGCCTCCGCCTCAAAATCTGCAGCTTCCATCCGTGTCTTGGCAAACTGGGCAAACGTGTCGCATATTTCCTGAGACGACCGATAGTTCGTGCTCAGCTGCAGGGACGTTCCGCCCGGAAAGTCTTCAGTTTCGAACCGGTCTATATTGTAAGAGGAGGCACCGCGGAAACGGTAGATGGACTGCTTTGCATCGCCCACGACCCAGAGGTTTCCGCCATCCGGTTTCATGGCGCGCAGGAGCCTTACACTAGCACGGTTCACATCCTGATATTCGTCGACAAGGACGTGTTCATATCGCTCTTGCAACTCAGCTCGCACCGCCTCGTCGGTTTCAACCAATGCAGTTGGACGGGCAACAAGATCACCAAAATCGACGGCTCCACGGTCCGATTTCAGTTGCTCATAGAGATCATACACCGAAGCGATCTCGAGACATTTCTCGGCCACCAGCTGGTCTTCTTCAGTGGCTGCCCTATCAGCCATGTCTTGTGCCAGTGCACGGTAGCGATGCTGATCAACGACTTCGTCTTTTGCGCGTGAGATAGCCGACAAAATAGATCGTAAATTATCGGTCGGATCCCACAGATCATTGAAATGTGTCAGCCGCAGGCGCGGAAACTCATCCTCAAGAAGCGCGATGGCTTCGGTCGCATCGATCAACCGCGGATCCTGCGGCAACCCTGCGCGATCGTGAAACCGGCGCAACAGATCGAGCCCGAAGGAGTGAAAGGTCCCAATCCATGCGGACCCGGCCGCTTCCGGCCAGGCCATCATCGCGCGATCGGTCATTTCGCTGGCAGCTTTGTTGGAGAAGGTCAGAAGCAGAATACTTTCCGGGTCGACACTACGGTCCCTGAGAACCGATAACCTTCCGACGAGTGTCTGCGTCTTACCGGTTCCCGGTCCAGCCTTCAAAAGCAGGGCTTTTCCATCGTGCTCTGCCGCGCGCTTTTGCTCATGATTTAGCGGCTTGGGCGCCGACGCTTTTTGTTCTTCGGGTTCGACGGGCGGCAACAGTAATGCGTCGAAAAGTTGAACAGCGACCATCGGGTAGGGCGCTCCAAGCCGGTCGGCAATGTCCTTTGCACTCAGGCCCTCATCGACATGCCAGAACCAGGCCAAGCTACGCGGAAACAGAAATTCCCGCGCAAACAAATCCACTTGGACCTCTTGGCGGGCGCGATTGCTGTAGTCGACGACACGGTCGGCGCCGACCGATGAGGGATCCGCAGAGCGCGCAGGATCGATTTCCAACGTTGGTGGAATTTCGACTTCACCGCCAAATTCATCGTGACCGATCTCATGGGCGACCAAAAAGGCGTCGAGAAACGCGTTTCCAGTGTCCTCGTGCAATATTGTTGCGGACGCCTTCTGGAGAATGGCGCGGCCACCTTTGAGCTGTGGATGTCCCGCGGGTCTTTTGCCGACCTCGAGATCGCGAGCTTTCGCTTCCCGCAGGGCGAACTGATAAGGCTGGGTCGGATCGCCACCTTTTTCGATGCGCTGCGCATGAAGATCAGCTGCGCGTGCCCGTATGACCTCAATCCGATCCATCACCTGCAAGCAACGCCTGCAACGCGCGTTGCTCCTCCTCACTGAGATTGGCTTGAGCAACATAGTCGGCAAATTCGATTGGAGCCTCGCCGCCCGGTTTGACGTCGGACTTCATTGAAACGGGTTGTCCGTCCCCTTGTTGCATTCCACTGATCACATCCTGAATGTGCACATCTAGCTTTCTCGCGAGTGTCTTCAGCAATCCCGTGGGTATTGAGGCTAAATGCACAACGCCTGCATTCAGGCCAGTGAAGAAAGCTCTTGGAAGGCCGAGTTCGCGTGCGAACTCTTTTACGCCACTGCCGAACAGGGATTGCCGGACATGTTGGACACGTAGGGTCTCGGCGTTCATCGCCTTGGTTTCAAGCGGTAGACTGGCCTCTGTTGCCTCAAGGTCGGTCATCGATAGCTCATTGAAGAGCGCCAGGAGGTCTTGAGCGTATTCGGGATAGCGTTGAAGGTATGCCTTCAACACCGAAGGCGACAGTTCCTCCTCCACCGTGAAATCGCTGAGAACGTCATCTCTATTCGCCATTTTTGACCTCCAACATCAGCGCCTGCCTGATCTTCTCGATGGCACGGTCCCGGCGATTACGAACGGTCTTCTCGACGCAGCCAAGGAGCTCCGTCATCGACGGTTCGCCATCTTTCGTTGTCTCAATCGGAATGTCAGCAAGCATCAAATCAATTACCTCTCGTTCGACTGTCGGTAGAGCGTCAATCGCGCGGCGCAGGTTAATCCGGTAATCGAAATCCTCCTCGTCTGTGAGCCCGTGCTTCCTATATCGATCGAGCGCGGCTTCAACGACGGCACGAACATCTCCGGTGACAGGGTCTTGCAGGTCTTCGTTTGCATTGTTTTTGCGGTTCACCTTGCGCAGTTTGTTTATGTGAGCCGACCTGACGTCCTTTTCGAATACGACCTCGTAGATATCGAGCTGCTCGTCGTAGTCTTCCCGGTCCGTGAATATGAGCTCGGTGACGTGGTCGACCGTGGCGTCGCGGATCTCTGCAAGACGGGCATTTGTATGAATGGTTTCTCCGACAGGACTGTCAGAGCGAGGACATGCGGCTTCAATCCGATCGCGCAAGATATTGTAGAGGTCGACGAACCGTCCGTCCGAGTTGTTGGACTTCGTCCGGCGCAAATGACAGACGAGGACTTCTGACGGCACATAGTCATTGTGTCGGCGATCCCGTATTGCCGCGCGCTCAAGCAGATCTTCGAAAGGCCATTGCAGGCTTTTCTTGATGAATTCAGTTATCAGCGGTCGGCGTGTGTAAGTCTCGCCGCTGGTTTTGCGTTTTCGCAGTGGTTCGATGTCCATATCGCGTCGATAATCGCCTCAAATCAATTTGTTGCTTGCTCTTCTAACGCCTTCTTTCGTGCGCACATGAACTTCTTTCTAACTTGCATACTGTCAGAAAACAAGCTATATATCTGACAGTAGGAGCACACCATGACCACCACATCACAAGCGATCAAGGCCTATGCAGAAGCTTTGCCGGAAGGGGCGACCCTGTCGGCGAAGGAGTTGTTGCATCTCGGCGAGCGGGCGGCCGTCGACCAGGCGCTGTCGCGGCTGGTTAAGCGCGGCGAGCTTCTGCGCGTCCGGCGTGGTCTGTTCGCCCTGCCGGTCAAGACTCGCTTCGGCGAGCGTGCGCCTTCGGCCAGCACAGTGGTTGAAAGTATCGCCAGTACGACCGGCGAGCGCGTGTCGATCAGTGGTGCTGCAGCCGCCAATATTCTTGGGCTGTCAACGCAGAACCCGGCGCGTCAGGTCTTCTGGACATCCGGTCCCAGTCGTCACTTGAAGCTGGGCGCTCAGGAGGTCGAACTCAAACACGTTCCCAGTTGGCAACTTCGCGCGCCAAACAGCCGGGCAGGCCACGCGTTTCGTGCGCTTGCCTACTTTGGCCAGTCGGAAGCTCGCGAGACCCTGAACAAGATAAAACCGAGTCTCAATGAAGAAGAGCGGAGCGAACTTTTCGGGTTGCGTGCCAATGCGCCGACCTGGATGGCGAAAGAACTGAGCGCCCTCGCAGTTCCTTCTCGCGCATCGTGAGTTTGAGGTGACGGACTATTTTGGGCTCTCGTCTGCTGACAAAATCGATGCGCTAGAAACGGCCGCCTCCATCCTGGGGCGGCCAGCCGATCTGCTTGAGAAAGATATCTGGGTCGTATGGGCACTCGACGCGCTGTTTGAGAGCTCAGTCGGAGATCACCTCGTCTTCAAAGGCGGAACATCGCTCTCAAAAGTATACCGCGCAATCGATCGGTTCTCCGAAGATGTCGATCTCACCTATGACATCAGGCAAATCATCCCCGACCTGATTGATGACCCAGGCAGTCCCTATCCACCGAGCCGCTCACAAGCCAGAAAATGGACGGAAACCGTCAGGGCCCGTCTTTCGACGTGGGTCGATGCCGAACCCCTTCAGATTCTGACTGACAGAATAAAAACGTCAGGCGTTGACGCGAATGCGGTCGTGAACGATGACAACATCGTCCTGGAGTACGAAGCGGTTCGCAGTGGAACAGGTTATGTCCGTCCCGCCGTGCTCTTGGAATTCGGTGCTCGCTCGACAGGTGAACCCGCAGAGCGCCACAGGGTTACCTGCGATGTTTCCGATGCGATCAACGATCTGCAGATGCCGATCGCCAATCCGCGCGTCATGCGCGCAGAACGTACCTTCTGGGAGAAAGCGACTGCCATCCATGCCTATTGCTTAAGGGGCGCTTTTCGCGGAGGCGACCGCTACGCTCGACACTGGTACGATCTCGACTGCCTTGATCACAACAGCATAGTCCCAAATGCGATCCTTGATCGCGACCTCGCCGAGGATGTAGCGAAGCACAAGCAGCACTTCTTTCGGGAAAACGATCGCGACGGCAATGTCATCGATTACCAAGCAGCAGTGTCCGGAGCATTGTGCCTCATACCGTCCGGAGAAGCACTCGAAGCTCTGGCACGCGACTACCGGCAAATGCTCGATGCTGGTCTCCTTCAATCGGGTGCTGTTGATTTCGAAACTCTGATGGAACGGCTTTCAGACCTTCAGGATCGTGTGAACGAAGTGCACACATAGGGTCGCGAGCGCTTCATAGAAGGCCAATGACATCAAAGGAGCGGATAGAATTTCGAGTGGGAGAGGGTGGTTTGAAAGAAGAGATTCGGCGCGACGCTGCGGAAACAGCGGCCGGGCGCGTGTTCCGCGTGTATGAACGACACTGCATCTCGCCTGATATGGACACGCTCCACAATTTGTTGAATGCCCTGCACAGCCTCAACGACCGGCTGCAGAAAGTGGTCGGTCGCGACCTTCACGAAATCGAGGAGTTCATCGCGATAAAGGTACTTCGCAACTTTGCGCATCATCAGGAAGAAGTCCGCTCGAACGTTCGTATTGTCCCGACACCCGCTCAAAGTGATCTAATGACAATGTGCATCGTCAGGCGTGATCAGGTTGAGCGCGCTATTGCGAGCAGCCGTGGCAAGTGGCAGGTACCGAGCCGCGATGCTTGCGAAGCGCATTTTCACTGGTACGGCGAGGCGATCAACATAAATCCTTGTATTTTCAACCTCGTCGTTCGTGTCTACGAACAACTGATTGCGCTTGGAAATAGACCGACCGATAATGAGAACAGAAGAGCAC
>ERZ1740062.668-NODE-668-length-16613-cov-3.985083_pt1 | contig 16613 bp, 11 predicted proteins | sample MGYA00581741_ERZ1740062 | MGnify/ENA primary metagenome ERZ1740062 (study PRJEB43018, sample SAMN04849747) | marine metagenome | isolation source: floating plastic debris | place: Pacific Ocean | collected 2008-09-01 | study: EMG produced TPA metagenomics assembly...
CTCGGACCCGATTCGTACTGCAGCTCGCTCGTCGCCGGCTCGCCGAACACCAACGTCGCTGAGGCCAGCACCTGCGCGCGATCCAATGTCAGCAAACGTACCGCCCAGAAATCAACCCGACGACGTTGTTCAAGCAAAGTCACTTGCAGCACGATCTCATCCATTCTGATCGCCGCATGAAACTGTAGATTCTGGGTGATCAGCCGGCCGCGGAATGCGTCATGCATCTTGACCGCCGCGACCGTCAGCGCACCGACCCAACCGCCGAACGCGCTATCGAAATTCCAGAAACGCTCGTCTGTCTTCGCGCGCCACTCGCCCTCTGCGTCTGCGGTCAAACGTGTGCTGTCATCCAGTATGTAGCTCATTCGCGCGCATCTCCGCTGTCATTCGATGAAATGGGCAGAATCAGCTCGCCGGCGGGCTCGCGCAGGTTGTAGTGCGAAGCCATCACGTAACCATAGGCACCAGCGTTGCCGATCAACATGACATCGCCAGCCGCAGCTGCCGGCAACAATCGATCGTTACCAAGTGTATCGCCGGTCTCACAAATCGGTCCGACCACGGTCATCGTTTGGTCGGCGGTATCACCGAGCCGGGAGAGATTAGCAATCTCGTGATAAGCGCCGTAGAGCGCCGGCCGGATGAGTGAATTCATGCCGGTGGCAAGCCCAACGTACTGTACCTGCCCTTTGCCTTTGGTTTGTGTAACACGCGCCAGCAAGACACCGGCTTCGGCGACCAGAAAACGGCCTGGCTCCAGCCACAGCGCCTTATCCGGATACTGTTGGCGCCGGTTTTTCCGGCACGCCCAGCCCGCCGCCAAGATCGAGCACCCGCACATCCGGAAAGCGCTCCGCGGCCTGAGCGAGAATCTCCGCGACCTTACGCCAGCTGTCAGCGTCGGTAATGCCACTGCCGGAATGCGCATGGACACCGCAAACCCGACAGTCGAGTTGCTCTGTCAATGCCTGCAGAGATGCCAGTTCAAACAACGGCACGCCGAATTTTGAGTGCACACCCGCTGTGCGCACATGCTCGTGATGACCACGACCCTTGCCCGGATCCAGGCGGACGAAAATATCTCGCCCCTTGAACACGTCGGGCCATTGACGCAGCGGAAACAGATTGTCGAGCGTTACGTTAACACCAAGCTGGAACCCTGCCTGATAGTCTTCCGCCGGTGCAAAGTTCGGTGTATACAACACCCGCTTCGGATCCAAATCGGGAAATAGCCCGAACACCCGATCGAGCTCTCCGGGCGACACGCACTCGAATCCAATACCGGAGCCATACACCTGCCGCATAATGTCGACGTTCGAGTTCGCTTTCATGGCAAACAAGACGTTGTCGATATTGGATAGCGACTTTAAGGCATCGATTCTCTCTTGAACCGTGTCGCTGTCGTAGACATAGCAGGCTTGTCTGTCGCCTAATACGTCGAGTAACTGTGCGGCTTTGCGCCGCCACCAGATCGTCGTCGCCGGCTGTTTGTCGACCGGGTTTTGAATTGCCTCCCAGCTATCGCCAAAGGTGTCATCATTCGCCCGTTTACCAATGATCGCATGATGCAACTGTTGGACCAGGCGATAGCCTTGTGACTCGTCCACAACAACCGTCAAGTTCAGATCGTTGGCAGCCTGTGATAACAGATGTACGCGATGTTCCTCGAACACACTCAGCGATGGACCCAGCTTATGCAGATGGGCGCGGATCTTCCGCCCGACCAGACTGACTGCGGCGCAATTTCGAATGACATTCACGCGACAGTGTTCGCTCAGTGCACTCACGAGCGCCGCGAGGTCATCGTCTGACAACGGGTCACCATCCTGATCGATCGATACCGTGACATTACTCTCGGAGGTCGAGACCAGATCGACAGAGACGCTATGGGATGCGAACAGATCAAATATACGGGCCAGAAAGCCAACTTCCTGCCACATCACGACGCCTTCCATCGAAATGAGCGTGACATTTTGTCGGAGCGAAATCGCTTTGACGGAAGGCTCGGGATCTTGCTTAAGGTCGCCGATGATCGTGCCCGGTAATTCCGGCCGCGGTGTGCAACGCACGAACAACGGCACACCGAATCGGCGCAATGGCCCAAGACACCGAGGGTGCAGAACGAGGCCGCCGGTTGAGGCGATCTCCTGCGCTTCGTCGTAGTGTAATCGCTTCAGCAGACGTGCGGATGTCACCACTTTGGGGTCCGCACTGAACATTCCGGGCACATCCGTCCAGATCTCTAGACGTTCCGCATGCAGCATGGTCGCAAGATAGGCTGCCGACGTGTCTGAGCCACCGCGGCCCAGCAACACCGTCTCACCATCCGAATTGCCCGCGATAAACCCCTGTGTCACATGCACCTGCTCGGTATCGAGTGAAGCGATCAGCTTGGCGTCAGGTTCCGGGTTGCAGGTAGCGCTCAAATAGCGACGTCGTTCCGGTGCATCAGTGTCGTGCGTGACGGTAAGGAGCTGTCGTGCGTCCCACCATCGTGCGCGTTGTGATTGCGATGACAGCCAGGCAACACTCAACGATGTCGACATCAACTCGCCCAAGGCCATTACCCGAGCCGACAGTCGTGGCGTCACCTCACGAACCAGCCGGATGCCCGCGAGCAGCTGTCGAAGCTCGTCGAAATATTCGCCAGCGACTTCACTGGCAACGAGACCCAGATCGTTTGCCAGGGCCTCATGGCGGCCAACAATATCAGCAACCAGCGCATCATCTGGCTCACCGTGAGCCGCAGCCATCAATGCGCTTTGCAAGAGGTCCGACACACCACGCAGTGCCGAGTGCACGACAAGAACAGAAAAACCGGCTTCACGCCGTTTGCGCAACAACGCCAAAATATTGCGCCAATTGTCTGCCGTCGCAACGCTGCTACCCCCGAACTTGAGCACGACCCAGCGCGGGGCGTCATCGACGTCACGATCTGTTGACGGGTTGGAAAACCCTGCTTCGCTACTCATTGATCAATGTCGAACGCGTCAGTCACAGCGCCACGTGATGCAGAACTGACCTGTCGCGCGTATTTGGCCAATGTGCCACGCTGCGCTTTTGGTGCCGGCGGCTGCCAGCGTTCACGCCGCTCTGCCAGATCGTCATCGCTCACCAGCACATCAATCGTCTTCCGGTCCGCATCGATACGAATCGTATCGCCATCTTCGATCAAGGCAATGGTGCCACCCGTCGCAGCTTCCGGCGTCACGTGGCCGACCACGAACCCATGGCTACCACCAGAGAAGCGCCCGTCTGTGATCAGCGCCACTTTGTCACCGAGCCCTTTACCCATGATGGCGCCTGTCGGACTAAGCATCTCGCGCATACCTGGACCGCCCTTCGGCCCCTCGTAGCGGATGACCACGACATCGCCCGCGACGATGTCGCCGTCCAGTATCGCCTGCAGTGCATCCTCTTCTGCAGCGAACGTTTTGGCTCGGCCCTCGAACGTTAATCCTTCCTTGCCCGTTATCTTGGCGATCGCGCCCTCCTCGGCGACATTGCCACGCAGTACGACGAGATGACTATCGGGTTTGATGGGATCATCCAGCGGTCGAATGATCTCCTGACTGCTGGGATAAGGCACTATATCCGCCAGATCCTCCGCGAGCGTTCGCGTGGTCACGGTTTTGCAGTTTCCATGCAACAACCCTGCATCCAGTAGCGTTTTCATCAACGGTCTGATCCCACCGATGGCGACGAGCGCGGACATGGAGTAGCGTCCGCTCGGCTTCAGATCTGCGAGCACGGGCACCTTGCGTCCGATACGCGTGAAATCATCTAGGCTGAGATCCACATTGATGGCATGCGCCATAGCGAGCAAGTGCAGCACGGCATTCGTCGACCCGCCCAGTGCAATCACCACGGTAATCGCATTCTCGAACGCCTCACGTGTCATGATGTCGCTGGGCTTCAAATCGACTTCCAATAAGGCCATAACGGCGGCACCAGCGCGTTCGCAGTCATGCCGCTTGTCGTCGGATATCGCTTCTTGCGCCGAACTACCCGGCAAGCTCATGCCCAACGCTTCTATTGCAGACGCCATCGTATTTGCGGTGTACATGCCGCCGCAGGCGCCTGGCCCGGGGATTGCGGTGCGTTCCACTTCGAGCAATTCATCTGCATCGATGCGACCACCCGCGAATCCGCCGACGGCTTCAAAGACACTCACGATGTCCCTGCCCGCCTCGCCAGGCTGGATGGTACCGCCGTAGACAAACACCCCTGGGCGATTCAAGCGCGCCATGGCGATCAGGCACCCCGGCATATTTTTGTCACAGCCGCCGATGGTGACGACCCCGTCAAAGCCCTGGCCACCACAAACAGCTTCGATCGAATCCGCGATGATCTCGCGTGACACCAGCGAGTAACGCATACCGGGCGTCCCCATCGAGATCCCGTCAGACACGCTGATAGTGTTAAAAAGCACAGGCTTACCCTTCGCGCCGCTCACGCCACGTTCGACATACTCGGCCAAATCGTTGATGTGCATATTGCAGGGTGTCACCATACTCCACGTCGACGCGATACCGACCTGCGGAATCTTGAAATCCGCTTCGGTAAAACCGACGGCGCGCAACATAGCGCGACTCGGTGCCTGCTCAGCACCGTCAACGATGACGCTTGAATGACGCCGCTTTTTATCTTCCATCTATTTTCGCTCTTACTGTTCGGTATCGCGCTCGTCGCGCGAGCTGCTGACTGCGGTATCGAGTATACGCACCGTGATCTGTGAATGGAGCCCTGCCAGGTCAGCATTGGCAGGCAACTCAAGCTGGAACTGTTCCTCGTTTTCGACGGCACTATCGCTGACCAATGGAACCAGCAATAGCAATCGATCGCTATCGACGTCGAATGACAATGGCAAGGTCGGTGCAGCGACGAAATCCTCGTCTGCCAGCGCCGTCCCGGATCTGACAACCGCGCTGGCGGCCAGATTGCCAACGGATGGGTTCAGACGCCAAACAGGGATACGCACAACCAGGTCGGACTCCAACACAACCAGCTCATCACTGGAGAAGGTCAGCACATCGGTCAGGTCCGGCGCCAGAGACGGTAAGTCATTATCGACAACCTGCAGTTCCAGTCTGGCCAGCAACTCACCACTATCCACATCCAACAGCTGATAACGATCGCGAAGTGTTGGGCTAAGCGTCGTATTGTCCGGGGCGATAACTGACACATAAGCAACGGTTTCACCGGCGGTCAGTGACACTTGTGAATCGGACAACTGCAAGCGCTGATTCAAAGCGATCATCGATACCTCATCCGTCGTCTGCCGAATCAGTCGTAGCGTTCGTGACTCCGACGTGTTGTTGCGCCGTAAAGCGATCATGGCGGGCGGCGCTCCCTCAATCACGCTGAGTGTCGCCTCCACCGCCGGCACGACAGAATCGCCAGACGGCAATATCAACGCCAGCGCTACGTCGGGCGGCTGCACGACCCAGTCCGCGCGGTCCACCGACGCTTCCAACGTCGGCACCGGCCGTGCTGCCTGCACGACGCTCGAGCGAGGAGTGTTGTCATCGGACTGTGCGGGTAGCGGCACTTCGATAGCGTTCGGGCGTGGTGGCACCGCAGCGAGTGACGCCGCGTCCTGCTCGGAGAGTGAATTGATCGCGAACCAGGCCAATGCACCGATGACCGACAGACACGAGGCGACTACGGCAAATGGCTTCCAGGACGTCTCCGTCGCGCCATCCCCAAGCCCGAGATCGTCCATAAAAGCGCGGACAGTGGGCTGTCTGTCCACCGCATCAAACGACAAGGCTCGCTCCAACGCGTTCCAGCGTCGCGTACTCATAGAGCGCAGCCGACGCGGCCACATGCCGGCGGCCATCGCCTGTTTCGCACTCTTGTCTCGAAACACGCGTTGGCCACTCAGGAGTCGATAGGCAACACAAGCCAACGAGAAGATATCGTCTACCGGCTTCGCGGGATCTCCCGACAACACCTGCGGACTGGCGTAAGCCGGCGTTGCCGCATTCAAGATCTTCGGGTCGACGCCGGGCGCACGAGCAGCGAGATCTCCGCGCGCACGCGCAATGCCGAAATCCAGCAGCTTCAGCGAACCGTCCGGAAGAATCATCACATTTCCTGGCTTCACGTCCGCATGCGTGACGCCGAGTTCGTGCGCATGAATCAGCGCACTGCCAAGCCGCTCAACAATGGACCAGGCCCGTTCGGGTTCCAATGGTTCACCGGGTTGCTCGTTGAGAATGATGCTGAGTGGACGCCCCTCAAGCCATTCCATGACGAGGAAGATGTCGTCGCCGGAACGATCCAAATCGAGAAAGCGCACGATGTTCGGATGATTGAGGTAACGCCCTTTCGTAGCTTCTTGCTGAAGCGCACGCATCGCTCCGGTATGTCCTGAGTATTCGGGCGCCAGCAATTTTATCGCAACGTAAGGATGACCACCTTCCGCCTCGGCAAGACGACGATCAATGGCCTTGAACACGACACCCATGCTGCCGCCGGCAGCTTTCCCGACAATCTCAAACCGGTCGCGCAACAAGCTACCGATCTGCAGCGGCAATTCCCGCTTCGAGCCTGCACTACTGACAATCTCGGTCGGCGGAAGGTCCGCGACTTCGATGCTCGCTGTTTCCTCCTGATTGCCACTGTGCGTATCCGCCGTAAATGTAAACTCTGTGGGCGCCGTCGCTAAGTCTTCGTTGGTCACCTTGTCGATATCACGGACCAACAACCGTTGGATCTGCTCGGGAATCAGACCACGCCGGGCGTAGTCATCCACCATCGAGCGGACGGTGGCAACAGAGGTCGGCGTCTCATAGATCGTATTCAGCATTTCGTCCCGAAACTCGGCGATCGAGCGCTCGCCGCTGATGAGTTGCTCGATAGCGAGCAGCATCGACTGCGGCGGATTGCCGAGAAGATCCGGACTATCGGTCACAAGACTTTCCCGGGATTCATGATGTTCTGGGGGTCGAGCGCTTGCTTGAGCGACTGCATCGCCTGATAGGCAGTCCTACCCACCTGCGCTTCAAGCAATGCGCGCTTCTTTAAACCGATGCCATGTTCTGCACTCACGGACCCTCCGTGTTGCAACACCGTTTCATAGACTGTTTGTTGGATGGCTTCTCGCATGTTGTCGAATTGCGCGACGGGCATGTCAATCGGTTGGCTCACATTGTAATGCAGATTCCCATCCCCGATGTGACCAAAACAGACAACTCTGCAACCGGGCGCGATAGCCTGCAAAGCGTTCTCCGTCCGTGCCACAAAGTCTGGCATGGACTCCAGTGGCAACGCGATGTCGTGTTTTATGCTGATACCTTCTGCACGTTGAGCCTCCGATATCGCGTGACGCAAGCGCCATAGCCGTTCCGCATCGCGCTCACTGCTCGCGACCACAGCGTTTTGAATCTCTGCTTCGAATTGCTTGCGCGAAAAAAACGCGAATACCTGATGCGCATCCACTTCGGTTTCGGAGCCATGGATCTCAACCAGCGCATACCACCTATGCGCCGTAGCTATCGGCGGCGAATCGGTTACCACGTGCCGCAACACGAAATCGAGCGCGCGTTGTCCGATCAGCTCAAACGCGGCGAGCGTGTTGCCGAACGCCTGACGCGTGGATTTGAAGCAATCCAACAAGGCTCGGAATGAGTCGAATCCAAGCCATACCACGCTGCGTCGATCGGGCAGTGACCACAGCTTTAGCGTAGCCGCCGTAATGATACCCAGCGTACCCTCGGCACCGATGAACCAGTGTTTCCAGTCATAGCCACTGTTGTTCTTTCGGAGCGGACTACAACCATCCATGATCTCACCATTCGCCAGTACGACCTCAAGACCCAGCGTTTGGTCACGCGCACCCCCGTACTTTAGGAAGTTGACACCGCCGGCGTTGGTGGCCAGATTTCCACCAATCTGACAACTACCCTCTGCGGATAGACTCAACGGCAGGTACCGATCCGCCACTAACGCTGCTTGTTTCGCCTGTAGCAACGTACAACCACTCTGCAGAGTGATGCAGTTATCCTGTACTGACAATGCCGTCACCTGATTCATGCGCTGCGTCGACAAGATCACTTGCTCTGGCGTTGCCACCGCTCCCCCGCACAAGCCGGTATTCCCGCCCTGCGGGACGATACTGACTTTTTCGCGCGCGCAGGCACGAACGACAGCGGCGACCTCAGCCGTGGTGGTTGGCAATGCAACCGCCAAAGCGTGGCTTTCATAATCACCTCGCCATTCGGCGAGAAACGGCTGCATATCGTCGCCGGTCACCCAGGCCGTCGGCGCCAATGCGTCGCGCAGCGCTGCTGATACGCCACGCGTCAACGTGCAGACACCTGAGCGTGCCACGTCGTCGGGTCTATGTTGCTGCCGCAAAATATCAACCCCACACGACAACCGTTCAGCGATTCGGCCAGTGGCCCTTCCAATGCCGCAAGCGCGGCGGCACAAGCCGGTTCCACCGCAAGTCCGAGTATGTCGTGCATCCGTCTCATCGCGATCCTCAAGTCTTCGTCAGAAACCCTGACGACGCGATCGATAAACTGACGGCATAACGCAAAGCTGGTTGGTAAAGCCATCGGCGCAGCGAGACTATCCGCGATGGTACTCACGCCATCGAGCCGCAACGGCGTGTCCGCCAGCAGGCTTCGATGCATGGAGTCGGCACCAAACGGCTCCACACCAAACACTTTGCAATGCGGCGCGGTAAGCTTAACGGCAGCACTGACACCAGCGGCGAGACCACCCCCGCCCACCGGAACAATGACAGCATCGAGATCCGGCGCTGAGTTGATTAGCTCGCGGCCAACACCCGCCGTACCGAGCGCAGTCGTCACCCCTTCAAACGGATGAATAAATGTGCGCTGCTCGTCCGTGGCAATATCTTCGGCAATGTCAAAGGCAGCATGCACATCGGGCGCCATGACAACTTCAGCGCCATAGGCTTCGCAGCGGGCGACGCGCACCGGCGAGGCGTTCGCCAACATAACTACCTTCGCATGAAGATTGTGCGCCTTGGCCGCAAAAGCGGTCGCAATTGCGTGATTGCCCGCACTGACCGCAGTTACGCCGTACCGTTTGTCTTCCTCGGCAATCGCCGCAACGTTCGCGAGTGCACCACGTGCCTTGAATGAGCCGGTTACCTGCCACAATTCGAACTTTGCGACGAGCGCCTGCGGACTGGACGCGTCACTTAAGGCGGCCACAGGCAAGGTCGGCGTCGGACGGAGGAAAGCATGCAATCGCTCACGTAACGCGTCGATAGCAGGCAGGCTGACGGAAGAAATCTCTGGCGAGGGCACGGTTTATCTGATCCAACACATTAAGTTTCGGTGAAAAATGCCGTTATCAGACTACAGACTGGAACGACGGCAGGTGCAGATCACCAAGTCCGTGATACTATCTGATCCATAAAAATTTTTCTGTGAAACAGCGGATTCCAGAGCTTTGCTCAAGTAGAAGCTAAATCGAGGCGATCAACGGAAGGCGGCATGTCGATAGATCGACTATCAGACTCAGGGATTATGCGAGTGGCTGGCCATTCGTCCCAACTGGAGGCATTGGCAAACATTGCCTCGGAGATGAGTCTGCGCGAGCGTGGCAATCTGGTCACACTCGAGCGAAATCTGCTCGACGCATGGGCGCTCGGTGCCAACAGCATCTTAAGCTGGGCACACCATGCACAGGGCATCGTATTACTCGTCGTTCCACATTATGCGCTGGCAGAGTACACGGCCACGCCTGCAGGCGGTGATATGCCGTGGCGCCCATCGGAACGGTTTATCACCGAACTGATTTCAGGGCAGGCGCATCTGCCGTTGGTGCAGCTCAATAAGGTCGCTCGCTTGCTGGATGTCGAGCCGACCAAGGTCACTTTGCGCGACACACTCAGCGGCAGCGAGAAGGAAACGCAGATCATAGAGGCGATGGTTAAACGCTATGGCGTGCATCACGTTACGCATCGCGCTGTCGCGCTGTTCGACATTGTTGGCTTCAGTCTGCTCAGTCCATTTGAGCAGATGACACAATTGAATAGCCTCGCTTATTCATTAAACTCTGCGCACAGCAAACTTCTAGATCGCAAGATCGGAATTAGTTTTGCACGCTCCTCGACCGGCGACGGATTCTATATCTGGAATCGCGACAAAGGCGAGATCCCGAACATCAATCTCTACCATTTCATGCAGCTCGTGCTGGCAGATAATGCCATTGCACGCAGCAAGGCGGTCGCGCGGTCGGTACCTTTGCTGCGAACCGCTTTTCACATTGGTAGTTGTTACGAGTTTCACCAGGCGGATGGTTTGACACCGACGACGTACGATTACATCGTCGGAGACGTCACCGTGGAGCTCGCCCGTATGATCGAGAAGGCAATGCCCGGGCAGATTTTCGTCGGCGCCTTTGAGCAATTGCCACAGGAAGAAACCGGCGCCAGCGATGCCATTCAGTTTGTCGATTACACACAACGCAATATGCGTAAATTGCATGGTCTCGAACTGTCGGGTGAGCGGGTTAGCTCGATCAAGTGTTATCTGACCGGCGAGCGTTGCGATGACGGCCGTTTTTCCATTCGCAAGTTGGCAGTAGACGACAAGCACGGCTTATCGCGCTTTGTGTATAACGCCAAAGTCAACATCCATCGGCATAACGCAGAGCCGATCCTGCTGGGTATCGAAGACAAGACCCTCCGCTCTGAGAAGTTGGCCGCTCAAACTTCCGAATTGGTATTCGTCCCTCCCGAGCAGTATCTCTAGCGAAAGACTGCCTGCACCGACCACATGCTGACCGCGTCGTCGGGTGGCCCCGATCTCCCGGTTTCACGTCGCCTACACCTCCTTGTCGGCCTGTGCACTCCACTAAGGCGCTGCCGTCTCGCCATTTCACCGACACCGGCTGGCGTGTAACCCATTGTTCTATCAATCGGATCCTGCCGCACATCGTCGCGTTGGTATCCCCAGTCGCAGCATCCCTGGCCGAGGGTGTATGCTGTTAACATAAAACTAGACGGGGGATAGACAAATGCGATACCAGATCTGCGCTGCGACCGCTGAAGGGTTTGTTTTCCTTTGCGGCTGCGGCGCTACGCTACCTATCACCGAGTACGAGGACGACGTCTTGCTCGCGCAGCGAGCCGGGGCTCCGTTGTTTGAAGGTATGGGTACCTACACAAAGCCAATAACAACGCAAAGCCAGGGTGCACAGCGATACTTCGATCAAGGCATGGTGCTGGCCTTCGGTTTTAATCACGCCGAATCCATTCGCTCGTTTCGAGCGGCACAAAAGCTGGACCCGGCCTGTGCCATGTGCTTTTGGGGTGAAGCGCTCGCGACCGGGCCTAACATTAATGTAACGGCAGACGGCAAAGCATTGATGCTGCCAGACGCTCAGGTCGCCGCCTACGCCGCAATACAACAAGCATCCGCACTCAAATCTACCGCGACGCCGAAGGAGCAAGCGCTGATCGAAGCGCTCGCCCAACGCTATGCATCCAAACCAGTGGACGATCGAGCGGACTATGATATTGCGTTCGCCAGGGAAATGGGCGAACTGAATGCACGCTATCCGGCCGATGACGATATCGCTGCAATCTACGCGGAAGCGTGGATGAACACGATGCCATGGGATTATTGGTCTGATGGTGATACGCCGCGACCAGAAACCGTACCGGTTATCAACGCGCTAGAGACGATTCTGGCTCGAAATCCGGAGCATCCACTGGCACTGCACTTGTACATTCATGCAGTCGAAGCATCGTCCCGGCCGGAACGCGCGGAACAAGCCGCTGACACGTTAGCCGCGCTCGTACCCGGTTCTGGTCACCTTGTGCATATGCCCTCTCATATTTATTGGCGCATCGGCCGGTATCACGATGCATCGGTCGCCAATATCAATGCTGCAGCCGTCGATGAGCGCTATATCGCACAATGCAATGCGCAGGGCTTCTACCCGGCGCTCTACTATCCGCACAATATCCATTTCTTGTGGGCAGCATCGTCGATGGAGGGACGCAGTGCCGTCGCGATCGAAGCGGCTAGAAAGGTTGCAGCGAATGTTAGGCTAGAGCAGATCGAGCAGTTTCCAAGTGTCGAGTTTTTTCATACGATTCCGTTACTGGCGTTAGTGCAATTCGGCCGGTGGGACGACGTTCTTGAAGAACCGGCACCCAATGAAGCGTTACATTTTTCGCGGGCGATCTGGCACTACTCCCGCGCGATTGCGTCTGCGAATAGCGGCGATTCTTTGGGCGCCAAGCGCGAACACGATGCACTCCGTGCACTCAAAAATAACGATAAGATCGAATTTTTGGTGCGTATGGCGTACCCAGCCACCACACTACTCGATATTGCGGATCATCTGATCGCCGGTGAAATCAGCCTGGTCAGCGGTGACTATGACGATGCTATTGTTCATTTTTCTGAAGCCGTTTCGCTTCAGGACACGCTGCCGTACATGGAGCCACCATTCTGGTATTACTCAACACGACAGTCGCTCGGGGTCGCACTTCTCAAGGCAGAACAGTTCGATGAGGCCGAACGCGTCTATCGCGATGACCTGGCCCACTTCCCGCGCAACGGCTGGGCGATGTTCGGGCTGGCGCAAGCGTTAGACGGGCTTGGGCGAACAACCGATGCGGCACAAGTTCGTCTGCTTTTTCGAAAGGCTTGGGCAATGGCAGACGTCGAGCTGATGAGCTCCAGAATGTAACCCAAATCAAAAAGGGCCCCTGCGGGACCCTTCATGTTGGTCGGGGCGAGAGGATTCGAACCTCCGACCCCCACAACCCCATTGTGGTGCGCTACCAGGCTGCGCCACGCCCCGACCGATCTTCTGAAGAAATGAGTTGTGCGGTGATACCGCTAGCGACGCAGGATTTTGAGAATTTCGTCCAGTTCGATGCGAATTTGACGCACCAGTTGCTGGCTTTGGGTAACGTCCGATTTCGCCTCTTCACCTGTCAACTTCTGTCGAGCGCCGCCGATCGTGAACCCCTGATCGTAAAGCAAACTTCTGATCTGACGAATGACAAGTACGTCTTGTCGCTGATAGTAACGACGGTTACCGCGCCGCTTGACCGGCTTCAGCTGCGGAAATTCCTGCTCCCAGTAGCGCAGTACATGAGGTTTTACCGCGCACAGATCGCTAACTTCGCCGATGGTGAAGTAACGCTTTCCGGGAATGGGCGGTAGCTGGTCGTTATTCCCCGGTTCCAGCATATGCCTCTACCCTCGCCTTCAGTTTTTGTCCAGGTCTGAATGTCACAACACGGCGCGCAGAAATAGGAATCTCTTCGCCGGTCTTCGGGTTCCTACCCGGCCGCTCGTTCTTGTCGCGGAGGTCAAAGTTTCCAAACCCCGATAACTTGATTTGCTCTCCGACAGCCAGCGATGCTCGCAGCTCCTCGAAAAACAAATCAACCAGTTCACGTGCCTCGCGCTTGTTCAAACCTAGTTCGTTGAACAAGGAGTCAGCCATGTCCGCTTTCGTGAGTGCCATCGGGTTTATTCTCTTAATTTTGCGCCGTGCTGTTGTCGTAACGCTGCGGCAACGAGGGCCACGGCTTGCTCCGAATCTTCGTCAGTAAGAGTGCGCGAAGAGTCCAATAAAATCAAGCCTAAAGCGACACTTTTTAGCCCCGGTTCTATACCTTTACCCTGATAAACATCGAACACGATAACGTCGCGCAAGAGTGCTGGAACCGCTGCTTTGGCAGTATTTATCAATGCTTCGGCGGCAATCTGTTCTTCGACCAACAACGCGATATCACGTCGTACTTTCGGAAACTTCGAAATACTTGCCGCAACCGGCAAAACCGCCGCGAACGCTAGCGTTACGTCGAGTTCGAGTACGACGCAGGGCGCTTCGATATCCCAATCAGCGGAGACGGCTGGATGGAGCGCGCCGATCACACCAACCAGCTTATCGCCGCGGTAAATCTGAGCGGTCTGGCCAGGGTGCAATCCATCCACAGTCGCAGAACGAAATTCGAAAGCGTCATGATGGCCTGTCATGCCAAGCAACGCCTCGGCGTCGCCTTTTATGTCAAAGACATCAACGGCACGCTTGTCATTGTTCCAACCCTCCGGTGAGGCCTGACCACACAGTACTGCGGCAAGATTCTCACGCTCTCCGTCTGCAGCAAACACGCGACCGTACTCGAAGATGCGCACACTCGACTGCTGGCGCGCCATGTTGTGGCGCACGGCATCGAGCAATCCACAAAGCAGTGTGCCGCGCATGACCGAGAGATCCTTGGAAATTGGGTTGACCAATTCCGGCCCACTCGGCGCGAGTCGCAGTGCCGCATGCTTGTCCGGATCGACAAAACTATAGGTAATGGCTTCTCGATAGCCCATACCCGCCATCGTGTCACGCAGGCGCTCCGGCGAAACTCGGGTTTCGGGACTAGACGCTAGCATCGAGGTCGCGATCGTCGTCGTTAGCGGAATCCGGTCGTAGCCGTACACCCGTGCTACTTCCTCAATCAGGTCCTCTTCGATCGCGATATCGAATCGCCAAGTCGGCGGCGTTAGCTGCCAACCGGCATTATCTGCTTGGATCGCAAAACCGAGGCGCTCGAAAATATCGTTGACGACACTGGAATCAAGTTTGAGTCCGAGCATCCGCGACAGCCGGTCAGCACGCAGCTGGATTGGTCCCTCTTGGCGCAGATGCTCGTCGACTCGTTTGACGGTGAAACCGTGTGCCTCACCTCCAGCGATTTCCTGTAGCATCGAGACTGCCCGCGCCTGTGCTCGTTCGTGACCATATGCGTCTACGCCACGCTCGAAGCGCAACGAAGCGTCAGTGTGCATATTGTATCGACGTGCCTGTCCAGCCATGGCCCTCGGTGTGAAATGCGCGGCCTCAAATAGAATGTTTGTCGAATGCTCATCTACCATCGTCGACTCGCCACCCATAATGCCGGCGAGACCAATCGCGCCGGATTGGTCTGCGATCACCAACGTGTCGTTGTCCGGTGTGAGTGTGCGCCCGTCGAGCAATGTCAGTGACTCATCACCACTGGCGAAGCGTGCGTGCAGCGTGTGGCCCGCGAGCTTATCGAGGTCGTAGGCATGCATCGGCTGCCCGAGCTCCATCATGACATAGTTGGTGATGTCCACGACCGGATGAATGGCACGGATCCCACAGCGGCGCAAACGCTCTACCATCCATAGTGGTGTTATGGCGCTCGTGTCGATGCCGGTCACGACCGAGGTCGAAAATACCGGCACGGCCTCCGGCGTAGCGACCACCGGCTCTGTCTCGGCAGCTGCAGTGCCTGTCACTGGACTCAAAGCAGGCTCGTCAAATGCAAGCTTCGCAAACGTCGCGACTTCGCGGGCGACGCCGAGCATCGAAAAGCAGTCACCGCGATTGGGCGTCAAGTCGATATCGATAACCGTATCCGGCAATGCCAGTGCATCCGCGAGTGAGGTGCCCGGTGTAAGAGTATTCGGCAGATCCATAATGCCGTCGTGATCTTGTCCGAGCCCGAGCTCCGCCGCGGAGCACAACATGCCATGTGACTCGACGCCGCGCAGCTTGGACCGACGGATCTTGAGTCCGCCGGGCAACTTACTGCCGATACGTGCGACAGCAACGTGCATGTCTTCGCGGACATTGGGCGCGCCGCACACGATCGAAAGTACAGCTTCGCCATCGTTGACCTCGCAAACCTTCAGTTTGTCGGCATCAGGATGCTGGGAAACCGTTTGCACATGACCAATGACGACGCCCTCAACAGCGCTTAAGACATCATGCCCGTCGACTTCAAGCCCGGCGAGCGTCAATCGTTCGAGCAGCGGCTCGAGCGCTAGCTCCTGCTGCAGCAGCTCCGACAACCAGCGTTGCGAGACCTTCATACGAATTGCTCCAGGAACCGCACATCATTCTCAAACAATGTGCGAAGGTCGGCGATCTGATAGCGCAACATGGCAAGTCGCTCCACACCGAGGCCAAACGCATAGCCGCCGTATTCTTCCGGATCGCCGCCGCCGTTGCGAAGCACGTTCGGATGACCCATGCCGCAGCCAAGAATTTCCAACCAACGGCCATCTTCACTAAGCACATCGACCTCGGCAGACGGCTCTGTGAATGGGAAATACGATGGTCGGAAGCGCAGTTTCGCGTCACGCTCAAAAAACCGACTCACAAACTCGTGCAGGACCGATTTCAGATTGGCGAAACTGACGTCTCGATCGATGACCAGCCCCTCAACCTGATGAAACATCGGCGTGTGCGTCTGATCAGAATCGCATCGGTATACGCGCCCCGGACAAATGACGCGGACTGGAACGCCTTCCTGTTGCATCGTACGGATTTGGGTCGGCGAGGTGTGGGTGCGTAGCAGTCGACCATCACCGAAGTAGAACGTATCGTGCATCGCCCTAGCCGGATGATCCTCCGGGATATTGAGCGCACTGAAATTATAAAAGTCGTCCTCAATCTCGGGACCATAGCGAACACCGAAACCTGCGCCAACGAAGATTTCTTCAATTCGTCTACGCGCCAACGTCACGGGATGCAGTGACCCTTTGAGACCGCCCCGCCCGGGTAGTGTCATAACGACGGTCTCGCGCGACAGGCGCTCCGTCAGCGCTGCGGCCTTTAGTGCCGCACGT
>ERZ1740062.669-NODE-669-length-16588-cov-10.317910_pt1 | contig 16588 bp, 12 predicted proteins | sample MGYA00581741_ERZ1740062 | MGnify/ENA primary metagenome ERZ1740062 (study PRJEB43018, sample SAMN04849747) | marine metagenome | isolation source: floating plastic debris | place: Pacific Ocean | collected 2008-09-01 | study: EMG produced TPA metagenomics...
CCTATCAGCTTTTATTTCTCGTACACAAATGAGACAATAAAGGTTCATTCATTCACTTCAGTTAGTGATCAAACTCACGCGGGGCAGGATATTGGCAAATCACGTATAAAAATACATGGCTCACATAAGAGCTTTGCATAAAATTGACATGTCAATTGTAAATACTATCATCAACAAACAACACACATTATATGTTTTTGTTTGAGGAAATATAAGTATACAGCTCTCTTGCACGTGTGAATATGGGTGCCATACTTTACCTGTTGGGTTGATTGGGTAATCGGATGGGCCAGACAACGACCTCAGTTTGACCCTCAGCAGCGTGGGTTTCAGAGGACGGATTATTTTCAGATGCTTTTGTCTCTGTTTGAGCTCCGGCAGCAGCCTGTAAGTTTACAGTGTGAGTTGTCTGCTCCTGACCTCTAACTGCTGACTGTGATTGTGAAGACGGAGGTCGAATCTGAACATCAATCTGCACCTCGTTGCCTATTGAGGCTCGTATGGTAGGGATGGTGATCGATGAAGAAGCTACAAATAAACCCCAGCAGAACAAATTGTTTGTTGCGGTATGAATGCGGAAGCATATGAGCAACTGACACGAATGTAAATGAAAGTAAAAGTAAATGTATACGACACCAATGAATGACAAACCATTTGGACATATAATCTCAGTCTGATAATTTACACAACCACAACATACTTACAGTTCTGAGGGGCACTGTTAGACGGCCTGGTAGCTATCATCTCACTCCTTGTGTGACGAGGAGCTATGACAGGAGATACAGATCTGGAAGCTGGTTTCGGGTTTGTCTCCCCCTGCTTGTCAGACCAGGGATGAAGCAGAGCAGAGTTAGCAGCAGCTACAGCAGCAGCCATACTGCTGACGTGAGCCTGAATAGTCTGGAAGGCTTCATGAGAGCCAGATGATGAGTCCGCAGAGTGGGAGGGGCGTACAGCTGGAGGGCTGAGGTGAGTAGGTCGTACAGCTGGGGGGCTGAAAGAGGAGTGACTAACAGTAGCCGGTGCTGTAGAGTGATGCTTAGATCGTCGTGAAGAGGGCGCTGTGTGTCGGTGAACTCTTATATTATGATGGTATCTACTCTTCTTTTTCTTTTCTGCAATAGTCACACAACAAAAATTTTGACCGAATTAGTTGATTAGCCTACAAGGGCAGAGGGTATAAAGTTCGAGTTTGAAAAACTTCCCCGGTTTTTATATTTGTTGTTAACGCCATGTAAATGTGGTTCAGTTTCTTTAACACTGTCTCTCCGTATGTCAATGCACTTTAGGATTATCACATCACTACAGAGTAGACCGGGAGTAGAGCGACAAGGGCACGAGATAAACTCACTGGATACTTTTATTGCCCACTCTCTCTCCTCAGATCCAGAGTGTGAGTCGAGTAGCTGTAGTAATACTCTCTTATCTTTATCATTACTTCTCCCTCTGCTACTCCTGTCTGGAGACTGAGAGAATACATGTATCCCAGCACCTCCCACAGCACCAGCACCGTCCTCCTCGTCAGCAACAGGTGAGGTGGATCCTGTGAGGTAGTCTGGTGGTGAACTTACTAAAGCTGCTGCACCTAGTGATGATTCTGTAAATCAGATTGTGAAAAAAAACTGCATGTAGACGATATAGTAGCTTTACAGTTGTAATGAAAGCTCATCTTATTGCAGCAGTTCAATGGCAGTAAGAAAATTTTGAGCATCAACATTCATGATTTTCATCATATTCCTGATACTGAAACTACAATGAAAGCAAAAAGCAAAAATCATAGCAGGATTAGAATCAATGCCAACTAACGAAAAAAAAAACAACTCACCAGCTCCATTGAAAGCTTGACTAATGAACTGCCTTAGTGGAGAGTGTACATTGAGACTTGACGACGAATCAGATACGAGGTTATGAGCATGTGACCTGATCGGCGAATGAGAACTCAGCGAATCACTCATAGATGTTATATGGTTGAGACTATTGTCATCACTATCTGCTGTGTTGTGACCTGCTAGGTTGTCTATAGCCGGATACTGAGTGAGATCTATAGTGTAGTCTAAATCAGGATAGAGATAATACTCGGAGTCTATGTCTCCTACATCATTATCACCAGCCATAGTCTCAGTATCAACATCGTTCTCCTCCATGTTTATAGAATTACCTCCCTCTTCATTCTCTCCGTCAGAGTCTGTGCTAATCTGCTGATTATAAGAATAAAGAAATATAATTTGAGATATCTTGAGGTTTGAGGTGTGATATCAGATATGAAATATCATAATAGACATAACTTAGTCATAAGTGAGATATGAAAAGAATATTTATTATGAGGAAAAATGTGTCAATTTAACCCACTTGTTCATGATATACCAAGTCCGCACTATTATGAGTTTTTTTGGCATTTTTAATCAGTAAAAAATATAAAAAAGAAAAAACCACAAATGCAAACCATCAATAGTGTGTTTAAGTAAGTTTGTGTTCACTCACTAGTGAGGCGAGACTGTCCCTATCATTCAGCATTGTGTCATATTCATTACTACTGATGGACAGCCTATCATTGCTCTCCTCATCCTCATCGGTGATTGGCTCCTGACTGATGACATCATCATCATCTATCGCAATCTCATCCAGATTCACTATAGCATTCTGAATAAAAAGACAAGATTCCCTAGTGCGGCAAATCGCAAAACTGTAGTTTTGTACTATAAATAATCACTGTGAGTCCACTGCGAAATCAAGAGTATTGTACAATAAGATAAGTCTCTAGCATATTCACAATCGTTGGGTTAGTTCATTTCTTGTGGGATTGTAGAGACCATGTAAGTAAGCAGATTCCTTGGTGTACGTACGTACCATTACAATTTACTTCATCGCATACTTCAAATTGTGCAGTTATAAACCAAATATTCCAGTGACAATATATTCACCTGTTCTCTATTGGAGGAGATGGCATTGTCAGCAGTATCAGCCGATGTGTCGTTCCATTGTTCATCTGCCTGTTCCTCAACATTGTGTCTACAATTACCTGAGTCAGAACGTGACCTCACATTTATCTGCGATGACGTAGCAGCAGCTGATGGTTTGGGAGCCTTAGGAGGATGTGGATGAATACAAACCCTCTCACAGCTCACAGAACCTCCATCCAAACCTGGCCGGTCTGCCGCATCACCTACAGGTACATGTAGGTACAATCTCCATACTTTTATCATATCGATTTGATCTTAAGACTGTTGGAATAGTATGCAAACAAAATCATAGTAGTAGACAGTCGTCAACAGTAGTTTACAGTGGCACAACGATCTCCTGCTTCACACATGAAAACTTGAGAATAGAATTATGAGTCCTGTTAGTGGCAAGTCTAAGTGAGCAGACAATTGCAATACAATATTCTGACAGTTTTCTGTCAAACAAGAGGAGCTGAAAATTTCACCATCACAACGATGTGAGCACATAGAACAGTCAACAGTTTTTCTCCAATTCTACGTCGTTGAGTAATAAAGTAGTTTACCTGTAGCACCTGTCGTAGCAGAATTCTGATCATGTTTAGGTTTGACACCTCCTCTGCTCATATGTAGCGATCTCATCTTGTTATTATAATCATCTAGTTCACCAGTCAGCTGTGTTATATAAAGCTGCTGATCTCTACATTTCTGGTAGAATGTAGGAGCTCTCACATGAAATCTACAGAGAGAAATGGTCGATGCATATTAAAAATAACATAGCGACATAGAGCAGGATGCATGTACATGCACCCAATGAAATGTATTTCATTGATGCACCTGCTTGCAGATTCTTATGAAATATAAATCAGAGTTATCCCTCTCTTAACTAGTACATCAATGAGAGGACAATAGATTTGCTGTATATCCCTTATTTATTTCACATATACGGAACCTACTAGTGTATAGTCAATCATTATGATTATTCCTGTGAACAGATGTCGATCTTTGCAAAGAGGAAGGCTTGTGATTTTGTTTTGTTAGTAACAGGAAATATTAAGGCAACATGTATGTCTTTCTTTGTTTGTGAACACTACCATAAATAATGTATGCATAACTATTTTATTTCTAATATGGCTGTCAATGATTAAGGATTTTGGAGATTTATCTCAATCTCAAGTTAATCTTGAGTTGATCTCAAGCAGTATCATCATCTTATACTACAAAAATGGAATACAACATAGCTTCATCAACCAGGATGCAATAAACATGATGGTGTGAGACCAAGCACAGACTTGCTACCGATGGGTCTTCATGTGGGCTGAATCAAAAACAAAACTTAAGTTGACTGCCCATCTTCGGTTGTGAAGGGCGGATCTGCAATTGTCCACACTATACCTACCCATGAGAAAAATGAGAGATTAACTCGGGCACAAAGGATAAACCTTTTTAATCTCAAAAATGAATTAATTTGGTAAATCTTAATTGAATAATTGACTTTTAACATTTTAACTTACCTGAGTATTAGCGTGTCCGTCTCTGTGTTGAGATATCCTTCACTGGCCAAAAGGTCGAGTCTGAAGAATCTATTATATCCCCAGCATTCTCCCACCTCAAAATCAGAGGCAAATTCTCGTACTATGTTCTTGGAGTTGTCCTTACAGCTATGGTGTATCATTTCAACTCGATACTCATATCTGGTAGACATGGAAATCTAACACATCAGTACTGGAAAGGATTAACATAGTACCTATGCACCAGAATGGTTGTAGAGCAACCAGCTAACATAAGCGGACTTTAAACAATTTAATTGATGTACTTTTAGCTTGGGCTTAGACTGTGTCAAAACAAAACATTTCCCTAGGGATTTCAATTTGGCATGACGTGAAATTTTCACATGACAACGGATGGCAGTTGGTTATCAGATATCAGTATGCAGGCATTTAAATATAGCATAAACTGCAAGTAACAATAGAAGCATGCTCAAAACATGCCTGTTACAGGTCGGCATACTGGGAGTTATGAAAACACACAGCATCACGACCTGTGTGAATGTTAGGAAGTTCCAGAACCATATTAGGATTCCCCATATTAGGATTATGTTCTCTTCGTTCCCAAGATAAAAGTATTTACTCAATAGTAATGAGCGTTGTCAATTTTAGAAAGTCAAATCAACAACTGATAAGAAAGGAGATATGGCGACTTACTTGGATGTCTCACAGTAACCGCTACCAAGTTCTATAAATACCGACAGGTAATTCCCTCGAACAACACCATTTCCATCCTACAAAACAAAGTTTAATAAGTCCCAGGGTAAGCATGTATGGTCAAGAGCAGGGTCAACAACTGATGAACAACGGAGGCTTATCAAATGCTTTAGACACGTTCTGTCTTATCTGATGCGTGGGTCAATGGCTTTCGACCTGTCTGCTTGCCGTCCTTACAAGATGGGTAGTTTTCCGAAAAGTAAAGCCAAGTATTAAAATTTCGTAAGTTAAAATAAAAAAAAACCACCGTCCTGCGACTTTGGACATGGATAATACCGATTTTTCTGTAGTGTTTATCCCTGATCAAATGATATGGTAATTAGTTCAACACAGTAGATGCATTGACATGTATATTAGTTGTCCCAAAAGATAACTGGGTTCTCATGGCTTAAATTTTAAATTAAGATTTACTTTGTATGATGAAATGCTCTAACCAATCACATAAAAATGACAGATAAATGTAGGCCTATGTATTTCAAACTCATTAGAATCTAACTCCTTGTTCTAACTGTATTTTTATCAGCAAACTTTATGTTAAGTGTTATACAACACCAGCGCTGTACAGTCTTTCCATTGAGGACTGTCTTAAGAATTAAGTTAAGTGAACCGGACCAAAATGGTCAAATCAATAGATTAAAAACACAGTTATAGCACTATTTAATTTTTAAAATTCATTTTCATCAGCTTCATTGCACTAAGAAATTTTACAACCTGAGAAGTTTATTCTATCTTCAAAATATTGTAGCAGATTCGCCATTCCTGAAATTGCGGAACTTTAAATTGAACAAAAAAACCTACCGGCAGGGTAATGGGTTTCGACAACCAAGTATCGTAGTTAAGACCAGATAAGAAACCCCCAGACAATTTTATGCAAATTCACATTCCGTTGCAATCACGTTAAAATTAATCCAGTTTTATGTGGCAGCACCAATCCTGGCACCAAGCACCATGCATATCTCTGTTCAGCAAAATTGATGATCTAATCATCATGTATCTTCTGCCTCATTATACAGCCAATGGATGCTGTAGATTGGTATATTGTCATGTCATCATGAAATGTAATACTCTGGGACATCATGTACCATGCTATCTGTGTACTTGTTTTTCTTTAATTTTCATATGTAGCAAATGCCTACTCCACAGCGTGTACATGTACTTGTAACTCTGGCCCAACTTGAAGTTCAACCAAATACTTACATCACATTTTTTAGAGCCGGCTGACCTACATATATGTAAATAGGTTAAGCAAATAAATAATTGATCACCAATAAGACGAACGATACATGTGGGTAGTATGGGATGCACATATATACTTACAGGGTAAACTTTAAGTCTCCAGCTGACACAGCCCACATCCATAGGAGCACTATACACAGGGTCGGCTCGCTGCTGTAACTGACTAAACTTACGCATCACAAACATACTTGAGTCATACGGAGGCACTATCTCACTGTGAAAATGAAACACGCATTAGTACATCATAATTATTATACTGGAAATGCTGAGATTTCATCGCAATAATACTGAAGGATGGTTTTCACTGTACTTTGGGTGCGTACCTGAACAGTCTGATAAGACATACATGTATTTACAACATAGAGGAAAAAATGGGTGAAATCAAATATATTACTTCACCAACAACTTACAATGATCTGAGCAATACATATATGAAAATGTGATAACAAGTTAAGCTTATGAGCATTTCATGAATAAGAAAGCTGATACAAGGGGAGTACGTATTATGTACCTGAGAAAGTCAGCGGGTACAGCACCAGTGACTAGTGAAGGCATCGGCTGTCTGCAAACCTGCTGCACAATCTTTACCAAGTTTCCAGCCTGATCTATTAGCTTAGATTTGGAACTTCTCCTCACTTCCCCCTCAACTCCACTGATAACATTATCCAGGTTCTCAGTCTCTTCTGCAAGCTGATTCTTCTGTCCTGTTGGACAAATTACGAAAGTAGTGATGGCAAATTGACCAATCCTGGGATCCAGGCATCTAGTGTAATGTACACTTGTGTTGAGGATCCGAATGAAAACAAACCTATCCATACTTGCCAGGCATAATTGCCCAAGGATTTACCTCACTCCATTTTCATGAACATGAACTTACAACACATTTCACCCATTTATGTGATAGTTTCCATGCAATACATGATTAGCCTGAGTAAGAATATATATTTCTAAAATCTATGCACAGTTACTTACGAGTCAAAGTGTCAAGTTTAGCTTTTAGTTGCACTTCGAGTCGGTGTATCATCTGTTCTACAGCGTTTCTAATCTCTCGTACCTTCTCGTCTTTAGCTACTTTAACATTCTCCACATTTTTCTCCTATTATTAATGACAAAAGTCCAATCGAAAGGTATTGATTCAAGATTTCCTAAATCCCTGCAGCACAATTTAAAAAAACATAATGTTTTTTTTATCAGTATTCAATAAATTCACCATCCAGATTTGCATGATCCACACCTAAATTCACTGGATGGCGGGTATTTTGGAGAGAAAGCATATCATATCAGCGAAAAAATATTTCTTTGAGAACAGAGTGTAATTTGAATAGAGTGAATAACTGAACACTGCAACAAAAACTCACAACTTCCTGCATGAAGCTGATAAGTTCTACGTGACGTCTCTTTACTCTCATTGTCTCCTCTTTGATCTGACTACACTTTTCTAAGTATATCTCCTCAAGAGGCTTGAATGTGTGACCATCATGCTAGAAAACATAAGGTTTCTTCATCCGTATTATGAATCGCAATACTAACATTACAGGAAGCGACACAAATCATACAAAGGCTTCTTGCAGACATACAGCAGAGGCCTTGATGAATATTTGTTCTAACAATGAGACAGCTGTTGCAATAAAAATCATCATTCATAAAAAGTTGAGTTGGTAATTAAAGAGGTCATGATCATACAAGTACTAACTGCAGTTTCTGAAAGTCTCGTTCACTTACTTTTCCAGCCCAGAGAGCACATTGATGACAGATAGCCTTCTTACAAGAGTTACAATAAACAGTCAATTTATCATCATGTGTGGAGCACCTGAGTAAAAGTGAGGTATGGTAAAAACATGTAAAAGTGCGGTGAAGCCACGGAACTACTACAGTATAAAAACCTAAACATTAATTTGTATTGTCACAGGAAAAGCCAATTGTAACTCCAAACATGGGCTTTTACAATCAGATACACTACCACAAATCGTGAAATGGGTTTATATATAAGTCAGCCCGCAACTTAGACTTTGATCCCATAAATATATTGCCAACGCCCAAAGCCTCTGCACGTTCCCAAGTCCCAATTTGATAAACTGACTTTCTAAAACTATAATGTGTAGTTGCAAACGCTTTAGTTTCACTAACATGTGATACTCCATCATGTTATTGGTTAAATGATGGATATTTATTGAGTGATGTCCGATGGTACTAACTACAAGAAACATAATGCTGGTATAGTATGCGTTTATTAGGCAGGGCACTTACATATCTTGTTGAGTACTCTTGCCTTTTACAGGAGAAGGGTGAGATATCTGTAGAGTATCAAGCTGATTGGTGACTTCTTCAGCCCATCGACAATTCACAAGCTCATGCAAGTGAAGTGATGCACTACAACAGTAAATGCTTTTGATATAAACAGGTGGTCCCGCAATGACAGGCAATGACGCAAAGTGTCCATCCATAGTGGGCTGGGATAAGCATAGTTTAATGTTACCATTTTTCAGAATATTTCTGTTTTCGCTAGTAATTCTGTTGAGGTGTGGTGGTCTAACTGTTTTTAATGAGCTGATAAATCACCCAACAGGTTAAAAGTTAGATCAACAGCATCAGTTTTTTGTTGGTTTATGGTAACAGTACAATCACATAACCTGATGTGTCGCCGTGAGTCATTGTTTGAAATTCAAAAATGGCTAGGCTTCACAAACCAGCATCTCTACTACACTTTATCTGGTGCCATAGCAATACAAAGTTGCACAATAATTCATACAGTAAATTCCGGATATGCGGCCAGGTTAGATGACATATACAATCTGTAAAACTTCTCATCAATTGTTCATCTAGCAAGCTAACTCACCGACAGTGGGGACATTGTGATCTTTGTTCTGTCAACCATCTCTACAAAATAAGATACCACTACTTATCGCATTATGATGCTATAGCAGTAGACACAGGAGTGAAGGCATGGATGGGCTACCATGACGTACAGTCAAAAGTGCTCCAAATCAGCTCCGTTTGTGAAGCACATTTCCACAAACAAGACATGTACTATCGAGTTTTGGCCATTTTTAAATATGGTGAAGGTCAGAAATAGGTCAACCTGGTCATACGTAGAAACTTATCATTGCAGCAAAATGCAAATGTATTTTCTGATAAGCATACGAGCAATGCCATATCATGATCTCACCAATGAAATGAGAGGTATTTCATGATCTCAGGCTTAGGCTATACCTAAAATTGGTTGAGTGTTTGTTGTATTTTGTTTAAATACAGTGCATTGAGTAAGCGACAGTGAGTAAAACAAGCCTATATGTACCAGTTCATTTTTCAGTTATCATTTATGTACAAGACAGGACAAGGCTAAGCTAAGGTACACTACTCACCCGTATACACGGAAAACAACAGAGTTTGCTGCAGTGTGGGCACAGCCTTGCATCTCTGAGTCTTTCCATGCAAATAAAACATCTGAATACTTCCGCCAAACTCTAAAATGCAACATATGGGTGACATATTAACAACTTTACTGTATTCCCACACCAATCAAAGTTAATCAATCGCATGGTAGTTGAATCTGTAAAATAAAACTCTGGCTGCTTGAATAGCCTTGTGTGAATCACAATAATTACTGCATTCCTCCCAGGATGATCTTTCACATAACAATTGAATCGATGACAAGACTGCTTCTCTTTGTTACCATTTTATCTACAATTTATATCTTAAAGCAAGAAGTTAGAATTGTTTAAACACTCACTAATCTTACTTTTTCTCCAGTACAGACCATTCTAACTCCTTGTACAGACTATCACACCAAGCACTTTACATTACAGTGATTACTCTATTCACTTATTATTTATTATTCTAAATACTTACTTCCACAGTGTTGTCATTTTTAGAACCACCAGATGCCATCTTCATTCAGCTACTAGTTTGAGTGTGTATTTCCAAATTATTTTTATTTTTTGTATCACGTATGGCCATGCATGTAATGTATGTAGCAGGCCTATTATGTAGTAATCACTACTACAAGGTTGGGTGAATTTGACAGTTCAGTTGAGTTAGGTGGTGGTGAATGTTATGAACCAAGAACAACTTCCCCTGGGTAAATGGCCAACCAACATGATAATAGTAATTTATTGTGTATATGAGCTTAGGGTCTTGCCCATTGACTTCTTGCTCCTGGTCAGCAATACTATGGTTATTGTTCGACCCTGTTCAATAACAGGCCAGTTTTCTGTCAAAAAATAATTGAAATTGTGAAGAAACCAGCAGAGAAATCCTATTGTTTACTAGTCTGAAATTATCATTTCCGGTGTTACAATTTATGAAAATAGACATTGGCATTCGGGTATCATAGTACACCATATGCCAAAATTATGTCTGTTTTAATATGGAAACAATAAATCAAGTCTGTGCATAATCTCAGACTACTTTGACTTTGATCTAAAATTTTTACAGATTTGAGTGTGTTTGGGGGGATGGAAAGGCTCCCACAGCTTAGCAGTTGGTGCTGGTGTGCTAGAAAAGCACAAAACAAGCAGAACACAAACAAGCATGCATGAATACACAGGTAGGATACTAAGATCACATGAATGAACGCTATGACACAGCAGAAAATTTTCAATTCAATTGCATGCAAAGCAATATAAATACAGAAATGCAATCTCATAGCTGCACATTGATTGTTATGTGTCTGTGTTGTTTAAACTGTGTGAGGAGTTTGGAATAAACCAACATCATATAAATTGTTCAGAACTTGATAAATAAATTTATTTAGTTATTATTTCACCTGTACTTGTCTAACTTCCAGCAGATCAACCATGAGGCCTAGGTTCCTGAGGATATCACCTGCTTTAGGATCGGGAAATCTGAATCTGTTCAGTGAAGCTGCTTGCCAAAGGTCTATGAGTGAACATTTCAACCATTTTTTGGACAGTTTGGTAAAGCTTAACAGCAAAGATGCATTTACTAGAAGTGCTAGAACCTTCACTTCAACAGCCACACCAGGAAGATATGGCAGATATGACAGTCGAGGTCAGAAAAAGCAAGATTCCCTCCAATTTTCATCTTCGTCCGTAAAACGACAGAAACCGCTACAGAGTAATGCTGCACTGTATGATAAGATTACCGCTACTGTCAACGGACAAGCGATGCCGCAAGAGAGGGAAGTGGATGTGCCTAATGAAAGTCCCATCAAGCCACCGTCTAAGCGAAATGGTAATCTCTTCGTTGGTTTGGAAACAGATTTCCCTTGTCTTCTCAAGAACCCCTCACGTGGGCCGGAACCGGAGTACCACAAGGTTGTGTCAGGGTACAAGACATTTGAATTCAACTCGCCATTTTACTGCAAGTACAATCATGGTGTACTACCCGGTTTTCAGATGGCCTACGAGACATGGGGAGAGCTTAATGAAGATAAATCTAATGCCATACTGCTTGCAGCTGGTCTGTCTGCAAGCTCTCATGCTAAAAGTCATGCTGACAATGAGAAACCAGGCTGGTGGGAGAAGTTCATTGGACCAGGTAAAGCAGGTGTTTTACATCCTAAATCTAATGCCATGATTTTCACATAATTTTCTGTAGACTTGTATTTTCAATGACTTTGTGCACTGGCTTGAGTATGTTTGCTTCGACTCTACAGACACGAATGTGAGCAAAGGCATAGTAAAATTGAATATAACAGCTTGTTTCCATTTAAGTTGCTCCCTCGTGCTACAACAACAACAAATGCGCATCTCTGATCATACCCATTTAAATTTCAGGATGCGCTGTGGATACTAACAAGTACTTTGTCATATGCACCAACACACTGGGAGGATGTTACGGTAAAGAGTGCTATTTTCAAAAGTCTCAAGTAGATAAAAAAACATATATTGGCATAACTATAGTCTGGATAAGGTTATAGTTTCATTAATCGGGGAGTGTATTAGTTAAACATTAGTGGACAGGAATTGATCGAATTTATTGAGATTATGTATTAAAACCCTATTGTGCCGCATACCAGTGATCACATATACAGTTCATGCTTGTTTGGTTTTCCCATTGTGAGATCAAAATTCAAAGATAATGCAATAGTAATTCAGCAATTCTTGGACAGCAATGTCATGTTTTTAAGATCGCCCGATCTTCTTATTGGAAAATGTTTGCGATGAAGTCTAATCCTGCATGTTTCATTTTCCTGTTAGAGTGTTGCACAATGATTATCATGAGCCTAAAAAATTCCTCGATTTCAGTTTAGGGCAGTTTCAAGTAAATGACTGTCGCTTTTGACAAGATGTTTTAGTTTTTACCAGTTTTCCCCATCATGAATATTTTGGGTACTATGGATTTTTGTCGACCTGCTTGCAACCATGTACCATATTTTGTGACGTTTTTATTTAATGTTTTAGGCAGTTCTGGTCCATCTTCCATTAATCCAGAGACAGGAGAGCCATATGGTACCACATTCCCTGTGCTCTCCGTGTTTGATATGGTCAATGCTCAATTTCTTCTCCTTGATCATCTTGGGATTGACAAGCTATATGCAACTGTCGGTTCTTCTCTGGGTGAGTGGTGTTAAAGTTCAGCAGCTAGGTTGCTGCTTTGAGGCAATGTTTTTGTCCAACGCTTGACATCCTGGGCTAGGGTATACTTAGTTCTGTCATGAAGGGGGCCCCGAAATTAAAACCGGGGCGACGTGACTAGACTGAATGGTATCTATCTATATATAACATTACAGCTGACACGTATTTATGACCACCATGTGAAGTAAATGTAATTGTAATGGAACGGAATTGAACATCACTTTGTCAAAGCGTGTTATCGTGAAATTATGCGGTCATTGACCGCATTGTAAGTTGTTTCTTTCGCACATCATACATCATCAGAGTCAATGGACTGTGAAATCCTGTTGTAACAGCAAAGATTGATTCAAGTAGCCGGTCACAGTAGCATTATGGTCTCATTGTTGCAAGTACCCAGTACCAGTCACCCAATCTCGATCCGCTGTGTTGGTTCTTTCCACCATCACAATATTTAGGCAATGCTGTCCGTGTGACGGAAGGAACTGTAATCCTGTAAATGATTGTAACTACCAGTTATGAAAATGAGACCTTTTTGTAGGTTCATTTAATGCATGAGCTTTTTGTAATGGAAAATTTTTTTGACAGGTGGTATGTGTAGCCTTAGTGCGTGTGTCCAGTTCCCCAATAGAGTGGGACGTATGATATCCATCTCGTCCTGTGCTGAATCACATCCTACCTCCGTGGCCGTCAGATACCTACAGAGAAAATGCATCATGACGGACCCTAACTGGAATAACGGTAGGTCAATGTTCAACATATTGCTAACACGCTGTAGACTGATGATGCCTGTATATGGTTTCTGGTGTGCCGTATCAATATGACCGCTTATCACTACTTTTTTGGTCGTTGGTTAGCCACTGGTCAACATTTATCACAACTCTCTGGAAACATATCATGATTGTCGTCAGTTACTGACGCTGTTGCCATAACACGCAATCTCTGGGAATCTGCATGTGATGTGTGTAAAGCCTAATAATTATGACAAAGCAGTAATTTCCTCGCATGCTGTATTTCGACTCTACGGATCCGGAAGCCAAAAACACCTGTAACATCGGGTGCTCGTAATATTTGACGTAAACTACAGTCTTATCTAATTATAATTACTCAGCACGTTTCTTTACAAGATACAAGTACTACTATGATGTTGAAATTAGAGGTGGAGACGATTCTCTGGTGAAAAATTGGAACAATAACATTTCGACATCACACAAATTTTTGTCATGTGATATTTACTCTCTAGTAATCTGGTGAAACAGCATCGCCTGTAACCACAGTCCAAACCAAAGATATTCATTGGTCCAAAATGATTGTATAGCAGAAGGCCTTGAGCTGTCAATGTTTCAACCTTACACTCTTCGATCAATGCAATTTTTAGCTATGCTTAGGTAGCTAATGTTATGCTGCCAAAAGCTGGGGTTCGGCACTACTGTTGCAGTGACCTCAGTAGAATGAAAACGTTATTAATCTTATTCCTGACTTACATTGTATACTCTAAGAGATTATTTTGAATTAGTAGAACTAAGTACCAGCAATAAAAACTAACACTGGAGGATATTACTCGTACCATAAATAGTTTTGCGGTTTGGCTCAACTTTTGGTGTATACATCAGCTGTTGTTGCAAGGATGATATTGGTTGTAGTATAATAGTGGTAGTATTGCACTTTTTAGAAAATAACCCAGGGTCGATATTTTGATTAATGTGGTAAGCTTCTAAGAAATCTAATATTAGATACTGAAGGCACTGACATCTTCATCAGTGGCTGTAACAAGTACCGGTATCAAGTCTCCTTCAATTCAAATAACTGATAAAAACACCATACTGAATTGTATTGAATAATTCTCTATAAATAATAGAAACTGTCATTAGGCTACTTCCATATATCAGTCAATGAACCAACTGATATCCAACTGGTCAATAATCAGAAATAAGTTCTGTGTTCAGTGTGCAGTAATAGGAATCTGCTCTATATGTCGACAAGTAGTTTACTTCATTATTGCTAGGGTTGGGCTCCGAGAATTAGCAAAAACAAAGACGTGTAATGAAACATGTAATCATATAAGAATTCACAAGTCATTTACCTTTCTCCAACTCCTTGATAACTGATATAAGATCAAAACACATCGTAACGTTATGTAATATTGAGTAGATTGTGCATACTATGCAATGTCTATGACAGTATTATTATAGTGCATATGCCAATGTTTACTTCTTGCATCTAAAAGAGTACAACCACATTGCTGTAAACAAACGCTCCCAAGTCTGCATTTACCAAATATTGACCAAATTTTTGTCAATATTAGATCTGATCAGAGTTGAAAGGCCAGCTCACATCATCGCTAAAATAGACTCCATATCTCAATCTTAATGGAAAACATGGTTAACTTTTGAAGATAGAGCAAAAGGCACTAGTCTCCCTTCAGGTTATCACTATGGAAATATAGATTCACCTAAAAATAGCGTCTGTAGAGTTGTTACACCAACAGGCTAAGCCAACTTTTGAAGCTTCTATTTCCCAGCTCTGTACAATATGTCATAGTCAACTTAGCAAGGCTCTATGATGAATCTTCCAATTATTTTTCTCATAGAGGTATTAAATACCTTTACCTTTACCTTTATGATTTTTCTAGTCAGTTATACAAGTGAATGAAAGCTAAAATTTGATACATTTGCTGTTTTGTCAGGTCATTACTATGGGAAGACGTATCCGAGGAATGGTATGAAGTTAGCTAGAGAGTTAGGAACTATGACATACAGATCAGGTCCTGAGTGGGACGAACGCTTCTCACGTAAGAGGATCGACCCCAACGAGGACCCTGCTCTATGTCCTACATTCCTCATAGAGAGCTACCTCGATTACCAAGGTTTGTATAAAGCATTTCATGTGTTGTTAGTAGGGCAGGGCTGGAATGACTATTGTATGGAAAATCAAGTTCAGGTCAGCATGACCTGAATATGATTTTCCATATTACAATATGAAATAAAATTCTGTCTGGTTTACCATAGTCAATTTTTGAAATTAGTCACTATAGAATTTGAGCTGCGAGGGCATGTAAGTATTTAGGAGTAAACACTTGTACCCTTTTGTTCGGCTCAGGTCCCTGTGCGCGTTTCAGCCCTTACTGTTACCATACTTCAGTCTGCCACACCATGATGTGAGGATGCTGCATTTTTGGTTTTTGGTTGATGTGACTGTAGATCTTTGTACACAATACTGGTGAACTATATCATGAAGGCCAATTGAGCAAAAACGCATTATTGCTTGCAGACACACAGTGCACCAGTACATTACATAAAACAATGGGATAAATATGTTTACCTGCTGAATGCATTCATTGACTCGAATTGAATTCGTCTACAAAATTACGTATTTATCTCCATTCTGAAAATCAAGGATAATGAGCGCTGGTCCAGCTATTTTTATTGTGATTGCCTAGACTAGATGTACATGTTCATAAATTAATTTGTTGTCCAAAATACTTGATAAACTACTTGTATGCGTCCCATAGAACACCAGCACTTGATAACCGAATTTGCTCACTCATAAGCGCCAGGCATATGTACCAGAGGTCTGCGCCGGGCCGGGAGTGTCCGCCCGGCCCGGCTAGTCCCGG
>ERZ1740062.670-NODE-670-length-16570-cov-7.137996_pt1 | contig 16570 bp, 9 predicted proteins | sample MGYA00581741_ERZ1740062 | MGnify/ENA primary metagenome ERZ1740062 (study PRJEB43018, sample SAMN04849747) | marine metagenome | isolation source: floating plastic debris | place: Pacific Ocean | collected 2008-09-01 | study: EMG produced TPA metagenomics assembly...
TTCCCTGTGCCCCGGGGGGGTGGCGGTGGTGGGTGTGGGGGCTTTCGGGGGTGGCGACGCGGGCGCCGCGGGTGAAGCAGACGAAATTAAAGGTCACATCCGCGTCGTTGGCGCCCGCGATCACGATCCGCCCGACCTCCACGCCGGCGTCGTAGACGATCAGCGTCGGCTCATAATCCAGCGTCTGCGGCACGGCCGTGTAGGTGATGCTGGCGGTCAGCGCCGGATCGACAGTGACCGTGATGATGTCGCCCGCGTCGACCCCGAAGGTAGAGCCATCGGCATCGGTGCCGAAGCCTGGGCGGATGGTGACGGTGAACGTGTCGCCGCCCGCGCCGTCGTAGAAGGTATTGTTGGCAGTCCGATACGTGGAGAGGTTAAAGGAATAATCCGACATGGGCGGCCCCCGGCGCTGTGCTGCACTGCCGCAAACTTAGGAAAATTCGCGCGGCCTTTGTATCTCTTTTGACAGATCCAGGGACCGGACGCGCGAAAACCTGCCGAAAGGGTTAATGCGCGATCAGTCGGGCATCGGTCTGCGATCAATCCGGGCACGCGACGGGGCACAGCCCCGCCGCGAAATAGCCCGCACAACTTCGCTCGTACCGGATCGGACAGCGCGCCCTCAAGATCGGTAGGCCGCAGATTTTATGGGCTTTTCCGATATCGCCCCTTTCGGGGCGACCAAAAGCGCCCTAGCGCAGCAACCCCGCCTCCGCCGCGGCCAGCGGCGGCCGGGCCGGCGCGCCATAATCCGCGCCAAGCGCGGGGAACAGCGCCGAAAGCTCGGCCCGCGTCGGCGCGTCGAGCGCGCTTGCCGCCGCGCCGGGGTGAAAGCTTTCCGACCAGGTGCCCTCGGCCCGCAGGATCTGGTGACGGTCGCAGAGGATGTGGTGATAGGCCACGCAACCGGTCGTATGCCGGGCGCCCATAGTCACGCCCGGGACACGGGCGATTCCCGCCCCGTCCACCAGCGACAGCGCGCTCGCCAAAACCTCCGCTTCGCCGAACAGCGCGCGCAGGCGGGTGCCCGACAAAAGCATCCGGTGATGCGGCGAGACCCAAAGATCGCGCGTGGCGCCAAGCACGCCCTTGCGGATCCGGATCGGCGCCGTCGCCCCCGCCGCGCGGCGCAGGCTGACGCCGGTCCAGCGCACCGGCTGCCAACCGTCGTCGCGGGTCGCCACCAGATCGCCGGGGCGGATCTCCTCAACCGGGACCGGACCGCGGCGCGTCTCGATCGCCGTGCCCGCGACAAAACAGATCACCGCCGTCGCCTCAAGATCGATGACCCCGTCCACGACCCCGTCGGCGGCGTCGTATTCGGCCAGCCGCGCGCCCGACAAAAGATAGGTCTCGCCGGCGAAAACCTCACCGGTGTCGGCGAAATTCGCGCCGATCAAAAGATCGCCGATCCCGTCGCCATCGACATCGCCCGCCGCCGAAACCGCCCGACCCGCCTGATCGCCATCCTCGGCGCCGATGAACTGATAGGAATTGGCCTGCGCCGCGATGCTGTCGAGATCGATCACCCCGGGCGTGCCGGGCTCGGCGGCATCGGCAGCGGCGAGATCCGCGGCGGCGATCAGATAGACCTCCCCCGCCGTCGGCCCGCCGCCATCGGCCAGTGCGGCGCCGATCAGAATGTCGTCCAGCCCGTCGCCATCGATATCGCCGGCGCTGGACAGCGCGATCCCCGCCTGATCGCCCACTTCGGTGCCGATGAACCGGTAGGAATTGTCGAACTTGCGGATGTCGTCGAGGTCGATCTCGCCATCGACCGCGCCATCCTCGGCATCCGCATCGGCCAGATCCGCGGCCGAGATCAGATAGGCCTCGCCCGAAAACACGCCGCCGCCATCGGCGAAATTCGCCCCGATCAGGATATCGCCCAGCCCGTCGCCATCGGTATCGCCCGCCTCGGCCACCGCGCGGCCGGCGAAATCATCGGCGTCGAGCCCGGTAAACCGGTAGCTGTTTTCCTCCAACGCCACGAGGTCGAGATCGATGATCCCATCCACGGTGCCATCGGCGGCGTCGGCATCGGCCAGCTCGGCCGAGGAGATCAGATACGTCTCCCCCCGGCTGGCCCCGATCCCGTCGGTGCCGGGCGCGCCGATCAAAAGATCGTCGAGCCCGTCGCCATCCGTGTCGCCCGCGGTCGAGACCGAGAACCCCGCCTGATCGCCCGCCCGCGTGCCAAGAAAGGTGTAGGACGCGGCGCCAGAGCCGGCCACAGCCTCCAGCCCGATCACGCCATCGGTCACCCCGTCGGCGGCGTCGAGCGCGGCCAGATCGGCGCTGGCGATGGCATAGACCTCGCCCGTGCCATTGCCATTGCCGCCCGCGCCATTGGCGCCGATCAGGAAATCGCCGACGCCGTCGCCATCGAAATCGCCGGCGCTGTCGACCGAGATCCCGGCCTCGTCTTCCTCGGCCGCGCCAAAGAACGTGTAGGAGGTGGCGCCGGTCGCGGTCTGGCCGAGATCGATGATCCCATCCGTGCTGCCATCGGCGGCGTCGAGCGCCGCCAGATCGCCGGCCGCGATCAGATAGGCCTCGCCCGAAAGATCGGTGGCGTTGTCCGCGCCGTCGCCCGCGCGCGCGCCGATCAGAATGTCGTCAAGCCCGTCGCCGTCGATATCGCCGACGCCCGCGGTCTCGATCCCCGCGATATCGGTCTGGTCGACGCCTTGGAGGAGATACGAGTTTTCCTGGCCCGGGATGTTGGCCAGGCTGATGACCCCGTCCGTGGTGCCGTCGGCGGCGTCCGCCGCGGCCAGATCGGCGCCCGCGACCAGATAGACGGCGCCGGCCTGCGGCACCGGCCCCTCGCCCGTCGCGCCGATCAGCAGATCGTCCAGCCCGTCGCCATCGACATCGCCGGCGCTGGCGACCGATACGCCGCTGTTGCCGCTGGTCTGCGTGCCCTCGAACCGATACCCCATACGCCTCACCTCTCTTTTCGACCCACCGGACGCGCCGTCCAGCGGCCCCATGGCCTGTTGCGCCGCACGCTATGCGCGCCCGGGGGCTTGGATCAAGCCGGTTTGGACCCGTCCCGACCGGCGCCGCCAATCGCCGCGCGCCCCCTGGATCCCGCGCTTGGCCAGGCATCGCCCCGCAGCCGAGCGAGCCGCCGCCAGCGCCCGGCCTGCACGCCGAACCGGCGCATAAAAAACCGCCCGCGTCTGTCGCGATTGTCATTTGCTGCACTGCGCAATTTCGTTACTGTCGCGTTAATTTGGGGCGAAATCGCGTTAACCGCGTCCCAGATTATGCCTTAATATTTCGCTAGGGCACTCGTAACGTTTGGGTAATTTTGCGTTGGGGATTGAGGGTGTGTCGTGGGGTGTCGCAAAACGCTTGGCCCGCAGCGGGGCTGCGGACCGTCCGTCTTGGCGGTGGATCGCCAAAGCCGCGGGCGGGCCGCCAGGGCCCGTCACACTTGGAACCGCAGCGCAAAGATCGGCCTCGGACCGGGGCCGGGAACGGAATGACGAGCAGGGCAAATGGTTAAATTAACCGCTCTCAAAGCGCTTTGACCGGCTGAGTTCCGGTTTACCAAGAGGGAAATTATCTTATGGGCTACAGCTTCATCGGTGCCGAACCGGGCGATGTGTCGGGCTATTTCGTCTCCTCCGCGGGCGATTTCGACGGCGACGGGCTCGACGATGTCATCATCGGCACGCGATTCTCGGACGGGCTCGATTTCGAAAACGGCGAGGTTTACCTCGTCGCCGCTGCCGATCTGGTCGCGGCTGATCTGGCCGATGGCACCGAGGACGGGTTCATCGACCTCGACAACATCGCCGCGCAAGCGGGCTCTTACGTCTTTTCCGGCAGCGCGACCGAGGATGTGCTCGGCCGTTTTGTCGCCACCGTGGGCGATTTCGACGGCGACGGGCTTGACGACGTCTTCATCGGCGCGCCGGGCGTCGATGGCAATGGCGGCAATGTCGCTGGCGCGGGGTATCTGATCGCCGCCGGCGATCTGGCGACGCTCGACGCCGCCGATGGCGTGGTCGATGGGATGATCGATGTGGGGCTTTTGCCCCAGGGCGAGACCTCCTACACCTTCCTCGGCGCCGAAGACAAAGGCGCGCTCGGCCGCTCCACCACCACCGCGGGCGATGTCGACGACGATGGCCTGCCCGATTTCATCATGTCCTCGGCCTATGCCCGCAACGCGGCGGGCGAGGTGCATCTGGTCGTCAACGCCGATCTTGAAGCCGCCGATCTGGCCGATGGGACCGAGGATCGGGTGATCGCGCTGGCCACCGCCGCCGATCAGCCGGGGTCGTATGTCTTCGTGGGCGCGAACGCGGGCGATCTTTTGGGCCGCTCCACCGCCAGCGCCGGCGATATCGACGGCGACGGGGTCGATGACATCATCATGGGCGCGGTTCTGGCCGACACCGCCAATCAAGAAGATACCGGCGCGGTCTATGTCATCGCCTCCTCCGATTTCGCCGCCGCCGATGCCGCCGACGGCACCGTCGATGGCGAGATCAACGTGGCCAATGTCGCGGCCCTGCCCAATTCCTGGCAGATCAATGGCGGCGAGGCGGGCGAGAATCTCGGCCGCTCGGTCACCGGCATCGGCGATTATAACGGCGACGGGCTCGACGACGTCTTCTTCGGCGCGCGCTACGGCAATGCGGGCGGGCAGCAATCGGGCGAAGTGTATCTGATCTCGTCCGCATCCTTTGCTGCCGCCGATGCCGCCGATGGGGTGGCCGATGGCATCATCAATGCCGATAACGTCGCGGCGCAAGACGACAGCTATCTTTTTGTCGGGCGCGAGATCGGCGACTATGCCGGGCGCGCGGTCGCCGATGCCGGCGACATCAATGGCGACGGGCAGGTCGATCTTCTGATCGGGGCGCGCGCGGCCGATGGCGGCGAGTTCGATTCGGGCGAGGTCTATCTGGTCTCCTCCTCCGAACTGGACGCCGCCGACGCCGCCGATGGCACGCTTGACGGGGTCATCGACCTCGACAACATCGCGGCGCAGGAAAACTCCTACCGCTTTCTCGGCGCCGAATCGGGCGACCGCGCCGGACGCTCGGTCGACACCGCGGGCGATGTCGATGGCGACGGGCTGAACGACATCATCATCGGCGCCTATTATTCCGATATCGGCGGCAACAATACCGGCGAGACCTACCTGATCTTTGCCAAGGATCTGCCGGCCGCGGATGCCGCCGACGGCACCGTCGACGGGATCATCGATCTGGAATTCGTCGTCGGCGATCTGCCCGCGCTGCCGCTGGCGCAGAACGACTTTTTCGAAATCGGCTTTGAGGGGGTGCTCGCCGGCGATCTTTTCGCCAATAACGGCAACGGCCCCGACCAGGCCCCGGCGGGCGGGCTGACGCTGGAGACGGTCGAGGGGTTCACCGTGCCCGGGGCCGGCGGCGCCGCGCTTCTGCCCTCGGGCGCGGGGCTGCAGGTGCGCTCGGACGGCACGTTTTTCTACGCCGCGGGCCAGAACACGGCAGCCCTCGGCACCAACACCACCGACAGCTTCACCTACACCGCCATCGACGCGGACGCGAACACGTCCGAGGCCACCGTCACCATCGAGATCACCCGCGACGACGGCTCCACCGGCGGCGCCGACACGATCCGCGGCACCGAGCTTGACGACATCATCACCGCCGAGGGCGGCGCCGACACCGTGCGCGGCAATGGCGGCGACGACATGATTTTCGGCGGCGCGGGCGGCGACAGTCTGAGCGGCGGCGCGGGCGATGACGAGATTTCGGGCGGCGGCGGCGGCGATGAGTTCATCTTCGTTCTCGGCGACGGGACGGACGTGATCACCGATTTCCAGGACGATCTCGACACGCTGTTGCTGGGCGGCGGGCTGATCGACCCCGGCCTCACCTCCCCGCCCGAGATCCTGGCCGAATATGCCAGCCAGGTGGGCGACGATCTGGTCTTCACCTTCGCCGCCGATACGCTGACGCTGCAAAACCTGACGGTGGCCGAGCTGACCGATGACTTCATGCTGCTCTGACGCAGCCCCCGGCGCCCGGCCGGACACGGACGGGCGCCGGAAAGCGGGGGGCGGCGAACCCCGGCGCAAGCCGGTGTTTGGGCCAGGTTTGGCAGGCTGCCTGCTTGGCGCGGCGCTTCTGGCGCCCCTCGGCGTGACATTTCTAGCGCCTTTCGGCGGGGGCGCCCTTGCCCAGACGCTGACCGTCACGCTGCAAAGCTGCGCCACCGGGCTGGCGCGCCCCGCGCCGGTTCTGCCCGATTGCCGCACCGAAGCGCCGGGGCTTCAGATCCGCGACCCCGAATTCAGTGGCCAGAGTTTTCGGGCGGTCTGGCAGACCGACACGACCGTGGCGCTGGCCCGCGTCAACCCGTTCACCGGCGCGATCCGGACGGAGACGGTGGTGGAGGCGCCCGTGCGCCCCGCACCCATCGGGCTGACCGGCAACGGACCCGAATGGGCGTTCAGCCAGCGCGGGACGGAGGTCTTTTTCACCTGCGAGACGGAGACCGGCGCGCTTGAACTGTGCCGGTTGACGCAAAGCCGGGGCGGGGCCGCGGTCTCGATCCTGCCGGGATCCGAGGGGCGCGCGCTGTCCAATCCCAGCCGCAACCCGGACAGCCTGCGGCCCAAGCTTTACTGGAAGGGTTTCGCGCCCACCGGCCCCGGCGGCACGCTGGAAAAATCGGGCTTTGGCTGGCGCGAAGACAGCCGCACGCCCGATGATGTCGCGATGCCCGAGGGCAGCCAGATCGGCGTTTGGCTGCCCGATGCCTCCGGTCTTTTGCTGCAGGCCAATGTGCTGGTGGACGGCCGCGTCACGCGTCAGCTTTTCCTCTACGACACGGCGACGGAGACGGCGGTGCCGCTGCTCGACGACGCGCTTTCGCGCCGGGGCGCGGTGCCCTGGGCGGCGCCCGAGCTTGGCGGCGCCACCGCCGTCGCGGCCTTTGTCGACCGGCCCGAGGGCCGCATTTTGGAAACCTATCGCATGGACCCCGACGGTGTCTGGACGCTGTGGTCAGCCATCCCGCCGATCTGCCCCGGCTACCCCGCCGGCGACAGCGTCGAGCCCTTCGTCTTCGAAGGCCGCTCCTATCTCTCGCTCGCCTCCTATGCCGGCAGCGGGGACGAGACCCGCGACCCCGGCATCGTCTGGATCGCCAGCGCCGACCCCGATCTGCCGCCCGAGGAGCGGGTCCGCCGCCTTGTCTCCAGCGCCGATTGCACCGCCGACGCGCTGAACCGCCGGGACCCCGAAACCCTGGTCCTGGCCCCCGGCAGCGGCGCCCGCGTCTATTTCGTGACCGCCGGCCTGGCAGAGTGACGGCCCCGCCTCCAACCAGGCCCCCCGCCGCGCAGCGCGCCTTTACCATAGCGTCGCAGGGCCGGCCAAATTCCCGTGATTTGTGCCCTGCGGCATTTTTTTTCGCCGCAATTCAGTGCACATTCACCGGCGAAAGATCCCTGGATCGCAAACCGGACCGAACGGGGTCGTGAGGACCCGGTTCCAGACAGTTTTCGGAGAATGTCATGAGATTGTGCGTATTCGGAACCGCCTCGATGCTGGCCCTCGGCCTTGGGCTGAGCCCGGTCTTGCCCGCGGGCCCGGCGATGGCCCAAGTGGTCGAAAGCGACACGACGTTCAGCTGCGACACCGGCATCGGCAAGCCGCTGCCCTTCACCCCCTCCTGCCGCGAGGAAGCGCCGGGGTTCGAGATGCGGGGGCCTGAGTTCGACGAAGAGCGCTACCGCGCCACCTGGGTGCGCTATCTGGAGCCCACCGACGAGGGCGACGCGCTGATCTATGTGGCCGATGTCGATCCCATCACCGGCGTTATCAACGCCGAGGAGGCCGAGACCATCCTGTCCAAGGTGGCACCGCCCAAAGCCACCAATAACGGCCCCGAATGGGCCGACAGCCAGCGCGGGCCCGAGATCTTTTTCTCCTGCGCCAACCCCGATTACACGCGGCCGCGGCTGTGCCGGATCAACGCCGATTTTTCGGTGACCGAGCTTCAGGGCACCACCGGCTATTCGATCCGCAGCCCCGCCAAAAACGCCTCGAACCCGGTGCCCAAGATCTATTACGAGGCGCGCTCGGACACGTTCGACGATGGCGAATATGTGCGCATCGGCTTTGCCTACCGCGCCGATGAGGAGAACTTCGAAGACAAATTCGCCGATCCCGACGGGTTCGTGAAGGGCGGGCGATGGATGCCGGATGGCAAAACGCTGATCTATTCGCGCTACACCGCCAATTCCGAAACCCGCGAGGTTTCGATCAACGTCTTTGTCCACGACACCGAGCGGGGCGGGCGGCAGCGGCTGTTCAACGACGGCCGCGACCGGATCAACGCCCGCGCCTGGGAGGCGCCGGAGCTTGGCGGCAAGATCGCCTTTATGGCGACGCTCCTTGACGAGGATGACAACGACAGCTGGGATCTTGCCGTCTACCGCCAGGTTGAGGGGTTCGAGTTCGAGCTGTGGACGATTTTGGAGCCGATCTGCCCCGAAACCTTCCCCAACTCCTTCAGCCCCGAACCCTTCGTATTCGAAGGCCGCTCTTACGTCTCGGGCCTGTCGGTGCCGGGGGGGGACGTGAACACCGATACCGGGACCGTCTGGGTCAAGACCGTCGACCCCGACCTGCCCGAAGAAGAAAAGATCGCGCGCATCATCTCGGCCAATGGCTGCGTCAATGACGGCGTGATCCGCAAAGACCCCGAGGGCCTGCCGCTGCAGGACGCCGAAGGCAACATCGTCGGCGCCCGCGTTTATTATACGGTGCGCGCGCCGAAATAATGCGCGCTCCCGCCGGGCCCACCGGCGGGAGCGCTCAAGGATCGTGCCTGCCCGAACATCGGCCTTCGCGGCCCCAAAGGGGGCTGCGCTTCGAAGCTAGGCAAATCGCCCGAAAACTGTCATCCCTGGCAGAGATTGGAGCGCGGTGTGAACCAGATCATTTCAGCCTTCACTGACAAACAGGTCAAACAACTGACCGGCCTTTCTGTCCAACAATTACAGTACTGGGATAGAACGGGATTTTTCGAGCCGGAATTCGCCTTCGAGAACCGGCGCGCTGCCTACAGCCGCATCTATTCCTATCGCGACGTGGTCGCCCTCAAAATCGTCGCGCGTCTGCGCGAGGATGCGTCGCTCCAAGAGCTTCGGCGCGTCAAGGAAGAGCTGTCGCGCTACACGCCGGATCTCTGGCGCGGGCTGACGCTGTGGGTCCATGGCGGCAGGATATCATTTCTCAATCCCAACACCGGGGAGCCCGAAGAGGTCGTGTCAGGTCAGAAATTGATGCGCCTGCCGCTGGCCGAGACGCTCGACGATCTCGATGCAAAACTGCGCGCGCTCTTTGAGCGCGATCCCACCGTGGTGGGCCAGATCGAACAGAACCGCCGGGTCCTCTCCAACCGCCCGGTGATCTCGGGGACGCGTATCCCGGTCTCGGCCATCCAATCCTTCCACGAGGCGGGATACAGTCTGGATGCGATCCTTGAAGAATATCCTTCCCTGACTGCCGATGACGTCAAGGCGGCGATCGCCGCGAGCGATGCCGCTTGATCCCCGAAGGACGGCGGATCCCGTTTTTTTTTTGACGAGGGGGCGCCGCGCTCGGTAGGTCGGTTTTTCACCGACCGCGGTCACCAGGTCACCTTCATGCAGGACGCGATGGCGCGGGGATCTCCCGACACACTGGTGGCAGAAATTGCTCTGCGCAATCAGGCGGTCCTCGTGGCCATGGATCGCGACATGCGCCAGATCGCAAAACGCGGCGGGATCGGCGTTCAACGCTTCAAACGGCTCCATCTTCTCCAATTTCGCTGCAAGGAAGCTCAATCGATCCATCGGGCGCGGGGGGCAGCCTCCCTGATCGAGCTCGAATGGGAGATCTCAGAGGCAAAAGCCGCGCGGCGTTTCTGGGTCGAGATCGGCGACGCCTATATCCGCACCCACCGATGACGGGGTGTTCGGCGGCTTGGACCGAAAAGGAGGCCCGAAACTCGGGAACGCGCCGCGTCGACGGATGAGCGGACCCAAAGCGCATGTGGATCCTTGGGATCAGAATGCGCGCCTACCGCTCCTCCTCCACCTCGCCGCCGAGCGCGATATCGAGCTGGCGCTCAAGCTCGGCCATTTCCTCGGCATCCATCATATCGTCCATGTCGAAATCGGGCGCCACCGGGGTCTCGGCCTCGTCCTCCCAGCCTTCTTCGGCCAGCGTGCCGGGCGCGGGCGGGGGCGGGGGCTCCAGGTCGATCAAGAGCGCGCGGGGGCCGTCGGGGCCGGCGACGAGATCTTCGAGAAGCCCCTCCGCCTCGCCCACCAGCGTCATCTCGGCCTCGGGGCTGACGCGGTAGAAGGCCACTTCGCCGATATCGCGCTGGAGGCCGGCAAGCACGTCGCCGCTGCCGTCGTCCAGCGCCAGAAGATGGCTGAAGGCCGCGCGTTTCTCCCAGGCCGCCGGCGTCGCGGCGCCGGCGCGCGGCACCTTCAGCCCGCCCGGACTGGTGCGCAACTCACCGCAAAGAATGTCGAAATCGCCGCTCTGGTGGATCGCCAAAAGCTCCCCCCGCAGCGGCATGTGATGGACCCGGGCGTGCAATGTGGGCGACAGCCCGACGGCCAGCATCAGGCCGCTCTGCCAGGCAAGGCCCGCGCGGACCGAGGCGTTGAGCGCGTCGCGCGCCGCCCCCTGCCCGACCGTCGCCCGCCAGCCCGCGCCGTCTTCGTGCCACAGCTGGAACCCAAGCTCGGCATCCTCGGCCCAAAGCACCAGCGAGCCCGACCCGTCCCGGATCAGACCCCGGGCGCGCTGGCCGCGCGAAAACACGGGCCCGGCGCGGCGCGGCTGGCCCGGCGGGACCAGCCAGACGCCCGGGGCTTGGCCATCCGCGCCCGATCCAGATCCCGTCTCAGGCCCCGTTTCGCCGGGCCAAAGCCCCCAAAGCGCCCCATCGACGGCGGCCAGCACCGGGGCGGCGTCGCCGTCCCGCAGCGTCGCCGCGACCCCATCCGCCGTGGCCGCGATCTCAAACAGCCCAAGCCCCGGCAGGCTGCACCAAAGCCGCCCTTGCGTCCGCGCAAAGGATGGCGGCCCGGGCGGCGGACCCTGCCACAGCGTCCGCTCCCCGCCCGCGGCATCGGGCGTGACCAGCCAGGCCCGGTCCGCCTCGCGCACATAGGCGACGACCCGCGGGTCGGGCGTCTCCAAAAGCCGCATCGCCACCAGCCCTTCAAGCGCTGCAATCCCTGGCGCCCGCACACCCTCAATCTTGAGCTTCGACCCTGTCACCCGATGTCTCTCCTGCCCGTCCCGGACCGCGCGCGGCCCCGCGCCCGACCGACCCTTATCGCCGAAAGCGTTTCGACCCGGCCTTGAAACACAAAGCGCGGCGCTTGGCCAAGGCTTGCAGCGCTTCGGCTGTCTCTTGAGGCAGGCAAGATCGCTTTTCGCGCGTGCTTGACAAGGACCGGCGGCCAAAACGATCCAACACGCCCTCGCCCGCTTTTGCCGGGCCGAACGGCGCGGCAAAAGGCGGCGCGCCATCGTGCTGTCGCGCGACCCGGGCGCAAGCGTGCTGTCGCGCGACCCGGGCGCAAGCGTGCTGTCGCGCGACCCAGGCGCAAGCGTCCTGTCGCAGGACCGGCGCGCGGGGGAAAATCAGGGCCAATGGCGGGCGAAACGCCTCAGTTGGCCTCCACCGCGCGCAGGGTGGCAAGCGCGTCGCGGGCGCGGGCGATCTGGGGGATCGTGCTGTCGCCCGCCACGTCCAGCACCCTTTGGAATTGCGCGGCCGCCTCGGCGGAGCGGTCGAGGGCGAGATACGTCATCGCCAGGTGGTATTGGACCAAGGGCTCGCCCGGCAACGCCTCCGCAGCTGGCTGCAGGGCGGCAAGCGCCGCGTCATACTCCCCCCGGCGGTACAGGATCCAGCCCCAGGTGTCCTGGAACGCCGGCACGTCGGAGCCACGCAGACGGCGGGCGATGCGGTAGGCCTCTTCCAACGCCTCCGGGTCGTCACGGGTCGTCGTCAAAAGGCTCGCCAGATTGTTGGCCACGATCAGGCTGCCGGCATTGTCCTCGTAAAGCGTGCGGTAGATCTCGATCGCCCCCGCCATATCGCCCGCCCGTTCGCGCAGCGAGGCGCGGGCCCAAAGCAGGTTGCCCGCCCGCGGATGCACGTCAAGCGCCGCGGCGATGGCGGTCTCGGCGGCCTCGGTCTCCTCGGCGCGGATGAGCGAGCGGACAAGCTCCAGCCAGATGCGGGCAGAGCCGTCATCCTCCGCCAACAGCGTGCGATAGATCTCGGCCGCTGCGCTGTGGTCGCCCGAATGGTCGATCAAGGCCGCATCGAGATAGCGGAACAGCCGGTTCTCGGGCTCGGCCGCCAGCAGCCCGTCGACATAGGCCCGCGCGGCCCCAGCCTCGTCGCGCGCCAGATGCGTGCGCAGGATCGCGACCCGCGCCTGGTCATTGCCATCGCCGGCCTCGGCAAGATCGCCGAGAAAGCTCATCACATCGTCCTGACGCTCCTGCCCGGCCAGGATCCGCACCCGCAACCGGTCGGCGGCGGCCAGCGTCTCGGGCGTCGCGGCGCGGCGCAGCATGGTCTCGATCCCCTCGGCGCGCGACCAATCCGAGACGCGGGTGTAAGCCTCACCCAGCGCTGTGACGAGCTGGACATTGTTGCGGTCGCGCCGGCCCGCGGCCTCCAGAAGCTCAACCGAGATTTGGTCGCGCCCCTCGACGGTCAGAAAACGGACATAGCGCAGCGTCTCCGCCGCCCGATTGCCCGACACATCCACCGCCTGGGCCAGAAGATCGCCCGCAAGCTCCCGGCTGCCGTTGCGGATATGGGCATCGGCCATCAGCGTCATCAGCTCGGGGTCTTCGGGCGTATCGGCCAGCGCGGCGCGCAACAGCGAGATCGCGGCGTCGGTGTCGTCGCCCTGGATCTGCCAGCGCGCGCGCATTTTCAGCGCGGCCACCATGCCGCTGTCGGCGGTCAACACCTGATCGACCAGCGCCTCGGCGCCGGCACGATCGCCCGCGGCCAGCAACATCCGCGCCAGCGAGGCCTTCATCCGAAGCGTCTGGTCGGTGTCGGGCGCGGCATCCGCGATCACGGCGCGCAGCTCGGCGATCGCGGTGTCCCGGTCGCCCTGGTTGAACAGGATGCCCGTGCGGATCGCGCGGTAAAGATCGGGGTTGGTGCCATCGGCGGCAAGGCGGTCAAGCTCTACCAGCGCGGTGTCCTCGCCCCGCACTTCGCGCAGAAACCCGATCAGCATCTGGCGCGCGGCGTCGTCCGCGACCGCAGGATCGACCCGGGCGCGCAAAAACGCCTCCGCCGTCTCGGCCTCGCCTTGGCGCAGGTAAAGCCGCACCAGTTCGGTGACGACGTCCTGCTCTTCCGGGAAGCGCTCCAGCATCTCAAGATACATCGCCTCCAGCGCCGCCAGATCGCCCGCCTCCTGCAGAAGGCCGCGCTTCAGCGCATAAAGCCCGCGCTCTTCGGGCAGGATCTGAAGCGTCTCGTCGATGACGGCGCGGGCCTTGTCCTGATCGCCGTCGATCAGGTGCATCTCGATCACGACCTCGCGCAAGAACAGCGCCCCGGGCAGGTCGGCGATCATCGCCTCGGCCTGGCGCGCCAGCGCACGGCGCGCGCTCATATCATTGTCGCGGACGGCGGTTTCATAGTCCATCGCCAGCCCGATCAACCGCACGTCGGCCCGCTCGGGCGCAAGCGCAAGCGCGGCTTGGCCATGGCGGCGCACGGCCTCCCACCGGCGCTGGACCAGCGCCATTTCAGCCAGCGCCAGCTGGCCGTCGAGATCGTCGGGATATTGCTCGACAAGACGAAGATACTGCCCAAAGGCTTCCTGCGTGCGGCCTTCCGTGCGCACCAGGGCGGCATAGGTCTTGCGCGCCTCGCGGTGAAATCCGTTGAGCTTGAAGACATTGCGGAATTCCACCTTGGCCCGGGACGGATCGCCCTCGGCAACCAGTTCCAGCGCGCGCTGGAAATGCTTTTCCGCGCGCTCCTCGGGGCTTTCGCAGGCGGCCAAAACAACGAGCGCGGCCAGGGCCACCAGCGTGCGCCACCCTGGAAACCGCAACCCCGGACACTGCAACCCCAGATACCGCAACCCCAGACACTGCACCATTGTCGTCTCTCCCATCCTGGCCCGTCCTGGCCCGCTCTGGTTTCCGCAGACGCCCCGCCGGGTCCGGTCTGCCGGGCAGTGGCCCGAAATTGTGCCGCGTGTCGTGCCCAACGGTCCCTGGGACCGGCCCCATTCGCGGCGGATCAATACATATGCAATCGCTGACCGGGCGGGGCAACCCGACCCTGGCTCCAACCCGGCTCCTCCCCGGGCCGCAGCCCTGCAAGGCCTCCAGCCGGGCCCGATCCCGCGACCCATCCTCGACGCATTGAACGGCCCTTTGGCTTCTGCCGAGCATTGCTGCGCGCATCCTGCGGCAGAAGCGTCGCGAAACCTTTAAGTTGGCCTATACTAATTGGCCCATACTAAGTCGGCCGATACGCCCGAATTTTTTGCCGGGACCTGGGATCGGATTTCAGGTTTCGCCCGCCCCGGGATATCATCGTCTCGGCGCCATAGTCTCGGCGCCATCTCCTTGCGCCATCGTCTTCTTGCGGCCCGCCCTGCGCCCAAGCGACGGCCCGCGGGTTTGATCGGTCGCTTTAAGGGACCCGATCCTTTGGGCCTAAAACCGTCCTCTCAGTAGCCCGTGCCACGCACGACCACACGCACGGTGCGCAGGATGATCCAAAGATCGGTCAAGAACGACAGCGTCCGGTCGTACTGGGCGTCGAAACGGGCGCGGTCTTGGAACGAGCTCGCATTCCGGTCGGACACCTGCCAATTGCCGGTGACGCCCGGACGATGTCTGTGATAGGCCTCGCCCGGATACAGCGCGACTTGGTTTTCCATGATCGGACGCGGCCCGACCAAGGACATGTCGCCGCGCAACACATTCCAAAGCTGCGGCAACTCATCCAGCGAGGTTTTGCGCAGGATCCGGCCAAGCGGCGTGATCCGGGGGTCGTTTTTCAGCTTTTGGTCGCGGTCCCATTCCGCCCGGGCGATCGGGTCGGCGGCCAGATGCGCGGCCAGACGCGCATCGGCGTCGACGACCATGCTGCGCAGCTTCCACATCTTGAAGGGCTTGCCGCCGCGGCCGATGCGGGTTTGCGCGTAAAAGCTGGGCTGCCCGTCGCGGGCGATCAAAAGCGCAAGGATCGCCACCACGGGCACCACGATCACGGCGCTGACCAAGACCAGGGCGATATCCAGTGTCCGTTTGATCACGCTGCGATAGACGGCGGTGCTGAAAACGCGCGATTTGGCCGGGACGAACCCGGACAGTCTGGACTTCGGTCCAGATATCGGGCTCAGATCGGCGGCGGGTCCTACGGGGGTTCCTACCGGGGTCACCGTGACGTCGCGGCGAAACTCTCGAAAGCTCATCGTCATATGGTTACGCAACGGCGCTTCGGCCGTCCCTCCTACACTCCCATGCGCCTCCACAGTCCCCTCCGGCGATTCCATTTCCGGCTCTTCGGACTGCCCCCGGTGGCGACGCACCGTTCGTTAATCAACGATTCATCCGTAACCCATTTTAAGATAAAAGCGAACCTCATTTGACGAAGACTTATACCAGATTTTATCCTTTATGTCGGATCTGGGCGGCAGGGCGGCGGCGGGGCCGTGAAACGCGACAAGATCCGGGCGAAATCCCGTCCTAAATGTGTAAATTATGATCTTTTGCGCCGCCAGTGACCGTCTTTTTGTCGAAATTGCATGGTTTGGCAGGGCAAGCGTGACCACATGCGGACTGCGGCTCGGGGCGCAAAAGGCAGGGCGCGCCTCCGGGCGCAAAAGGCTGGGCGCGGCTCTGGGGGCAACGACTGGACGCAAGGACGGCGCGCAAAGATTGCACGCAGCCGCCCTTAGCGTGCAGAAGAGCCCCGGAAAAGCCCGGTTTGACAGGCGCAATCTGAAAGGCGCACGCTGAATGATATCGACTTCGGCCCTTTACATGGAGTTTTTCGGGCTCTCCGAGCGGCCCTTCACCCTCCTGCCCGATCCCGATTTCCTGTTCTGGGCGCCGGGGCACCGGCGCGCCTTCACCGTGCTCGAATACGGGATCCTGACCCGCGCGCCGATCACCGTCGTCACCGGCGAGGTCGGGGCGGGCAAGACCACGCTGATCCAAAAGCTTCTGCGCCTGGTCGAAGACGACGTCACCGTCGGGCTGATCTCCAACGCCCAGGGCGGGCGCGGCGCGCTCTTGCAATGGGTGCTGAACGCGCTTGGCCTCGCCTATGCCGACAGCCGCGATTATGTCACGCTGTTCCAGCAGTTGCAGGATTTCCTGATCGCCGAATACGCGGCCGGGCGGCGCGTCATCCTGATCATCGACGAGGCGCAGAACCTGTCGGTCGAAGGGCTGGAAGAGCTGCGGATGCTGACCAACATCAACTCCGGCAAGGACGAGCTGTTGCAGCTGGTGCTGGT
>ERZ1740062.671-NODE-671-length-16562-cov-4.139274_pt1 | contig 16562 bp, 13 predicted proteins | sample MGYA00581741_ERZ1740062 | MGnify/ENA primary metagenome ERZ1740062 (study PRJEB43018, sample SAMN04849747) | marine metagenome | isolation source: floating plastic debris | place: Pacific Ocean | collected 2008-09-01 | study: EMG produced TPA metagenomics assembly...
CGTTCGGTCTCCATCGTCCTCTTTCTATGGGTCTCCATTCCCCTTTCCTGCTGTCTCAAGAAATCCTTGATATGGTATTCAATGTTGGAGGAATCCGCCTTTATCTTCAAGTTGTCCCATTTCTTGGTGAACGCTTCCAGTTTGCCTATCGAACGGTTGAAGCCTTCTATTTCCTCCGTCAGTAGTTCCATCATCTCATCCATCTTTTTCATAATGCCATTTTTTATTCGTTTCTATATTCCAATGCCCGTTTCCAGTCATATTTTGATGGTCTTTTTTACAATCATCTTGGCAAGCCTGAGGGCTATGTTGGCACTCAGCTCCACGGTGTTCCCCATGAGTTGGACGGTTTTTGAATCTTTCACGAGAATGCCTCTTTCACTGTTCTTGGAGAGTTCGATGGCCAGGTTGTTTATCGACATCGAACGGTGTACCTCGCTGCCCTTTAGGCTGTGTCCCTTATATTCAAATCGAAAGCCTTGCAACTTGTTCGATTTGTTGATATGGGGAACGACCTTGACCTCGTGCCTCTTCATGTACTTCATGTATTGGTCAAAATCCTTTGGTCCGTTATCCGCCATCACCTTTTCGTGAATCTGTTTTATTTGGCTTCGTATCTCCTTGAGCTCGTTCTGCTTTTCCCTTTGTACGTCTTTTACCGTGGTCATTCCCATTTCCCTGGCAACTTCCTGGGCGGCCAATTGGCTCCGCTTTCCGATAAAGTTGTCCTTGTACGCCTTTCCATCAAAACCGATTCGGTTGACATACAGGTGGACATGGACATGCCGTTTGTCCCGATGTACAAAGGCAATGGCCTGATGGTCCTTCAAGTCCATTTTTTGGATAAACCTTTCGGTGATTTTCTTGAGCTTCCCTTGACCTAGGTTTTTGCCATCTTCTATGGTGGGGCTCAATACAAAGCTCAGGGTGTTGTTCTTGCACCTTTTGTTTTGCTCTTGGATTATCCTGAACTCCCCGGTGATTTCTTTTGGGGTCCGTCCCGCCAAGTGTCGGGAGTGGACGATTTCAGCGTCCTTTTCCTGGTTCCAGCCATAGCCTATGGATGCCCTGGTATGCGATATGGATTTGCCCTTGCCTATCATTTCTTGAAATTGTAGAGGTGTTTCCTGATTTCTTCTGCAAGCTGTTCCACTTCCCTTGCGAGTCTGGGATTGCGCTTTTTGAACATGTTGCCAATCCTGGTAAAGTTGTTCTTGTATTTGACCAACATGGCATAATGCTCCATCTGTTCCTGGGTGAGGCGTTCGATATTGTTGTCTCCGAAAGCGGAACTACGGCAGTATTCCGAAAGAGAAATACCTGCCCTGTTGGCCCTTTTTTTCAGCACTTTCTTTTCATAAATACTACACCTGAACTTGATATAGTCCCTTTTCATCTTTTCCCCTTTGCGACCTTCGGAAGCAAAGCAAGATCGTCTTTGTGGCAACAAAGACACATCTTGAATTGCATACCGGTTTCAAATTATAGGGTAAACATCATCAACAGGGTTTAAAGGGAAATTTTAACTCTTGAGATTAGGGTTACTTGAAAAATATTCAAGATGAATCAAAGATTCTTGGAAAGTCAGAAATACTATAGCAGCATAAGAAATGCGCCCTATTCCGATTTTACCAAACGCTAACCTATCTGGACGCTATAAAATCGAAACAGGTACCGGCGCAAGGTAAGTTATGGTAAGATTTGGGCGAGTCAAAAACTAACAACCTTATCCAAAGCTTCATCTTCGTCTTTACTTATGAAATTTGATTGGTAATTCATCGTCGTGGTAATCGAAGAATGTCGATATAATTTTTGAAGAGTCTGTAGAGGAATTGTATCACCAGAAATATTTCCAAAGCTATGCCTCGCAATATGCATACTTAGGTTTTTTTCAATGCCAACTTGTTTAGCAATTTTCTTTAGATGTCTATTAAAATTTCTTGTGACTGTTTTGATTCTGGTTTTTAAGACTCTAGTATTTTCCAAATCTATATTTCTAAGCTCCGGAAAAACCAAGTTATTTTCATTAGCAGGAAGCTTTTTGTATCTGTATAAAATTGTTTGAGCCTTCTCAGGTATTTTCAATGAAACAAGCTTATCATTTTTACTCATTCTGTATCTAAGTCTTCCATCAGTCAAATCCGACCATTTAAGCTGTATGATATCCGTCATACGCATGCCGGCAAAATAAAAACTCATTAGCCAGACATTAAGCGCATGTTGCTGGGCAGTCGTCAAATCGTTGGCGCCTTCTAATTTTTGCAACTCTTCTATATTTAATCCAACCTTATCTGATTCTGGAAATTTTATTTGATACCTACCTCGTCCAAAAGGATACTTGTTTCTATCTGCTATCCCATCACTTATAGCCTGATTGTAAATAGTACGAATAGGAATCATGTAATTGACAGCAGTACGAGGAGCTACTTGCCTATGACGGATTAAGTAGGTCTCAAATTTCTTTAAAAGTGTAGGGGTGATTTCATCAAACGATAAATCTTTTTTTTTAGTGTAGGTCAAAAACCTTTCAATTCGTCCCTTCTCATTTTTGAATTGATAATATTGATTTCTACTTTTTAACCTTTCAAGATATTTTTTAGCGAAAGCTCCAAAATCTTCCTTTTCTATACCAATAATGTCTTTTTTGATATTTCTTAGGGATGTGTCCTTGTTTGAAATCTCTGATTGTAATAATCTTTCATTAGCCTCAGATAGTTTCTTGAGTAAAAAATGGTTTATCATTTTTGAGTTAGGGTGCGAACGTTTCACTTTATGGTTGGAACTATCCCAAAAATCATGATTGATGTACTGACCAGTATGGATGAAGGAAGATTTTCTATTCTTTGTAATCCTTATGGCAAGAGGATATTTTCCCTGAGAATTGGGCTTTTTCCTTAATACAATCTGAACTGAACCCATTACAACCTATTTGTGCAAAGATATAAAATATAGGTACAACATAGGTACAACATTTTTGCATATCAAAGAGTATTATATGATATTAAACTAAATCATTTAATACATAAAAAATTGATTTTCAACTACTTTATAATATTTTGAACTTTAGTGTCGTAATTTTCATAACCCTGAGGTCGGGAGTTCAAGTCTCCCTCTCGCTACAAAAACAAATCCCAAATTAAGGTTTGGGATTTTTTTATGGAATGATTTTTCGTCTTTTGAAATGTGTTATTCCTCCACAATGTCCATATGCTTCAACAAAAAAGAGGCATTCATGTTTTGACACTGTCCTTGTTTTAGTTTGTAATCAAAAAACAGGGTGTCATTTTTGATTTCCGTTTCGAAGAAATAGTTTTGGACAGGGGTTAATTCAGCCTCCAAGGTGCAAAGGCTCACATCATGGGTGGCAATGATTCCTGGAACCTCCATGCTTACAAGGCGTTGAATGATTTTTTTGGAGCCGGTTGCTTTATCCACACTATTGGTTCCTTTCAAGATTTCATCCAAAACTACCAAATAGGGTTCCTTTTTGAGTTTCTCTATGATATATTGCAAACGACTGAGCTCTGCAAAGAAATATGAACTTTCGTCAGTTAGGGAATCCGTGGTTCGCATGCTGGTCAGCAACTTGATAGGGGTATAATTCGCAGCTTTGGCACAAACAGGCATTCCACAATTGGCCATTACCACAAACAAGGAAACGGTCCGCAAAAAAGTACTTTTCCCCGCCATATTAGCCCCCGTAACAATAAAAAACTCCCGTGGACCTAGAGTCATATTACTACTAACCCGTTGACCTGGATTTAACAAAGGATGTCCTAGCGCTTTGGCTTCTATCAGCATGTTATCCCCCTCAGAAACTTCGGGGAAAGCAAAACTGGGATGATTGAACACAAAAGTTCCCAAGGAATTTAGCGCATCGAAATTCGAGACCACTTCAAACCAGGCTTCTACCAAATGTGCATAACGTTGAATCCATTGTTCAATGCGATAGGTACATGCGACATCCCATAGGAAAAAACCATTGCCCAACACGGCAACCAACAGATTGTTACGGTTGTCAAAGGCATCAAGCGCCCTAGAAAAATCCTTGAAAATAGCAGAGGCTACCTTGTTATCAGTTCGAATACGTTCCTGTTGTTCTTTTAAAACCGAACTATCAAAGGTTTCTTTTTCAATGGCTTCAAGCAACAATGCATACTGCTGCACGGTATCTTTCATTTTGGATACTCTTGGTCCAAATTGATTGATTCGTTTTACATAGATTCCTGTAACCCCAAGTCCCAAAAACAACCAATACATAATTGCGGAAGGGGGCACCTTATCAATGCTCGTGAGTATAATCAGGATAATCGAAATAGAACCAAAAGCGTAGGGCAACCAAGACATCATGCTAGGTATGAAAGCGCTATAATTTTGCAACCATTGCACAATCAGGGCAGTTTTAGTTTCTGTTTTGAATCTGCGTGCCTCTGCCGTAAAATCTTGTCGCCAATCTGTTTTTTGGGCTAAAACTTTAAGGGCCTTTTGTTTCTCCTTAATACTTGCACAATTATTGGATTGAAGGCGATTGGCTAATTTTTCAGCACCCTCAATCAAACCTGTGCGATTTACATATTGAAAGAAAGAACCTCTTCCAAACAGGTCAATATCCGATGCGAAGTCATGAGCAGTTTTTTCAAACTTCTTACCATCCTTTCGGTCATGAAACGAAAAATCCAGAATGGCCAGTTCTTCGGTATTAATGGCATAGAGTTCTTTATGATGCTCGTAGTCTCGTTTTACTTTTTGATATTGTTTCAAGAAGAATATGAAAACGACAGTTCCGCCAAACCCTATGATTCCTGACCACAGAGCAGCCTCCCACGTCAGGTACACACCCAACCAGGAAAGTAAAAAAACAAGAATGCGAACCGCACTTAAAAGTCTAAGCCTTTTAAGGTCTTCACCAAACTTCAATATAAAGGCATCACGCCTATCTTGATAAAATGTTTTTGGGTCGGTCATTGTCTTTACGGAATTACCAAAAGAATGTGCTAAGATACAGGCTTCGGGCAACATCTAGCCTGACAAAATTGACCTGATTCTTGTTTACCTTTGGAATATGAAAAATACCATCTCGCAAAGGGTCGCCGACTTTTTAAAGGGATTCCCTCCATTCAGTAGTCTCACGGATATCGATTTGGAGACTTTGGCTTACGAAGTCACTATCATGCATAAGGCCAACAATGCGGTGGTATTTGAAGAAGATGAAGACCCGCATGGGCATTTTTATATGGTCCATAAAGGTGCTGTAGCCTTAGAACGAAAAGAAACCGGCGCTATCGTGGATATTTGCGATGAAGGTGACCTTTTTGGACTGCGTCCCTTGATGGCACAGGATAAATATCGATTGGAAGCGAAAGCACACGAAGAGAGTATTTTGTACGCTATTCCCTTTTCGAAATTTAAACCCTTGGTACTTTCCAACCCTGAAATAGGAACCTTTTTGATTGAGAGCTTTGCCTCCAATACGCGAAATCCGTACTCCCAAAAATACCGAGGGTCCTTATACGGTGTTGAGCACGATGATAAGGTAGGAGCTGAAAATAGGTTGTTGGACATTCAAACCGTACCCTACTCTGCCCAGCTGGTAACTTGCTCTGCGACCACTTCAATAAAAGATTTGGCCAAAAAGATGTCTGAACGACACGTAGGTTGTATTCTGGTTACGAAAAAGAAATTACCCATTGGAATAATCACAGATAAAGATTTGCGCAACAAAATGTTCACTGGGGAAATTCCCATTGAGGGAAAAGCAAGTCAAATCATGTCTTCTCCCGTGATTACCTACCCGCTTGACCTTACCATTACCCAAGCGCAAATGGCCATGATGAAAAATAGCATAAGCCATTTATGTCTTACCGAAGATGGAACGCCAGATACACCCGCCGTTGGAATTTTATCGAAACATGACGTAATGGTGGCTTTGGGAAATAATCCAGCCGTATTGATGCGTGCTATAAAACGAAGCTCCGAGGTGCAACAATTGCGCTCCATTCGCCTTGGCCTGATGAATTTGTTGCGGGGGTATTTGGAGCAAAACATCCCCATCGGTTTGGTGAGTAAAATCATTGCGGAATTAAAGGATGCCATGACCAAACAAATCATTACCATAGTTTTGGAAGGTATGCCAGAATCGCCTCCAGCCCAATTTGCATGGCTGACTATGGGAAGTCAAGGTAGAGGTGAACAACTGCTAAATACAGACCAAGACAACGCAATTCTCTATGCGGATGTTTCTGAAAAAAAGAAGGAAAAAACCGCTGCCTACTTTTTAGAACTGGGTAAACGAGTCACGCAAGCCCTCAATCATATCGGATTGGAGTATTGTCCCGCTGAGATGATGGCCTCCAACCCCCTTTGGTGCCACAGTTTGCAGGAATGGAAAGCAGTTACCAATTTTTGGATTACCAATCCAGGGCCAGACGAGGTGTTGTTATCATCCATTTTCTTTGATTATAATATGACTTACGGAGATAAAAGTCTGGTAGACAAACTGTCGAACCATATTTTCGAGCAGGTCAAAAAGAATCCCTTGTTTCTATCCCATTTGGCAAGTGGTGCCCTTAAAAAACCTACGCGGAGAGGCTTTTTCCGGGATTATTTAGTGGAACAAGATGGGCAGCATAAGGATTCGTTTGATGTAAAGTTGCGGGTACTCATGACCATGATTGATGCGGCAAGGGTCCTTATCTTATCCCATCATGTCAAATCCATCAACAATACCGCAGACCGTTATGAAAAACTGGCGGAACTGGAAGAACAAAATCGTGAAATTTACTTGGCTTGTTCCTACGCCAGTAAGGCCCTGCTCAAGTTCAGAACGCTACAAGGCCTCCTGAACAATGATTCTGGCAGGTTTATTTCTCTGGATTTATTGAACAAAGAAGAAAAGCTCAAATTGAAACGTACCTTCAGAACTCTGAGGGAGATACAAGAATTGCTTGAAGTGCGATTTCAGGTGAAAAACCTATTACGTTAGCATGGGGTGGTTTGAAAGGAAATCCAACAATGAAACCCTTCCAGAGTTTTGGAAAACCTATGTAGGGCATTTTCAAAACAAAGCCCCAGAGACCATTGCCGAAACGCGCTTTGTAGTTTGGGACACGGAAACTACCGGTTTTAGTTCAGAAACGGATAGAATTTTATGTATTGGCGGGGTGAGCCTCATAAACAAACAAATTACCGTAAAGGATAGCTTTGAAGTGTTTCTCCAGCAAGACTACTACAATGCCGAATCTGCTACCATTCATGGAATTCTAAAGCGTGAAAAACAGACGTGTATTACTGAAGAAGAAGCTATTATCCAATTTCTGGATTATATCAAAGATGCTGTCTTAGTAGGTCATCATGTGGGTTTTGATGTCAAAATGTTCAATACTGCTTTGCAGCGTCATCAACTCCCTCCATTAAAAAACAAAACTTTGGATACAGGCCTGCTGTATAAAAACACGCTCCTTGCTACTAGCATGTTGAAGAAAAAAGACCACTACACCTTGGACGAACTTGCTGAGAAATTCAACATTTCCCAAAAAGACCGTCATACCGCCTTAGGCGATTCTTTAATTACCGCCATGGTTTTTTTGGATATTTTGGAGCGTTTCAAATTGAACCATCTAAGGGATTTGTTCAGAAAACAAACCCCTAGACGTTCTCCTTTTTGGTAACTACAAGCGTTCCTCAATAATTTGGTCAACCACCTCTGGATTCAACAAGGTAGAAGTGTCGCCCAAGTTCCCCATTTCGTTGGAAGCAATTTTGCGCAAGATGCGACGCATAATTTTTCCACTTCTTGTTTTGGGCAAACCGGGTACAAATTGAATTTTATCCAGTTTTGCAATTGGACCAATTTTATTGGCGATCTGTTCATTGATTTCCTTGGAAAGATTGCTTCGGTCACGTGACTCCCCCGTTTCTTTAAGAATGATGTAGCCATACAATGCATTTCCTTTAATGTCATGAGGGAATCCGACAATTGCAGATTCAGCTACGGCCGGATGCTCGTTGATAGCATCTTCAATTGGAGCAGTACCCAAATTGTGACCTGAAACGATAATCACATCATCTACCCTACCGGTAATACGATAGTACCCCACCTCATCACGTAGCGCGCCATCACCTGTAAAATACTTTCCTTCGTAAGCCGAAAAATAAGTGTCTTTATAGCGTTGATGATTCCCCCAAATGGTTCTAGCGATGGAGGGCCATGGGAATTTGATGCATAAACGCCCATCCGCAGGATTTCCTTTGATTTCGGTACCCGTTTCATCCATCAAAGTAGGTTGAATCCCAGGCATCGGCAAAGTGGCATAGGTGGGTTTGGTGGGTGTTGAAAAAGGAACCGGAGAAATCAAAATACCTCCTGTTTCAGTCTGCCACCAGGTGTCCACGATGGGACAATTCTTTTCACCGACATGGTCATTGTACCAGTGCCACGCTTCTTCATTTATGGGTTCCCCTACGGTTCCTAGAACTTTTAAACTTGAAAGGTCATACTTGGTGACAAAATCCAGGTTCTCTTTCGCCAAAGCTCTAATTGCAGTAGGTGCTGTATAAAACTGATTGATTTTGTGTTTTTGTACAATCTCCCAAAAACGCCCATAATCCGGATAGGATGGAACTCCTTCAAACATGACCGTTGTAGCACCATTGGCCAAAGGTCCATATACAATATAGGAGTGTCCGGTAATCCATCCGATATCAGCGGTACACCAATAAATATCATCCTCACGATACTGGAAGACATTCTTGAACGTAAATGCTGTGTAGACCATGTACCCTGCGGTAGTATGCATCATTCCTTTTGGTTTTCCGGTTGAACCGGAGGTATACAAAATAAACAAGGGGTCTTCTGCTTCCATAATTTCTGGAACACAATCCGAATAGGCCGACTCCATTAAAGGCGCCAGCCAATAATCCCGATTTTCAACCATCTCTACCGGGGTTCCGGTACGTTTCACAACCAAAACAGATTCTATTGAAGGGCATTCTTGAAGGCCTTCATCTACAATGCTTTTTAAATCCAAAATCTTTTTCCCGCGATACGAACCATCGGAAGTCAGCACCATTTTAGCCCCACAGTCAACAATTCGAGTGGCGAGAGCAGTAGAAGAAAAACCTGCAAAAACCACCGAATGAATCGCACCAATTCGGGCACAAGCCAGTACCGAAATGGCAAGCTCAGGCACCATGGGAAGATAAATCACAACTCTATCCCCTTTTTGAATACCCTTGTCTTTTAGCACATTAGCCATTCTGCACACTTGGTCGTGTAATTCGCGATACGTAATGTGCTGCGCTTCCTCATTTGGGTCATTGGGCTCAAATAGAATAGCGGTCTTATCCCCTCGAATTTGCAAATGGCGGTCAATACAGTTCTCCGTAATATTGAGCTTTGCCCCATCAAACCATTTGATTTCTGGCTTGGTGAAATCCCACTCCAAAACCGAATCCCACTTTTTTCGCCACACAAAATGCTCCTCGGCAATCTCTTCCCAAAATATCTCAGGATACCTTACAGATTTGCGATATACTTGAAAATATTCTTCCAGTCTTTTGATATGATAGTTACTCATTGTGCTTAGGTTTATTGTTATATGATTTCTTTTACTTCTTCTATGATTTTCTTCACCGTAAAGGGTTTGGTGAGGTACTTGTCTGCACCCATGTCCAAGCCTTTTTGAATATCAGAATGTTTGTTTTTCGCTGATAGGAACACCACTTTGGTATGCTGCATTTGTTCGTTTTCCTTGATTTTTTTTAGCGTTTGGTATCCGTCAACATTTGGCATCATGATATCCAGCAAGACCAAATCGGGAAGGACGGATTCTGCAATTTGGAGTGCTTCTTCGCCGTCGCGGGCGATAAAGACTTCGAAATTGCTTTTTTTGAAGGCGTACTCCAAGGCCATCACAATGTTAGGCTCATCGTCAACAATCAATATTTTATGTTCTGCTTTCGGGTTCTCCATATTGCTGCTATACTTAATTAGGATGGGTGGGCAAGGTAAACACAAAACGTGCGCCTTCTGAAAAATCTGGGTCTGCCCAGATATTCCCTTTATGACTTTCGATTATCTTTTTACAAATGGCCAATCCAAAACCACTGCCTTGGGGTTTTCGTGTATTCTGGTATTTGGATTGGTAAAACTTTTCGAAAATATATTGAAAATCTTCTTCGGCGATACCCCTTCCATTATCTTCTACAATCACTTTTACTTGTTGGGCTTCGTTTTGAGCTCGCAATTGCACCTTTCCACGCTTTGCCTCGGTGAACTTAAGGGCATTGGATAACAAGTTTGTCAATACTTGCCCTACCCTATCCTCATCATAATAGGCCATGGTGTCTGAAATTTCAGAAGTGATAATCTGCACCCCTTTCTTTTCAGCAAGTTGATGGATGCCCCTAACGGCCTTCTGAATAGTATCCCGAACCGAACGGTGTTCCAATTGAAGCTCCTGACGCCCATTGGATAATTTCTCCAAATCCAAAATATTACCAATCAAAGTCTGTAGCCTATCGGCATCTTCTTGAATATTCTTCAAAAAGTTCTCCTTGAACTCATAAGGCATATCGCCTTCATAGTCTACTAAAACTTCAGCTGCTGCTTTGATACTGGTAATAGGTGTTTTGAGCTCGTGGGCAACCGTATCTAAAAACTCATCTTTCAAGCGGTCTTGTTGTACCAATTCATCATTGGCCGATTGCAATTGTCCCGCGAGTTGTGACAATTCTTTTGATTTCTGGGTCAAGATTTTATTGGTCGCTCGTGTAGTCTTGGTATCTTCCAGAATATTCAATACTTCTTGTAAACTAATAGGATGTTCTTTCGCGACATTCCCAATTAACATGCGAGCAGAAACGCTTCCCAAAGTACCCGTCAATAATTTCTCCGAGATATTTATCAAGCGTTCTTCCGCTTTCTGGTTGTTTGGACCCCTTCCATTTCTTTTATAAAATTGTTGGAATTCTTTCTCTGTTTTCTCATTTCCCAAAAACCGATTCAGTACTTTCTTCACATCCTCTACGTACGCTTCCCCTCTCCAAACATAACCTTGTTCATCATTTCCGATAACACTATTGACGTGAACAAATAGCTCCCCAAAGTTTCGTTCGCGGTAATTCGCAACGATGAGCAAGGAAAACAAACAGTAGAGGGATAGATTCACTAAAAGACTCCAAAAAAGCGCATGTGCTTCTGCGGAAAGCATGTCCATCCAGAACAATCCAAAAGGCTTTAAAGAAGAAATACCAAAATATCCTTCTGTGATGAAATCCGAATTGCTTCCCAATCCTAAGGAAGAACGTGGAAGAATAAGCGAGAAAACCACTACCGCAAACCCTGCAATCATCCCAATTTAAGAGCCCGTAGCCGTACCACGGTTCCAGAAGAGACCCAAAAAGAACGAAGGTGCCAATTGCGCAATGATAACAAACGCAATCAGACCCAGTGAAAAGAGAGACAACTGGCTGGAAAAATAATAGTAAAACAAATAGGCCGTCACGACCAAAACAAAGATGGAAACGCGTCGTACATTTCGAATATAGCGCGTATTGGTTTCAGGATTGGTTTGAAACAATCGGTCCAACAAACCGTAGGGAATCAACAAGTTGTAGCTCACCAATGTGGACAAGGCCAAAGTAGAAACTACCACCATGGAAATTACGTCAGAGAATCCCCCGATAAAAACCATCAAAGCCAATCCGGTGTTCCCCTCGGCCAAAGGCAACAATAGGCTATAGTAATCAGGATTCACTCCTGTGCCTAGAGATAATTTACCTGCAAAAGCAATGTAAAAAACGAAAATATTGAACAGTAGAAGGTATAAAGAGAAAAACCAAATGGCTTTTTTGATATATTTTGGGTCTTCGTTTTCGACTACTGCAACATGAAACTGTCTTGGCAACAAGAAAATGGCCAAAAAGGATAACATGATCGTGTAGAACCAAGAAATACCATGGTTAAGTCCTTTAAACGTTACCAAGGATTCGAAGCCTTCAAGCAATGCAGCCTGATTGTAGATGTCTTTTGGACTATCGAACAAAGCAAAACAGACATAACTTCCGATAACCAAAAAGAAAACCAATTTGATAATCGATTCAAAAGCCACCGTGGTAATCAATCCGCGCCGGCTTCGCGATGCATCAGTTGCTAGAGTCCCAAAAAAAGCAATAAATACCGCTAGTAGTAGTGATATGTAAAAGGTGGTATCGGAAAAGATGTTATCCGCTGTTTGGGTAGAACCACTCAGCAATTGAAATGTTTCGGATACGGCTTTCAGTTGCAGCGATATGTAGGGAACGATGCCAAAAATACAGATGATGGCAATCAACGCTCCCAATTGCCTATCGTTACCATAGCGAAGGGATACAAAATCTGCTATACTCGCAATCTTATTATTTTTCGCGATTTTGATAATGCGCGTCATGATAAACATCCATAGCGGTAAGGCAATAACAGGACCCAAATAAATCGTCAGGAAATCAATTCCCGAATTTGCCGCTACACCTACGCTTCCATAATAGGTCCAAGCAGAACAGTATACTGCTAAAGACAAGGCATACACGTAAGGATTCTTAATCCAGCGATTGGCCGTATTCCGTTCTGCCCAGAATGCCAAAGCAAACAAAAGGGCCAAATAACAGAGCAGTACTATCAGAACTGACCAACTACCCATGCTTGTTTTTTAAGATGGTATACGAAACGATTATGGCCAGCAGCCAAATCGTAAAAATGGCAAAGTAAAAAAGAGGAATACCTGCTACAGAAACCGGTTCACTGAAAATCAGTATTAAGGGGATGTTGAAAAAAACCACCAAAAGCACACCAAGTGCAGCCAACTTCTGTAAATTCCTTTTTTTCATTTAACAGCTAGGATGTTCTTTAAATTTAGTAAAAAACGACACCTTAAAAAAGGTGCCGTTCTTCGTTTCGAACTTGTGTTTAATGTTCAATAGCGTCACCCGCTCCACTAGGAATGCGGATATTTTCGACGATTTCTTGTACTTCTTCTGGTGGTGCTGGTGTGAATTGTGAAATAGCAATGGACACGATAAAGTTGATGATCATACCGATAGTACCAAAGCCTTCTGGCGAAATACCAAACCACCAGTTGTCTGGACCGCTGTTCTCAGGACTACCAATCCAGCCCAGTTTGAATCTAGCGATATAATATATAGTGATACCCAGACCCGCGACCATACCTGCAATAGCACCTTCTTTGTTCATACGTTTGGAGAAAATGCCCATAACGATTGCTGGGAAGAATGATGAGGCCGCTAGACCGAACGCCAAGGCCACAACCGAGGCGACAAATCCTGGAGGATTGATACCGAAGTACCCTGCCACACAAACGGCAATCAAAGAAGAGCCTCTAGCAATCCAAAGCTCTCTTTTATCAGAGATATTTGGAGCCAATTGCTTTTTAATCAAATCGTGGGAGATAGAGGTGGAAATCACCAACAGCAGCCCAGCAGCCGTGGACAAAGCAGCAGCTAACCCACCTGCAGCCACTAAAGCAATTACCCAATTGGGCAAACCTGCAATCTCAGGATTGGCCAACACCATGATATCTCGGTCTACATATAATTCATTTGGAGTGGTACTTGGATTCGAAACCAATCGCTCTCCGAATTGACCTTTTTCAGTACTAAAAACAGGTTTTTTATCTGCTACGGCGCTCCCGGGAAGGTATTGTACTTTACCATCTCCATTTTTATCGGACCAAGCAATCAATCCGGTATTTTCCCAGTTCGAAAACCAGTCTGGCAATTCTTGATAGGGTTTGTCCTCAACGGTTTCCATTAGGTTAGTTCTCGCGAACACTGCTACAGCTGGTGCGGTGGTGTAGAGAATCGCGATAAACAATAAGGCATAGCCCGCTGACTTACGCGCATCGCGAACTTTAGGCACTGTAAAAAATCGGATAATTACGTGAGGAAGTCCTGCTGTTCCCAACATCAATGCCGCTGTGATGAAGAAGATGTCGGTCATTGATTTCGAGCCATCAGTGTAGGCCGTAAAGCCCAAGTCGGTCATTAATCCATCCAATTTGTCAAGAAGGTATATGCCATCTTCCCCAGCCGAACCAAAACCTAATTGTGGAATTGGATTCCCGGTGGCCATAATGGAAATGAATATGGCAGGTACCATAAACGCAAAAATGAGAACACAATATTGCGCCACTTGCGTATACGTAATCCCTTTCATTCCGCCTAAGAAGGCATAGAGCAACACAATGGTCATACCAATATAAACTCCTGTATTGATGGGGACGTCCAAAAAGCGAGAGAATACTACACCAACACCCCTCATTTGTCCTGCGACGTAGGTAAAGGATACAAAAAGGGCTGCAATTACGGCGACGGTTCGCGCTACATTGGAATAATAGCGATCTCCAATAAAATCAGGTACGGTAAACTTTCCAAATTTTCGAAGGTAAGGTGCCAACAATAGGGCCAAGAGCACATATCCGCCAGTCCAGCCCATCAAGTAAACCGAACCATCGTATCCTGCAAAGGCAATAATACCCGCCATGCCCAAAAACGAGGCTGCAGACATCCAATCTGCAGCGGTAGCCAAACCATTCGCCAACGGAGAAACACCTCCGCCAGCTATATAAAACTCTTTGGTAGAGGAAGCCCTAGACCAAATGGCGATTCCTATATATAGGGCAAACGTGATGCCCACTATGATAAATGTCCAAGTTTGAATTCCCATTTTCTTCCGTTTTATTCGTGAACGTTATACTTTTTATCCAATTTGTTCATGAGCCTCACGTATACGAAAATGAGGACGACAAAAACATAGATTGAGCCTTGTTGGGCAAACCAAAAGCCGAGCTTGAAACCTCCAACCCGAATTTCGTTCAACACATCAACGAGCAGTATCCCAAATCCATAGGAAACCACAAACCAGATGGAGAGTAGAATCGCCACATATCGGAGATTCTCCTTCCAGTATTTTTTTCTTTCTTCCGCGTTCATATTTAGTTGTTTAGAATGTTATTATAAATAAATCATGGCTTGCACCGTGATGAGTCCGTTTCGGTCGGCATCTCCAAACTTGGAGCTGGTATATTCAATGCTTAGTTTGGAATGATGTCCGGTAAAATAGATATTGCCCCCTACTCCCAATCGATTGGCATTGTCATCAATAGCGTCTATACTTCTGTGATTGTAAGAAAGATAAGGCTGAAAACGGGTCTTATCCATGGTTCCCGGAAGTAAATACCCGACATGGCCGTAAAACATGCTTTCCGTGGCATAGGTAGTGCCCAACGTATAGTTTCGACCGTAGTCGCTATTTTGATATTTGGCATAAGCGGTAATCGCAGAACCATCTTCTCCTAAAGGCGCATCATAAAACGAGTCAATGGCAAAAATAGTCACATCCTCCCCGGATAAAACCCCATCTCCATCGGCTACAACCGAACCGCTAGGATGCACAAAGAATCCTGCACCAACATTGAATACCTTTTTGGTACCGATATACGTTCCTACTTTATAAGGCAACAAGGTGGACTCCTGGTCTAAAAAATTATAGTCTAAATAACCAGCAAAGGTTTTTCCGGCGTCACGAGAGCCTAACAATCTGCGGCCTGCATATACCGCGGCCCCGTTCGCTTCGGGTTCTACTGCCTCTTGTAAGTTACTTGTGACCGCCTCGTTAAAAGAAAGACGGTATTGGAGTTTTCCTAAATTTCCTTTCACATATACGCCAAGGTGTCTTGCGAACTGGTCGGAAAGTCCAATAGTCGCCCAAGATTGACGGTTGTTGTCCAAAGTCAACATGTTCAATGTACTTTGATTGTTCAAGCGGGAGATACCATTCCAATAATGCAGGCCAGCACCAACATAAGTAGATTTGGCCACTTTGTATTCACCCCAAAAATCGTGGAAGAACAACTGGGAAGATTCGCCTTTTCCCGTTGGACTTAAGTTTTTTCCATTTAAGCTGTTTAACCCCAGGTGTGTTAGAATGAGAAATTTATCATTCAACTGGGTAAAGGTCTAAAAACGAGCGCGACGTACGCTCATGTTCAGTTTGCTCACATCATCTGGAGCATCATCATTGTACTGCGCCCAAAATTGTCCCCAAGAAATGACCCTTAAATATTTAGAGCCATCCTCATCGAACTTAATTTTGTACCCCCCAGAGTATTCTGCGGAGCCTTGCGCATGTGTCACAAAAGTGGCCAGAAGAAAAAGAAGGCCACAAAAAATTTTCGAATTGTGTTTCATGGGTCAAGTTGTTTGAAGTTTCACTTAATTTGACCGCACGAACTTCACAAAAAAAGGTTCTGCTAAGAAAAATAGTATACTTTATTGTTCATTAGGTATAGTTAGTCTCTGAAACGTTCCCATTTGATGAGCATGAACTTATCTCCGAGTTCCGTTAATATCACTCCCGCTCCCTTGACATTCTCAATATCAGCAAAGTAATCAGCCACCTCTGAAGTATTCAAGATTTTATAGGTCGGGTGGTACTTACCGTGATACGGTCTTTTTACTTGATATTTCTTTACCCAATTCATCACAGAGACATGCGAAACCCCCAAGAT